>SMVA01447813.1_pt1 | contig 13121 bp, 11 predicted proteins | sample 2456451 | NCBI WGS metagenome assembly SMVA01 (sample SAMN11095933, study PRJNA526329) | marine sediment metagenome | biome: Marine sediment; feature: Surficial sediment; material: Deep marine sediment; isolation source: Hadal surficial sediment | place: Pacific Ocean | collected 2014-05 | depth...
AACAATCAAATCTCTTTTAAATGGAGATTCACTGCAAGTACTTGACAACAGTTTGTTTTTTTCAAGATTTGAGAATACAGCATTTATAGTATTATTTCTTGCCGGGGTCGTTTTGATCAAACCTCTTGCATCAGCCATTACAATTGGATCCGGTGGATCCGGAGGAATTTTTGCACCATCATTATTTTCAGGGGGTATACTTGGATTCATTTTTGCCATCACTGCTAATGTTTTCCTCGGAACTGATTTATCTGTTACCAATTTTGTTTTGGTTGGAATGAGCGGCGCAATGAGTGGCATACTTCATGCTCCTTTAACCGCAATTTTTCTCATTGCTGAAATTACAAGTGGGTATACTTTGTTCATACCTCTCATGCTTGTTTCGGCTATCTCATTTAATGCAGCAACCTACTTTGAAAAATACTCATTGTACACAAAACATTTAATAGAAAAAGGACACTTGATCCAACATGATAAAGACAGACAGGTACTAAGCCAGATTAACCTGAATAAAATAATTGAATTTGACCTTCTCACTATTTCTCCTGATGCTAAACTTGGTGATCTTGTTGAACTCGTTAGAAAATCAAAGAGAAATATATTTCCTGTAGTGAACGAAGAAGATACCTTTATCGGAGTTATTACACTGGATGACATCAGAGAGATCATGTTTGATCCTGAATTGCAGCAAAACATTCAAATCAATACGTTAATGGGCCAGGCCCCTGCAAAAGTATCTCCTCATGAAAATATGCAATCCATTATGGATAAATTTGAAAGAACAGGCGCCTGGAACCTGCCTGTGGTTGAAGATGGAAAATATGTTGGATTTTTATCTAAATCACGCATTTTTAATTCCTATCGAAAGAAATTAATTCGTCAAAACATCCAATAGCCATGCCAATCAAAACAAAGGGTTATTCAGCTGTCTTTAACTAATAAAAAAAGAGAGAATATTCAATTGATTTTTCGGCCAACTTAATTAAGTTACTTAGAATGAGTAACTTATCCACATATTTTTGAAAAGGCCAGCTCTAATTAACTTATTGGAAATCAGCAGGTTGTATGTTATGTGTACATTACTGTGGATAAGTAGGATAAAATGTGGACAATAATGGCAATTTTGATATGCTCTTCTTTGATAAGTATAATAATTTTTATTTTCAAAATTTAACAAAATAATTTGATTGAAATTTTGATTCTAATAAAGTACCAAAACTATTTGTTGATTCGCTTTATTTTCCATCTGACAGAATACGCTATTATTAAAGAATTGGCCAACATTGAATATAAAATAATCGAATACAGCCATTTTTTAGAATTAATAATCAAGAATTCTATTCTTGGTAAAGTACAATTGCTAATTAAGAATAATTATCAATAAAATTGAATAGTATTTATTGTAATCTGAGCTATCCAAGGAAAGTTTAATTTTTCACTTAAAGTCACATCAAAATATGGCTTTTACTCTTTTATATTTTTGGCGAATTTGTAGATTAAAAGTGATTTCAATACAGCGATTCGCATGATAAATTAATTGTGTGATGCCGATAAATAGAAAATCTAATTTAAGCCAGGAAACCACTCTTTTGAGCATTCACCAGAGCCAGAATATCATCCAGGTAATCCCTGTTATTAGAGAGTCTGGGAACTTTATGCTGCCCGCCTAATTTCCCCCGACCTTTCATCCAGTTATAGAATGTTCCTTTGGGTACGGAATGAATAACCGGTGCTACAAGAGCCATGTCATGATATCTTTTCGCATCATAATCAGAGTTTGATTCGCGAAGGAATTCATCGAGCAGCAGAGCAAACCGATTCATGTCTTCGGGGTCTTTTACAAATTCTATTATCCACTCATGACCCCCTTTATTTGACATTTCAAGATATACAGGACCAGCAGAATAGTTATCAATAACGGCCCCGGTTACCTGGCATGCTTTGGTAATGGCATACTCAGCATTTTCTACAATTACTTCTTCACCAAAGGCATTTATGAAATGTTTTGTTCTTCCACTGATTCTAAATCTAAAGGGTAGTTTTGAAGTAAATCTGATCGTATCTCCGATCATATATCTCCACAGACCAGCATTTGTGGATATGACCATAGCATAATTTTTACCAAGTTCTACATCCCTCAATTCAACGACTTTTGGATCTTCACTTTCTATTTCAGAGACAGGAATAAACTCATAGTAAATACCATAGTCAAGCATCAACAGCATTTCAGTTGAATCCGTTAAATCCTGAATCCCGAAAAATCCCTCAGAAGCATTATATGTATCTACATATCGTATTTCATCTGAAGGGAGCAATTCTTTAAACAATTCTCTGTACGGTTCAAATGAAACAGCACCGTGGAAAAATACCTCCATATTCGGCCAAACTTCAAGAATGTTATCCTTTCCGGTGACTTCAAGAATTCGTTTGATTAATAAAACCGTCCATGTGGGAACACCGGATAAATTGGTTACATCTTCTTTGGAAGTAACTGCTGTCATTTTTTCAATTTTTTCTTCCCAGTTATCCATTAAAGCAATATCCAGACTTGGAGTTCGTGCCCACTGTGCCCACATGGGAAGGTTCTGAATAATGACTGCAGATACATCGCCATAATATGAATTCTGTTTGGGATCAAAGTGATTAATCTGGTGGCTGCCCCCAATGGCTAATCCTTTACCGCTGAACATTTGCGTGTCCGGATGATTATTTACATAAATTGAAACTAAATCTTTTCCACCTTTAAAGTGGCAATCCTCTAAAGACTCAGGTGATACCGGAATAAACTTACTTCGTGCATTGGTTGTGCCGGAAGATTTAGCAAACCATTTGATCTCGCTGGGCCAGAGGACGTTTTGCTCACCTTTCATTATCCGCTCTATATAGGGATAAAGTTTCTCATAGGTAAATATTGGAACCCTCTCCTGAAAATCATGAAGCGTTTCCAAATACTTAAATCCATATTTTTGACCAAACTTTGTTGACTTACCCATCTGAATGAGCTGTTTCCTCCATTCTTCCTGTACATCAATTGGATATTTCTTAAACAAATCGATTTGATGAATTCGCTTCTTCATTACCCAGGTCAATATGGTATTTAATAGTCTCAAATTATTAATATTTTAATATACCTAAAATGCCTGAATAGTAGGGTATTATACCTTTCGTTTCAGTTCAAAATGTTGGCCAAGGTACACCCGTCTTACTTGTTCGTCTGCGGCAAGATCTTCTGCAGTTCCTGATTTCAGGAGTTTACCTTCAAACATAAGATACGCCCGATCGGTGATGGAAAGTGTCTCCTGAACATTGTGGTCTGTGATAAGGATTCCAATGTTCTTCTTTTTAAGTTTTGAAACAATGGTCTGAATTTCTTCAACAGCAATGGGATCCACACCTGCAAAAGGTTCATCAAGAAGGATAAAATGAGGATCCACTGCTAACGCCCGCGCAATTTCTGTTCTTCTGCGTTCACCACCCGATAATACGATACCCAGGTTTTTCCTTACATGTGTAAGACCGAACTCTTCAATAAGCGTTTCCATTTTTTCTTTTTGTTGATTTTTTGACAAACTGGTCATCTCTAAAACAGCCTTTAGATTGCCTTCTACAGTTAGTTTTCTAAAAACTGAGTCTTCCTGAGCAAGATATCCGATGCCTCGTTTTGCCCGCTTATACATGGCAAGTTTTGTAATATTATCGTCATCAAGAAAGATTTCACCACCATTTGGTTTGATCAATCCTACAATCATATAAAAAGTTGTGGTTTTTCCAGCCCCATTTGGGCCCAGTAGTCCAACAATCTCTCCTTGAGAAACTTCTATGGAAACATTATCTACTACCGTTCGACGTTTGTACTTTTTGATTAAGTTTTCAGCTCTTAATTTAAGCGACATGTGGAATCTTAATATCTTTTATAACTAACTGAAGAGTCTGATTTCCTCGAAATTCATTCAATTCAATATGGAATGCAATATTAAACGGATTATTCATAACCTCATCAAGGTGTTCGCCCAATCTAAATGCGATTGCATCAAAGGTTTCTTTACTGCCATCCTGTTTTAAAAATAATTTAAGGTGATCTTCTCCAACAATCCTGGCATTTTTACAAGTTACATTGTAAGAGGCAAAAAGGGGAGATGGATTTCCGGGGCCAAAAGGCTCCATCTGATTTATGATTTTGAATAATACAGGCGAAATATCTTTAAAATTTATCAAATGATCTACCATCAACTTTGGAGTTAAGATATCATCCGTGATGTTTTTACTTACAACCTCCTCAAACTTATTTACAAATTCCGGGATGTTAGCCAAATCAAGCGTAAGTCCTGCTGCATATTTATGTCCGCCAAATTGTTCAAGTAAATTTTCGCAAGAATGAATAGCTTCATAGATATTGAAACCTTTTATTGATCGAGCAGATCCCGTGGCTTTACCGTTTGATTCAGTGAGGATGATTGTTGGTCTATAATAATGTTCAATAACTCTTGATGCAACAATTCCTATCACTCCTTTATGCCATGATTTCTGAAATAACACGGTACTTTTTGCCTCATTCAACCGGACGTCTTCTGAGATTTGTCTTATTGCCTGTTCAGTAATGTCAGAATCTATCATTTTCCGTTCACGATTCATTTTATTTAGCAATTCAGCACCATCTTCTGCTTCATTTATAGAAGATTTCAGCAACAACTGTACCGCATCTTTTGCATGGTTCATTCTACCTGCCGCATTTATTCGGGGAGCAATACCAAATACGATATCAGAAACATTTAATTGTGCATTTCTACCCGAAATATTAATAAGTGCTTTTAATCCGGGCCTTGGTGATTGGTTCAATTTTCTTAATCCAAAATATGTCATTACTCTATTTTCATCAACGATAGGTACAATATCTGCACAAATGCTGACAGCCACCAAATCTAAATAGGGATAAATCTGCCCTGAAGGTATTTGTAGTTTAGTGGCAAGTCCCTGAATTAATTTGAATCCGAGGCCACATCCTGAAAGCTCTTTGAAAGGATAATTACAATTATTTTTTTTAGGATCCAGAATGGCCAGGGCATCAGGCAGATCCTCCCCGGGCAGATGGTGATCACAGATAATAAAATCTATGCCTTTTTCTTTGGCAAGCTGAACAGTCTTATTAGCCCGGATACCACAGTCCAGACTTATGACAAGGGAATAATTATTATCGGCAGCGAAATTTACCCCTTGTTCACTGATCCCATACCCTTCTTTATACCTGTCCGGGAGATAATAACCAATATTATCGGATTTTGCATTTAAGAAATCAAAGACTAAAGCAACGGACGTAGTTCCGTCTACATCGTAGTCGCCATAAACCAAAATCTTTTCATTTTCCTGGAGCGCCAGTTCGATCCTTGCCACCGCAACATCCATATCATGCATCAGGTAAGGATCGTGTAACTCCTCCAGCGATGGGCGGAAGTAAGCTTTGGCCTCGTCATAGGAGTTTACTCCCCGTTGAATTAGCAAAGAGGCCAGTATCTCATTTATATTGATGGCGGATGCCAGATCCTTAATCCTGACTTCATCAGGGGGTTCGTGTATAATCCACTTTTTCTTCATAGTAGAAAAAAAAATGCAGGTGAAGAATCCCCCACCTGCATTCATATTTTATTAACCGTTGAACTTACTCCACTACTCCTTCAAGAACGTCTTTTATGGCAACACGTTCTCCATCCTTATAAGGAACAATCCAGGCATCCGTAACTCCCATCCCTCGCAGATATTTTTTAAACTTGTCAGCTACCCAATAATCTCTGTAATTTCCCAAGGTTACTTTTTGCATTCCGTCGGCGTTTTCAGTATTAAATTCTTCATTTCCTTCTCCGTATTCAGAAGCATCTCCTTTTTTGAAGGCTCCTATTTGAACTCTAAATACAACACCCGTATCCCAATTTCCGGTAGCCGGCTTTGCTGCGAGATCAGCTTCGGCTTTGCGTCTTGCCAACTGTGAACTCGAAACGTCATTTTGCAACTTCCTGGTTTGTGATTGCAAATCACTGATTTGTGCGTCTTTATCTGCAATTTGTGATTGAAGACTTGAAATCTGTCCTTTAGTGTTATTGATCTGGCTCTTCATTGAACTGTTTTCCTCCACAAGGTTTTTGAAAGCCTCCAAATCCTTTTTATACGCCTTATATTTCGTTTTCCATTCCTTTTTTTCCTGCTTGGAAAGTTGAGCATAAGTTTGCCCGATTGTAGCTACAGATACAACAAGCGCAACTAGTATTACTAAAATCCTTTTCATAAGGTATTATTTGATTTAATTTAAAGATACGGCCTAAATATATAAAATCTTAGCGATTTATATCAACTTTAAGTAGGCCCGTTCATGTCAGAGTCCTCCAATCATTTTGGAAGGATCCACCCAGCTGTCAAATTGTTCTTCAGTCAAGTAGCCCAATTTAATCGCTTCCTCTCGTAAGGTGGTCCCGTTTTCATGTGCTGTTTTTGCAATTTTTGCAGACTTTTCATATCCTATATGCGTGTTTAGTGCAGTAACAAGCATGAGTGAATTCTTCAGGTTTTTGGCAAGGTTTGAATAATTTGGTTCAATACCGCTAACGCAATGGACGTTAAATGAGTCGCATGCTTCTCCGATCAATCTGGCAGATTGCAGAATATTTTGAGCCATTACAGGTTTGAAGACATTTAATTCATAATGACCGGTTAATCCACCAACTGATATGGCTACATCGTTTCCAACAACTTGCGCGCACACCATCGTTAAAGCTTCAACTTGTGTAGGATTCACCTTCCCGGGCATAATGGAGGAACCTGGTTCATTGGCTGGAATGATAATTTCGCCGATGCCACTTCTCGGTCCGGAAGCCAGCATCCGAATATCATTAGCGATTTTCATAAGGCTTATGGCAAGCTGTTTCAGGGCACCATGACTTTCTACAATTGCATCATGTGCTGCCAGTGCCTCAAATTTATTTTCAGCAGTAACAAAAGGGATCCCGGTAAATTTTGCTATGTAATCGGCAACTAATTGTGAGTAACCTTTAGGGGTATTAATTCCTGTGCCAACTGCTGTACCACCTAAGGCAAGTTCAGAAAGGTGTGATAATGTGTTCCTTAGTGCTTTCAAACCGTGATCTAACTGGGACACATACCCGGAAAATTCCTGGCCTAAAGTTAGTGGTGTTGCGTCCATCAAATGCGTGCGACCAATTTTAACCACCTCCATAAAAGAAGTAGATTTTTCATTTAATGTGTCCCTTAATTTTTCAACTCCCGGGATGGTAATCTCTACAATCATCTTGTAAGATGCAATGTGCATCGCTGTTGGAAAGGTATCATTGGAAGATTGGGATTTGTTTACGTCATCATTGGGATGCACTTTGTTCTCTCCTTCTCCGAGTGTATTTCCTTCTAATACATGTGACCTGTTAGATATTACTTCATTAATATTCATATTAGATTGTGTCCCCGATCCGGTTTGCCAAACTACTAAAGGAAATTGATCATCGAGTTGTCCATCCAGAATTTCATCACACACCTGTGCTATCAAGTCACGTTTGTCTTCTGATAGCACACCTAATTCCTGATTTGTGAAAGCAGCAGCTTTTTTTAAATAAGCGAATGCATAAATAATCTCAAGGGGCATTTTAGTTCTGTCAATCCCAATTTTGAAATTGTTTCTGGACCGCTCTGTTTGAGCTCCCCAGAATTTATCCGCAGGTACCTGAACATCACCCATTGTGTCTTTTTCAATCCTGTATTCCATCTTTTGCAAATATTATAAGTTGTCAAATTTTACCCAGGCTTCACCTAAGCCTTCTATCTTTTAATTTAATTTCCAAGTCGGTTATATTTTTTTAAAACTTCTTTTAATAAATCATGTGGAAGCGCGTATGCCTTGTTTCCGTTAATTCCTTCCATTGTTTCAGCGGCAACCATGGCGTTTATAATGGCTTCTTCAACCGCTTGAACAGTTGCATCAAATAGCGGGGTGATTTTATCATTAGGCAAAATTTCCACAACAGAAATCTGATCCCTGTTGAATGCTTCCGGATTAGCAGTTGAGAAAGCAATGAAAATATCTCCGGATCCATTGCCACCACGGCCACCGGTTAGCCCAATACCTATTGGTACACGTTGAGTAATTCGTTTAAGCTGGAATGGAAGCAGGGGAGCGTCCGTCGCAACCACCACAATGATAGATCCATCACCTTCATTCATTCTTGAATCGGGTGGTCCGTAATATTCATAATTAAGTGTGTCTTTTAATTCAATTCCTACCGGAACTCCGGTGACGGTGAAATTCCTTTTACGACCGAAATTAGACTGAACAAGAACCCCAATGGTAAATGAATCATCATCAATTTTCACTATCCTGGACGAGGATCCTATTCCTCCCTTAAAACCCAGACACATCATTCCGGTTCCACCTCCCACATTTCCTTCGGCTACTTTGCCTGGGGAGGCGTTTTCAATCGCTTCACGAACATGCTGCTCTTTTACATGAAAACCATAGATATCATTTAAAAACCCATCGTAGGTTTCTGCCACAACAGGATAAATATACCACCAGTCTTCCTTGTACCAATTCACATCTACAAACCATTTCAAAACCGCATCCCGGACAACACCAACGCTATTTGTATTTGTGATCATAATTGGAGTTTCCAGGAACCCAGATTCCCTCAACCATGTAGTTCCAGTCATTTCTCCGTTTCCGTTTAAAGTGTACCAATTAGCAAACACAGGATTGTTTTCCTTGCCCCGAGGGAAAATCGCGGTAACCCCAGTGCGAATTGGTCCTGCCCCAATTTTATTGACACCCGTTCCCTCAATGATGGTGCTGTGTCCGACTTCCACACCATTGACATCGGTTATCGCATTTAACGGACCTGGAACTCCATTAAAAGGGACCCCCAGATCTCTTGCCCGGGGTTTTTGACCGTATGAAAATAGCGATCCAAATAGTAATACGACAGCCAGGCAGGGCAAGATTATTTTGATTTTCATACCGTTATTTATTTCCATTTAAATGATTTGTTATTAATCGCTCTCATTGTACATAATATACCATTTAGATGATCTATTTCATGTTGAAGCAGCTCAGAGAGATCATTTTCAGCGTTGACTTCCTGGATATTCCAGTCAATGTCAGTGTACCTTACAGTAATTTTTTGATGTCGCTTTACCTTCACAAGCAAAGAGGGTAAGCTCATACAATCATCCCACATCTCAAACATATCCTCACTGGCTTCAATAATTTCAGGATTAATAAGTACCCAGGGATTGTTAATATTGATATATATAAACCGTTTCATAATACCCAATTGAGGAGCAGCAATTCCTCTCCCGAACCCATACTGTTCTCGAATTGCCTCAATTACGGAGTGCAAATCCTGAGTCCATCGAGGAATGAGTTCAATATCCTGTTTGGTAACTTCAGAACACGATTCGTAAAGTCTTGAATCGCCAAGTAGCACGAGGTCTTGAATCGACGTGGACATCATTTTATTCCTGTAGCGATATATGTTTGCCAGGGCGTGATTAATTTGCCATCTGATATATATTTACTTGCATTTAATAATACCTGCTGCTTTACTTTATCTTGCATTTCGGGCGGCGCCTTGGCTATTTTATCCATCACGGGCCCCGCAACTTCCGACATAATACTCCAGTATACTTCCTCAGATTCGAATTCAGAGCTATCACTAAAAGTAATTTCATCTGCCTTTTGCAGGCCGGCATCCGTCATTACCCTCGCTGTTGTACCCGAAAGGTGACATCTAAATACTCCGGGTGAATCAGGGGGAGGATCGGGAAGGTCCAAAACCATTTTAGCGGTTCCTGCCAAAAGAGTTAAAAATTGGTTATTTGCGGGTTCTCCCCAAACTGCCAGAATGATTTTTCCTCCTGGTTTCACTACCCTCCTCATTTCTGAGACGCCTTTAACCATATCAGGAAAAAACATGATACCAAACCGACACATAACATGATCAAATGTATTATCCTCGAAAGGCATTTCAGTAGCATCACAGCAGATACTTGAGTAATTGTTTACTCCTTTTTCTGAGGCTTTCCTGTTGGCTATAATTACCATCTGTTCTGACAAATCGCATCCTGTTACCTTGCCGGAAGTTAAAGTTGGTGCTATTCTAATTCCGGGTTCGCCGGTTCCTGAGGCAACGTCCAGTATATGTTCGCTGCCGGTTAATTCCAAGACCTCTATCATTTTAATGGCTACCGGGAGAATAGAGGCCGCTATTATATCATCCCATTTATCCCATCCTTTTGAGTAGGTATCCCATGATTTACGCTGACTAGCTATTATTTCGTTTTCAAGCATGTTTTGAAATTACAAATAATTTTAATATCAACCCAAGTATGGATTTTGGCAACATTAACAAGGTAGAAATTAATTTTTTTATCAACTTTAGACGGAAAAACCACCAAATATTCTTTTTCTGATTGCAGATGACTGGTCCTATCCACATGCAGGGGTTTATGGCGATCCGGTTATTCAAACTCCTACCTTTGACTTTTTAGCAAATGAAGGCATGTTATTTGAAAATGCGTTTTGCTCATCACCCTCCTGCTCGCCCTCGAGAGCCTCTATCCTCACAAGCCGGTATCCACATCAAAATGAAAGTGCTGGAAATCTATTGGTCAGTTATGCCTGATAAATTCCCCAACTGGGTTTCTTTATTGGAGGATGCAGGTTATTTAACAGGGAAAAACCAGAAAGGATGGGCACCGGGAGATTTTAAAAGGGGAGGATATGAGCATAATCCGGCGGGGAAAAACTACCCCTCTTTTGAAGCTTTACTGGAAGAAAGAAAACCCGGGCAACCGTTTAGCTATTGGTTTGGAAGCACTGACCCCCATAGGAATTATGAAACAAATACCGGGGTAAAAAACAGGCATGAAATCTGAAAATATTATTGTGCCTGGTTTTCTGCCTGATGTTGAATGTGTTCGAAACGATATAATGGATTATTTTTTTGAAGTCGAACGATTCGACAGAGACTGCGGCAACATTATCCGTTTACTGGAAAAGTCAGGTGAACTGGAAAATACAATCATTGTGATGACGAGTGATAATGGCATGCCATTCCCAAGAGCAAAGGCGAATCTGTATGATTATGGAACCAGAATGCCTTTGGTGATCTATTGGAATGGGAAATCAAAAGGAGCAAGAATGAAGGAATTTATAAATTTTGTGGACTTTGGCCCTACTTTTTTAGAAGCGGCTGGAATAGATATCCCGGCATCATTTTCCGGAAACAGCCTGGTTCCAATAATCAATGGTCAAACAGAAAATCGGAGCAGAGTGTATCTGGAACGTGAGCGCCATGCAAACGTTCGAAAAGGAGATTTGAGTTACCCCTCAAGGGCAATTCGTACAAACGAATTTCTATATATTCGAAATTTTGAACCGGACCGGTGGCCCGCCGGAAATCCCGAAACACATCAATCTGTGGGACAGTATGGGGATATCGATAATTCAATTTCAAAGTTCCTCATCATGGACCTGAAAGATGATGAGGAAAGGGATCAAAAAGAGGTAGACTTTTTTGAGCTTGCAATTGCCAAAAGACCTGCAGAGGAGTTATACATTCTTGCCAACGATCCGTACAATTTGAAAAATGAAGTTTCTAATCACATATACGAGACAATTCTGGAAAAACTAAGGGATGATTTAATGTCCTGGATGGAAAGTACAAATGATATCCGCTTTACAGACCCTCAAACGATCTATTGGGATACAGTGGAATATACTCCTGACTACCAGCGTGCAAATTTCGACCTGGATCAAAGGATTGCAAATTATAAAATGGCCAGATCTGTTAATTATGGGAGATTTGAAGAAATTCCCTGCAAGTAGATAAGCTGAAACGTAAATGGTTATGGCACCATTTAGAACTATCACTCTTACAGCTATTTTACCACAGATTGAGTTAAACGAATACTTCATCAATAATTTTCTTCATATTCCGCGGAATCCCCTATTTTTGCAGTCGCTCAAAATAAAGGTGAGAAGATGGCATTAAAAGAAGAAACAGAAATCGAGAGAGAAATAACTGATTCACCCCAATCTGCGTCCCCGGATGGGAATCCCGGTAAAATACACCTGGATAAAATCCAGCAAGTATTTACAGAAGTTGAAAAAGTGGTAGTCGGGCAGGGGGCCATGCTCAATCGACTTTTAATTGGATTATTTACAAACGGTCACATTCTTCTGGAAGGTGTGCCTGGGATTGCAAAAACGCTCATGGTCAGCACGCTTGCCAGGGTACTCCACCTGGATTTCCAACGGATCCAGTTTACCCCTGACCTGTTACCTTCAGATTTAGTGGGTACAATGATCTACAATCAGAAAACAGCAGAATTCGAAGTTAAAAAAGGACCTATTTTCGCCAACATTATTCTTGCTGATGAAGTCAACCGTTCTCCGGCAAAAGTGCAATCTGCACTGCTGGAATCTATGCAGGAGAAAACAGTGACGATTGGTGAAACGACATTCAAACTGGATCGTCCTTTTCTTGTTCTTGCTACTCAAAACCCTGTGGATCAGGAAGGAACGTATAAACTTCCGGAAGCACAAATGGACAGGTTCATGCTAAAAGTAACCGTGGAATATCCTTCGAAAGAGGATGAACTGGAAGTGATGCGGAGAATGTCAAACATGCGCTTCAACGACGATGTAGAAACTATCTTAACAAAGGAAGACATTTTTGCTATCAGGGATGAAGTGAACCAGGTGCAAATCAGCGAATTGTTAGAACGTTATATTATTGAGTTGGTGTATGCAACTCGTAAACCAAAAGAATATGGACTTGAGGAACAATCAAATTATATCATGTTTGGAGCTTCACCTCGTGCAACTATAAATATGAACCTGGCAGCAAAAGCTGTGGCATTTTTTAATGGAAGGGAATATGTGTTACCGGAAGACATCAAAGATGTGGCCCCTGATATTTTAAATCATCGGATTCTACTTAATTATGAGGCGGAGGCCGATGGAGTAACCACCCAGGATATTATCAAGGTGTTGCTGCAAAAGGTACCGATAAATAGTTAATAGAGTCATTGCGAGCCCAAAGGCGAAGTAATCCCTAACGAATGTCATT
>SMVA01165558.1_pt1 | contig 13115 bp, 12 predicted proteins | sample 2456451 | NCBI WGS metagenome assembly SMVA01 (sample SAMN11095933, study PRJNA526329) | marine sediment metagenome | biome: Marine sediment; feature: Surficial sediment; material: Deep marine sediment; isolation source: Hadal surficial sediment | place: Pacific Ocean | collected 2014-05 | depth...
ATTCCGGTTTGCGCGTTCGGCCGTGCCTGCGCCGAGACTTCGGGCGGCTAGCGTGCGCATTCCTCCGGCGTTTATGTCAATCGGCACGGTTCATTTGAAACGGAAAGGCCCGGCCGCCCTTATTTCGCGGGCTTGAATAGCGATCCCGTCCCTGTGCCGGGCGTCTTGAACCCCGTCTCCGTGCCGGGCCTCTTGAACCCCGTCCCCGTGCCGGGCGTCTTGAACTCCGGGCCAATCTCCAAGGGTGCCTCCGATTGCTTGGGCTCCTGCTCAGGGGTTGTCTCGGCCGGCACCTCCGCATCCGGTCCGGATTCGACGCGATATGGCTCGGCTGAGGTCCATCCGGGCTCCGAGTCCGCGATCGCCGGATCGGCCGGTGCATAGACCTCGACGTTGTAGATGGTCTCGAGACGAATCAGGCACCGGAACCGGATCGTCTCGCCATCGGCGAGGCGGGCCGTTGTGTAAACCGAGCGGTGCCCATTTTGAGTGTGCGAGAAGTCGCTGAATTCGGTCGCCCCGTAGTCGGCCGTGAGCGCATCGGAGCAGAGCGCGGCCCTCTCGTCATCCTTCGGCCCGGCGGAGACCGGCGCCGAGACCAGAAGCGCAACCACAGCAGTCAACAGGATGCGGACGGTGTTGCCGATCCCTCGACATTCAAAATTCACGTCCATTTGGCTCTCCCTTCTACAATGGTCGCCTGCTATGAGGCGGTCAGCAAATATTCAGCCCCGAGCGTCGGTTAACCGACGACGTAGGCTACCACAGGAATCACGCTTTTCGGGAATGCTTTTCGGGTCAGTTTGGCGGGTTCGGCCGAACCTCGGCTTCGGGTCAAAATGCGAAATCCACAGGGGCGCGCGGAGGTCTGCTCTCGGGTGTTCTCCTGACATATGTTCTTGCGCCTTTACCATCATATGGCGGCGCGATGAATTCGTTAAAATTTTCTAAAACCGCTTATAATCAACGACTTAACCCCCTGCACAAATCTGTGCACCCGCCTTCACATCCCCCCCTCTGCCGCCACTGCCCGACCCTCACATCATCAGGTTCGGCAGGAACAGAACGATGCTGGGGAAAGCGATCAACAGCGCCAGGGTGAACACGTCCAACAGCAGGAAGGGCATGATGCCCGCGAACACGTCTTCCAATGTCAGCGGTACCGGCGATGCACTGCGGACCACATAGACATTCAGCCCCACGGGTGGCGTTATCAGCGATATCTCGGCCAGTTTGATCGCAATCACCCCGAGCCAGATCGGGTCGTAGCCGACCCCGACCAGGATCGGGAACATCACCGGCAGGGTCATTATCATGATCGCGATCGGGTCGATCAGCATGCCGAGGACCAGATAGACCGCTGCGAAAGCCATCAAGTAGAGAAATGGCGGGAGATCCATCCCGAGGAGCACGTCCGAGATATCCGAGATCAGCCCGGTATAGGCCAGGAATCGCGCGAACAGTATGCCGCCGATGATGATGATGAAGATGGTCGAGGTGGTGACGCCCGCTTCCTTGAAGGTCTCGACCAGCATGCGTACATTGAGCCGGCGCTTCGCGGCAACGATCAGGAAGGCTCCGAATGCGCCCACCGCCCCGGCGTAGGTTGGCACGAAAAAGCCCAGATAGATGCCGCCGATGACCAGGGTAAACAGGAAACTGATGCCCCATACGCCCCGCAGCGAGCGCCACTTTTCGGCCCGTGTTACGTGGACATCGGGAATCGGAGCGATCGAAGGGTTACGCTTGGCCCGGATATAAATGCCCACCATGTAGATCGCCGCCGACAGCAGCCCCGGGATCAGCCCCGCGATCAGAAGCCGGGCTACCGATTGCTCGGTTATGACCGCGTAGACCACCATCAGGATGCTGGGAGGGATCAGCGACGCGAGGGTTCCGGAGGCCGCGATGCAGCCCGCGCTGAGGCGCTTGTCGTAGCCGAACCGGACCATCTCGGGCATGGCTATCTTGGTGAACACCGCGGCGTTGACGATGGTCGAGCCGCAGGCGGCGCCGAAGGCCGCGGAGGCGAGCGTTGTCGCCATCGCCAGCCCGCCCGGCAGACGGCCCAGCCAGTGATGCGCGGCCTTGTAGAGATCGGTTGTCAAACCGGCCTGGGTCGCCAGCGTACCCATCAGGATAAACAGCGGAATCACGGCAAGCGTGAACGAGTTGGTGGTGCTGAAGGGAACGGTGGCAAGCTGTGCCCAGGCGGCATTCGGCCCAACCGACAGATACATGCCAAGGAGGCCGCCAAGGCCAAGGGCGACGCCGATATGGACGCCCACCGCCAGCATGAAGAACATCATCGCCATCACGATGATACCGGTGGTTCCGGGATCGAGCATGCCCCGCGCCCTTCCTATTCCCGGCCGCCGGAGCCAAGCTCCGGGAGCGAGCGTTCAACCTGCTCTGGCGGTTCGCCGGTGAAGATCCGCCGGACGTCGATGATGAGGTCGAGCACCAGCCGGAGCACCAGGAGCCCGGTCCCCGCCGCCAGGATGATCCGCGCCGGGTAGAGCGGGAAGCGGATCAGCCCGACTGTCGCCTCGCGGATCTGATAACTGTACTGCGCCTCGTTGCTCGCCTGCCACAGCATCAGGCCAAAGAACACCAGCGCGGCGACATCGGTGAAGACGTCCATCACCGCCTGCACGCGCGGACCCACATGGGTATAGATCAGCTCGACCCGGATATGGGCGCGGCGGATCTGGGCATAGGCCAGCGCGCCGAACACGATCAGCACCATGGTGCTTTCGGTGATCTCGAACGGGCCCGGAACGGGAACGTGCAGAAGCTGGGTGCCGACCACGTCGGCGACGCCGAGGAACATCGATATCAGCATGCCGACGCCGCCTACGAGCAGAACCGCGAGGGCCAACCGCTCGAGCAGATGTGCGAGCATTCTCACGGGATCAAGTGTCCTTTGGCGGAGGGCAACGGCGGGGCGGCGGCGAGACTCTGCCGCGCGGCGGCCCCCGGTCGGGGAACCGCCGCGCGTCGTGTTCTCGGCCTGCGATCAGTTGCCGATCTTCGAACGCCAGAAGGCGGCGACCTCGTTGGCCCGCTCGCCCTCGCCATCCGCGGTTCTGGCGTCGACCCAGTCCTGCAGCATGTCGGGCGCGGCCGCCATCCACTTGGCCAGTTCGCCATCCTTTAGGGGCTTGATCACGGCGCCCTTGGCGATCATGGCCTCGCCAGCCTCGACCTCGGCCTTGTCGATGGCGTCGATATAGGCCTTGCCGGACTTCAGGCCTTCCTCGGTCATGATGGCCTGGATATCCGCCGGCAGGCTGTCCCAGGTCTTCTTGCCGATGACCAGAAGGTGGCCGGTAATCGACATGGCCGGGCCGCAGCTATACTTGCCGGCCTCGTAGACCTTGATCGCATTGATGTTGCCTAGGTTGATGAAGGAATAGTCCAGCGTGCCGCGCTGCACCGCCTCGTAGATGTCGCCGAAGCTGACGGAAACCGGCACCGCGCCGACCGCCTCGAACATCTTCGGGATATCGGCGCCAAAGCTGCGGATCTTCTTGCCCTTCAGCCCCGCGAGGGTGTCGCAGTTCCCGTCCGGGCCGGTCATGAAGTAGGACCCCAGCGGCTGGTGGAACAGGAAGTGGACGTTGAACTTGTCGAGCTCTTCCTTGAACACCGGCAGCGCCTGGTAGGATTCCGCCGAGATCTCCATCGCCTGACGCGGCGAGTTGAAGATGAAGGGGATCTGGTAGGCCTTCCAGAACAGGAGCTGGTCCGGATAGTAGCCCGGCACCACGGCCGCCATGTCGATGGCGCCGCGCCCGGCCAGTGTCATCAGCTCGCCGCCCTTGCCGAGCCCGCCGGCGAAGGTAATTTCGATCTCGACTCGACCGCCGGTGCGTTCCTTGACCGCCGCGGCGAAGTCCTTCTCGACCTGCAAGAAGGCGGTGTTCGGAAGGTAGTGACCCCAGCGCAGCTTGAATTCCGGCTCCGCTTGTGCGGAGCCAGCGAAGGCAAGGACGCCAAGCACTGCGGCGGCCTTGATGACGGTCGTGATCGGATTTTTCATGTTTTTCTCCCTTTCCGGTTGGGCGTCTTTTGGGTCAACGGTCCAATCGGTCGTTCCAACCTCCGCCCGATCGGGTACCTCGCTGCTGCCGGACGGCAGGCGCTCCGGTCGTTCGCTGCCGCGGCGGCGGTTGTTCCCGAACAAACCACATCCGCCGCGAAAAACAACCGCAAAATTGACAGCTCCTTCTTCTCCCTCTTGGGCAGTCAACTGTTGACACTTTCGCAATGGCGGTATCCGGTGTCAACATAATGTGAACGCTATGCTGACGACGCCGACGCGTCCGTTGGAGGCGATTGCGAGGTGTGAATGGAGACTACCAGCCGCGAAACGCACCAAGCACCAGCCACGGCTGCCCCGGACTGGCGGGACCTCCTGGACCGACTGGCAGCGCGGCATTCCTGCCGCGACTTCGACGGCTCCGAGATCGATCCGGAAACGCTGGCCGAGATTGTCCACGACGGCATCGAGGCGCCCTCGTCCTGCAACCAGCAGAACTGGCATTTCATCATCGTTACCGACCCGGAGATGAAGAAGCGGGCGCGGGAAATCTCTGGCGGCAACCACCATTTCGCCGAATGCTCGGCGCTGATTTACCTCTGCTTTCAAAAAGGATGGACACACGGTAATTTCTCTATTGTTCAATCTGTTGCAGGCGCTGCTTACCATATGATGTTAAGTACGCATTTGCGCGGATTCCATTGCATATGGAACGCTGGGATCGGCGATAAAGGACAATTATGCGAGATGCTGGGCCTGCCGCCGATCTTTGAGCTGCAGGGGGCGCTCGCGCTTGGACGAGCGAAGCCGACCGCGCCAACGATGAAGGCACCGCGCCGGCCGCTCAACGAGATCCTTTCCTGGGAACGCTTCGAGCGGCCTGAATGGTGCTGCTTTCCGGTCAAGCCAGCAAAGAGCTATCCATTTTTCCGCATCCGAAACGACGACAACCCTTTCGCCGAGTGGAACCCCGCCCGATGGAGCTGGGAGCAGCTGGGGGATTTCCGGGGCTATTCGGTCTGGGCGAAGTCGCCTCTAAAGGGCGTCTATGTCTCGCGCCGGCAGGGCCAGGCGACGGCGGTGGAGTTGGGGCTGCTGCCGGAACTGCAACCGGGTGCGAGAGTAGCCGAAATCATGCCATGGGGCGGCACCTACAGTACTGCCTTGCGGCAGATGCTCGATCCCGGCGTCGAACTGCACCTGTCCGAACTGTCGCTGCACAATCTGTCCTTCATCATGGAGCGGCTGCGCCGGGAGGGGCTTCCGATGGATCACGTGCATGATGATCTGATGGTCGACGGCGCCCTGCCCTATGCCGACGCCAGCATCGACGCCGTGGTGCTGCTCCAGACGCTGGAACACTGCCCCGCGCCCGAGCGGATGCTGGACGAGGTGCGCCGGGTGCTGCGGCCTGGCGGAACGCTGGTCGTCAGCGCCCGTAACCTGTGGTCGCGCTATGGCTGGCGCTGGCGGCGTGTTGAGTCGCGGGGGCAGATCCCCAATCAGGGCCCGTTCCGGCCGATCCCCGCGCGGCGCCTGCGGTCGTGGCTGCAGGGGCGGTTCCGGATCGAGGCGGAGCTTGGCATCGGCCGCGCGGCGACCGAGGACGCGGCGGTCCTGCGCGGCACGGCGCGGTTCCTGGGGCGCCTCTACGCAGCGAGGTGCCTCCGTGAGTGAGCAGCGGCTATTCCCCCTGCCCCACCAGCGTCCGGGCGAGAAACCGCCCGGCACCCACGGCCGCGTCTTCCAGCGCCCCATCGCGCACCACGAAGCCGCCGCGCGACAGGGTGTGGGTGACCCGGCAGGCCATCTCGTGACCCTCGTAGATCGAGAACCCGGCATCGGTCGCCAGCGCGGAGCGATCGACGATCCAGCGGGCACCCATGTCGACGATCGCGAGGTCCGCGTCCGCGCCCGGCACGATTGCCCCCTTGCGGGGCGCGAGACCCATGGTGCGGGCCGGATTCAAGCTGACCAGCTCCACCAGCCGCTCCAGCGGTATGCCGCGCCGCACATGCCCCTCGGTGATGAGCGCCGGGAGAAAGACGTCGAGGCCGGGGAAGCCGGGCTGCGCCTTCCAGATGCCGCCCTCCTTGGACGCGACCGGGCGGTGGATGTGATCGGTCGCGATCGTGTCGATCGCACCGCTGCGGATGCCTTGCCACAGGGCCTCGCGATCCTCCGGGGGGCGGAGCGGAGGGTTGACCTTGCCGATCACGCCTATATCGCTGGTCGTGTCATGAGTCAGGTAGTGGATGCAGGTCTCGATGGTGACCTCGCAACCAGCTTCGCGCTGACGGATCGCGGCGGCCAGCGCCTCGCCCGACGAGGTGTGGACCGCGTGGACCGGCGTGCCGGTGATGCGGCCGAAATAGCACGCGCGCTGCAGGGCCTCGGCCTCGACGAAGGGCGGGCGGGTCTCGTTCCAGGTGGCGAGGCCACCCTTGCCTTCCGGGTCCGCCGCCAGGACCCGGTCGCGCAAAACCCAGGCGACTTCGATGTTTTCAGGGTGCGGACACAGCATCCCTCCATGGGCGGCGAGAGTCTCGAGCAGCCGGAAGAGAAAGCCGTCATCGGTGCCGGGCAGGCCCAGCCGGACACCCTCATCGCCACGGATGTTCATGAACAGCTTCGCGGTCGGCACGCCTGCCGCGATATATTCGGGCAGCTCGGCGAGCTGCGCATCGGTGGCGATAACGAAGTGAAAGCCGAAATCGATCCGTGCGCCTGCTTCGGTGACTTGCCGCAATTCGGCGATCTGATCGCCATAGGTCTCGGCGCTCATCACATACGAGATGATGCATGTCACCCCGCCCACCGCCGCCGCCGCTGTCTCGCTGGCAGCGTCCGACGGGGCCCGTGGGCGCGAGATATCATTGCCGTGGCCCAGATGCACATGGGCATCGACCGCACCGGGCAAGACCGTCAGCCCGGCGACCGAGACCGTCTCCGCCGCCGCGTCACCGTCGCCCGGCCCGGCCACGGCCACGATGCGGCCGCCGCTGATCAGGATATCGGCTTCCTGGAGGCCGATGCCCGGAAGAAGCACGGTGCCGCCCGCAAGTCTCAGGTCGATCTGGCCCATATTCCCCTCTGCCCCTGCTCCGAATCGGATTTTCTGCATGATACATGATCGCGTTCCTTATTCGCCGATCACCCAACGGCCGCGCCTGACCTGGCCGGGCGGGGCGCGCGTGGCGGTATGGGTCGTGCCCAATGTCGAGCACTACGAGTTCCTGCCCGATCCGGTGGGCGCGCGCGATCCCTGGCCGCGCATGCCGCACCCGGACATCCTGGGCTACGGCATCCGCGACTATGGCAACCGAGTCGGCCTGTGGCGCATGGCCGAGGTGACCGACAAGCTTGGCATTCCCTGCACCCTGTCGCTCAACATGGCGAACTGGGAGCACTATCCCGAGATCTTCGAGGCGAGCATGGCCCGCAACTGGGACGTGATGTGCCACGGCATCTATAACACCCAGTACCATTGGAACATCTCCGAGGAGGAGGAGCGTGCGGTCATCGCCGACTGCGTCGAGACCTATCGCCGCTTCACGGGCAAGCAGCTCGCCGGCTGGTTTTCGCCCGCCGCGACCTTCACCCGCAACACTCCCGACCTGATAGCCGAGGCCGGTCTCACCTATTACTGCGACTGGTATCACGACGACCAGCCGACGCCGATGAACGTCCGCAACGGCCGGCTGATTACGATCCCGTACCAGATGGACATCAACGACGCGATGGTCTGGCGCCACCACATCGAGGCGGACGACTTCGCCCAGATGATCATCGACCACTTCGACACGCTCTGGCGCGAAGGCGCCGGGCAGGGCCGGGTCGTCTGCATCGCGCTGCACCCGTTCATCATGGGTCAGCCCCACCGCATCCGGGCGCTGGAACGTGCGCTGCGCCATATCGTCGAGCACGATCAGGTCTGGCTGGCAACGGGCCACGAGATCGCCGATTGGTATCTGTCGCAGCAAGACGGAGACGCCGAATGAGCTCCCGTCGCACGCCCGGTATGGACCACGACCTTTACCCGTTCTCGCCGATGCCGGAGCGCCCGCCGCTGGTCTGGCCGGCGGGGGCACGGGTCGCCTTCGCGCCAGTGGTCTATCTGGAGCACTGGGAGTTGGATCCGCCGCCGGATACGCTGAGCGATCCACGTTTTCGCGACCCGTCCGGCGAATTCCAGCCCGACTACCGCACCTATACCTGGCGGGAATACGGTATGCGGATCGGGATCTTCCGGGTGTTGGAGGTGTTGGACCGCCATGGCCTGACGGCGACGGTCGCCGCCAACGCTTCGGCGGTCGAGCGCTACCCGGTGCTGATCGAGGAATGCCTGCGCCGGGGCTGGGAGGTCGCCGCGCATGGCACCCATGCGACCCGAATGGTTTCCAGCGCCATGGGCGAGGCGGAAGAAACAGCCGTGATCGCGGAGTGCGTCGAGACCATCCAGCGAGGGACGGGGACGCGGCCGCTGGGCTGGATTTCTCAGGATTTTGGTCAGAGCGCCCGGACGCCCGGCTTGCTGGCGGCGCAGGGGTTCAGCTATCTCGCCGACTGGCCGAATGACGATCAGCCCTACTGGATGACGACCGAGCCGCCGATCCTCTCGATCCCCTGCCAGTCGGAGTGGGACGACGTTCAGCTTCTCTGGCACCGGCGGCTGCTGACCCCGCGCTTCCCGGCGCTGATCGATGAGGGATTCTCGGTGCTGCATGAGGAAGGCGCGATGTCCGGGCGCAGCTTCACACTGGGCATCCATCCCTGGTTATTTGGCATGCCGCACCGCATACGCTATCTGGACGAGACGCTGACCCGGCTGGCGAAGTACGGGCAGGTCTGGAACACGACACTCGGTGGAATCGCCCGCCATATGCACGCTCTCGCAGAACAGGAGGCCGGAGAATGAGCCCTTCCGATCTTTCCGAACCCCTAGCCACAAGCAATCTGGCGACGCTCGCCGTCGAGCGGCTGGAGCGGGCCATCATGCAGGGTGACCTGAAGCCAGGCGAGCGACTGAGTGAAACGGGCCTGGCCCGGCGGTTCGGCATCAGCCGGGGGCCGCTGCGCGAAGCCATCGGGCAACTCGAAGGGCGAAAGCTGGTCCAGCGCGTCGCCAACCAGGGCGCGCGGGTGATTTCGCTGAGCAATGCCGAGCTGATCGACCTTCTGGTCATCCGCGAAAGTCTCGAGGGCATGGCCTGCCGTCTCGCGGCGACCCGGATGCCCGAAGCAGAGTTTGCGGCTCTGAATGACATGCTGGCGGCCCATGCGGTCGACGAGGCTGTGATCAGCGGTCGTGGATATTTCCAGGGCGCCGGCGACCGGGACTTCCACTTCCGGATCGCGCGTGCAAGCGGCAATTCGCGGCTGGTTCAGATGCTGGACACCGATCTCTATTCGCTGCTGCGCCTCTATCGTCAGCGCCTCAGCATGCATCCTGGGCGGCCGGCCCAGGCACTGGCCGAGCATCGCGAAATTCTGGACTGTTTGCAGTCACGCAACCCCGACCGGGCCGAGGCGGCCATGCGCGCGCATATCCAGAACAGTCGTGCGAGCGTTGAAAAAATGATGGATGGTCCAGCGGCCGGCGAACGCCCGGCGATCAGTTGAAGGACCTTCAGCAGGAGATTTACTCATGGATCACGGCGACGACACTCTTGGAACGGCCCCGGCGCGGCGGCGGTTCTTGCGCGACCGGCTGGCGCAGCGCGATGCGTTGCTGGTGCCGGGGGCCGGAAACGCCCTGACCGCCCGGATCATCCAGGACGTCGGGTTCGAAGCCGTCTATGTGACCGGGGCGGGTATCGCCAACACCCTGCTCGGCGCCCCCGATATCGGTCTGTTGACGCTGACCGAGCTGGCGGGGACAACCGAGGCGATCTCCGAGATTTGCACCCTTCCCCTGATCGTCGACATCGACACCGGCTTCGGCAACGCGGTCAATACCTACCGCACCGTCCGCGTGTTGGAGCGGGCTGGCGCCTGCGCCCTGCAGATCGAGGACCAGGACTTCCCCAAACGCTGCGGCCATTTCGGCGGCAAGGCGGTGATTCCGGTCCGCGAGATGACCGCGAAGATCCGCGCCGCCACCGATGCGCGGGAGGATGGAAACCTGCTGATCATCGCGCGCACCGATGCCCGCGCCATCGACGGGCTGGACGCAGCACTCGAACGTGCGCAGCAGTTCATCGAAGCGGGCGCCGACCTGACCTTCGTCGAGGCCCCGACGTCGGAAGACGAGATGCGCGCAATCACCGCGCGCTTGCCCGTGCCGCAGGTCGCCAACATGGTCGTCGGCGGCAAAACCCCCCTGCTGCCGCAGGCAACCCTCGCGGATATCGGATTTTCTCTGGTGCTTTATGCCAACACGCCGCTTCAGGCCGCGATGCGGGCGATGAGCGGGGTACTGGAAGCGCTGAAGCGAGACGGGGCGCTCGACGGTGTGATCGGCCAACTGGCGGATTTCGAGGAACGCCAGCGACTGGTCGGCAAGGGGTTCTACGATGCGCTGGAGCGGAAATACGCGACCGATTGAAAGCTTCAGGCCGACCCGGCCAGCACCGCTCCAAGCGCCATTGCGACCGCCGCCTGGGTGGGTTCGATAACCGGTACGCCAAGCTCATGCTCCAACGGCTGGCGGTGGCGCGCCATCCCGGCGCAGCCGAGCACGATGGCATCGGCGCCGTCCCCGATGAGCTGATTGCCGACCGCCGTCAACCGCTCGAAGGTTCGGTTGCCGCGCGCCGTCTCGTCGACCGTCATATCGAGCGGCAACTCGCCGACAATGCGATCCAGCACGCCCATCCGGCGCATGTATCTGCGGTGGCGCACGATCGAGGGCACCGCTAGCGCGATGACGCCGACCCGGTCGCCGCGGGCCATGGCGGTCAGCAGCCCGCTTTCCTGGATGCCGAAGACCGGCGCCGAGGTCGCTGCCCGGCAGGCGTCGATACCCGGGTCGGAATAGCAGGCGATAACGAGGGCCGACGCATCCGCACGGCTCTCGACAAGGCGGACCAGGGGCAGGATGACCTGATCGGATTGGAGTTGGCTCTCGATCCCGAACGGCCCCTCTGCCAGCGTCAGGCACTCGATGCCGGGCCCTCCCGGAAAGCGGAAATCCTGCAGGGCGTCGTCCAGCCCCGAGGTCACCGCCTCGTTGGAGTTCGGGTTGATAACCACGATAGGACCGAAGCTCATGGCGCGATCCTCGCGCCGAAGTTCTTTTCCGGGTTCAACTCGTCGGCCCGGTGGCCCGCCATCCCGGTCAGGTCGATCGGCTTGCGGGCGACGAAGCGGCCATCGCCGGGCTTGGCGCACAACTCCCCGCCATCGACGATCCGGTTGCCGCGGTTCAGCACCGTGACCGGCCAGCCCTTGATCTCGAACCCCTCGAACGGGTTGTAGTCCATGGCGTCATGCTGGCGGGCGGGCGCGACACGGGTCTCGTCGGGATCCCAGATCGCGATATCCGCGTCCGAACCGATGGCGATGGTGCCCTTGGCGGGGTGCATCCCGTAGATCTTCGCCGCGTTCGTGGAGGACAGGGCGACGAACTGGTTCAGCGTAATGCGGCCCTTCTGTACGCCCTCGGAGAACAGTAGCGGCAGACGCATCTCGATGCCGGGCATGCCGTTGGCGATCTGCATGAAACTCGCGTCCGGCCCGGCATGGAACTTGCCGGTCTCGTCGAAGCGGTAGGGTGCATGGTCCGACGAAACCAGCGAGAGTGTGCCGGTTTGGATGTGGCGCCACAGGGCCTCCTGCGTGGCGGTGTCGCGCAGCGGCGGCGAGCAGATGAACTTGGCGCCTTCCTGGCCCGGCCGATCCAAATCGTCGCGGGTCAGGAACAGGTATTGCGGGCAGGTCTCGCCGAAGATCTTGGCGCCCGACTGGCGGGCATTGCGCACGATCTCGGCCCCGCCGGGGGTCGAGACATGCACGATCAAGAGTGGCGCATCGACGAAACGTGCCAGCGTGATGGCGCGGTTGATCGCCTCCTCCTCGGCCAGCGCCGGGTGGCTGACGGCGTGATAGCGTGGCTCGGTATGGCCCGCATCCAGCAGGCGCTGCGAGATCCACTTGATCATCTCGTTGTTCTCGGCATGGACCATGGTCAGGGCGCCATGAGCCTTGGCCACCGCGAGGATGTCGAGAAACTGGCCGTCGTCGATCTTGGTCAGGTTGTAGGTCATGAAGACCTTGAACGAGGTGATGCCGCGGGCGAACGCCGCCGGCAGTTCCTTGGTCAGCGCCAACTCGGTCGGGTCGGTGACGATCAGATGGTAGGAATAATCGATCACCGATTTCGGCGCCGCCCGGCTGTCGTAGAGATCGAGCGTCTCGCGGATGGTCATGCCCCGGTGCTGGGCGGCGAAGGGCACGAAGCAGCTATTGCCGCCGAAGGCCGCCGAGATACTGCCGGTGCGGTAGTCGTCGGCAGCCATCAGCCCCATGCCCGACTCCTGCTCGATATGGCAATGCGCCTCGATCCCGCCGGGCAGGACCAGCTTGCCGGTGGCGTCGATCTCGTCGCCGGCATGATCGAGGCTCTCCGCCAGCGCCACGATGCGCCCGTCGCGGATGCCGACATCGGCGCGATAGGTGTCCGTGGCAGTCGCCACGGTGCCGCCCCGAATCACCAGATCAAAATTCGTCATGGATTTCTCCCCGTTGCCGCACCTTGCACGCCGTGGCGATAACCCTGGCGACCCCGCGATCCGCCATGTCGCTCATCCCGGCGTTCCATCCGGATGGATCACGCCGGTCTGCGCGGTGATCCGCCGGTAGTGCTCGACCCGGCGGTGGCGCTTGAAGTCGAAGATCGTGGATTTGCCGAAATTGCAGGCGTCCATGTCGCAGGCATGGACCAGAAGCTCGTCATCTTCCGTCCCTGCGCGCTCGACCACAAGGCCGTCCGGGGCGACGATCACGCTGCCGCCGAACAGCGCATGCCCGTCCTCGTCGCCCGCCTTGGCGACGCCGACCACCCAGGTGGCGTTCTGATAGGCCCCGGCCTGCATCGAGAGATCCGAGTGGAACAGGCGGGTCTCCAGCG
>SMVA01116437.1_pt1 | contig 13113 bp, 11 predicted proteins | sample 2456451 | NCBI WGS metagenome assembly SMVA01 (sample SAMN11095933, study PRJNA526329) | marine sediment metagenome | biome: Marine sediment; feature: Surficial sediment; material: Deep marine sediment; isolation source: Hadal surficial sediment | place: Pacific Ocean | collected 2014-05 | depth...
CGAGGCGTTGCGGCGCTTGATGCCGACGGGAAGATGCGTGACCTTGCAATTGGCCGCGTCCATCAGGGCGATCGCCGCCAGATGCGTCGCGCTGCCGGTGCCGGAATTGGAGACCGTGAGTTTCTCCGGATTGGCCCGGCAGTCCTTGACGAATTCCTCGAAGGTTTGCCATGGCGCGTCGGCCTTGACGGCAAACGGCATGGGCTGCCATTCCACCCGGCCGATCTGATCCAGCGCATCATACTTGAAATCGACATTGCCGATATTGGTGGTGGTCAGGATCGAGGTGGAATTCCATCCGATGGTATATCCGTCGGGCGCGGCGTTCTTGATATAGGTGTAGGTGACGGCGCCGCCGCCGCCGGTCTTGTTGATCGGCACGATCGACACGCCAAGGATCTTGCTCATTTCCGTTGCCAGCAGACGGCCTTCGATATCGGCGCCGCCACCGGCGCCAAAGGGAATGATGAACTCGATCGTTTTTTCCGGAAACTGGGCCAGTGCCGGCTGGACCGAAAGTCCGGCCCAGGCAGTGGTGGCGAGCGCCCCGGCAAGCAGTGTTCTGCGGGTAATCTTCAACATCTAATATCCTCCTGTGTGAATTTGGTCGTTCCTTTGAACTTCTGGCGTCCGGTTCTGAATGCCGGGCTATTCGGGCTATTGTGCGGCCTCGCGTAAGCCATTGCCGCTTTGCCGTCTTGCCGCCAGCCCGGCCAGGATTTTTTCCGGCGTCGCCGGCAACGAGGTGATGCGCACGCCAATGGCGTCGTAGATCGCATTCATGATGGCCGGAGCGGTGGGTATCAGGGACGGTTCCCCGATGCCCTTGGCGCCCAGCGGGCTCAGCGGGTCGGGGTCTTCCACGATGATGGAATTGATCTGCGGCACGTCGAGCGAGGTTGGCAGGATGTATTTGGCAAAGCCGTGGGTGGTCGTGTGGCCGTTTTCGATTTTGTAGTCTTCCATCAAAGCCTGACCCAGGCCCTGGACGATGCCGCCCTCGATCTGGCCTTCCACGCCGCGCGGATTGATGGCGCGGCCGACATCATGGGCCGCCCACATGCCCAGTACCTGGACCTCGCCGGTCACCGTATCGACTTCCACTTCCGCCACCTGGCAGCCATAGACATAGGCCTGCCACGGGCTGCCCGATCCATCGACCGGGTCCAGACCGGTGCCGTGCGCGGTAAAGGCGCCGGAGCCGAGCGGCACCACGCCGCGCTTCTTGCATAGCGCAACGGCCTCTTCCATGGTCATTTTGAGGTTCGTGCCCTGGGCCCAGATCTCGCCGTCAAAGGCTTTGATCGTATCTTCGGGCACATCCCAGAAATCGGCGAGTTCGGCGTGCAGTCTGGCGCGCGCCTCGCGGCAGGCCAGCGCCACGGCATTGCCGATCATATAGGTCTGACGGGTGGCGCCGGCATGGGCCGCCTCGGGTGAGCGCGCCGTGTCATTATCGCCGATCGTCACCTGTTCGGGCTTGATGCCGAGTTCTTCGGCGGCGATCTGGGCAAGCACCGTCAGGATGCCTTCGCCGATCTCGGTGACGCCGGTGATGATTTTCGCGGTGCCGCCATCGTCAAGCTCGGCCCAGGCGCCGGCCCGGTCGATGGTCGCCGTGCGGGCAATGCCGTACCACGATGCGGCCATGCCGCGGCCGCGAATTTTGCCGGACATCAGGCGACCTCCTCGTGCAGGGGTTTTGTGGGCGAGCGGATGCGCGCGCCGAGCGTGCAGGGCTGGCGATTGCCGTCCTTGCCCAGATCGTTGCGCTGAGCGCCGCGCGAGACCGGCGGCCCGGCCTCCCAACCCGATGCCTGTTCGGCCGCTTCCAGGACGGCGCCAAGCGAGACCGAACCAAGCTTTTGCCTGGTGTGGGTCGTTGCACCCTCGCCCATCATGTTGATGCGGCGGATTTCAAAGGGATCGAGGCCGAGTTTTTCGGCGCAGATGTCAAGATGGGATTCGGTGGCGAATTGCGCCTGCATGGCGCCGAAGGTGCGGAAGGCGCCGGACGGCGTGTTATTCGTGTAGATTCCATAGGTGTCGATTTTCACATTCTCGATGGCATAGGGGCCGCAGGAAAGAATTGCCGCCTTGCGCATCACGCCCTCGGTCGACATGGCGTAGGCGCCGCCATCGGAAATCATCTGAAACGTCGCCGCCGTTATCCGGCCATCGTTCTTCAGCCCCATCTTGCAGGTGATCCGGGCAGGGTGCCGTTTGGCGGTGGAGACGATGGATTCCTCGCGGGTGAAGACCAGACGCACGGGCTGGCCGGTTTTCATCGCCGCCAGGGCCAGCATGCCCTGGTAGATCATGTCTTCCTTGCCGCCGAAGCCGCCGCCCACCGGGCTCATGATGAAGCGAACCTTGTGGATCGGCTTGTCGATGATCTTGGCCAGCATGTGCCGGTGGTGGGTGATGTTCTGGCTTGGCGAGAGGATCGTCACCACGCCGTCGTGATCGACATAGGCAAGGCCGGCTTCGGGCTCCAGATAGGCGTGCTCGACCGCCTGGGTTGAGTAGGTCTGCTCGACAATCAGGTCAGCCTCGGCAAAGCCGATTTCCACATCGCCTCTGCGAATGGGGATGTGCTTGACGATGTTGTCGCCAGCATAATCGTGGAGGATCGGGGCGCCTTCTTTCATCGCCTCTTCAGGGTCGAACACCGCCGGCAGGTCCTCGTATTCGACCTTGATCGTGTCGCGCGCCGCCATTGCGGTAGCCAAGTCTTGCGCGGCAATTGCGGCGACCGCTTCGCCGACATAGCGAACCCGATCGCGCGCCATGACCGGCTGGTCGTGGACGAAGACGCCAAAACCGTCCTCGCCGGGCACGTCTGCGGCGGTGATGGCACAGGCGACGCCGGGCATGGCCTCGGCCGCGCTGGTGTCGATGGAGAGGATTCGGGCGTGGGCACGGGGGCTTCTGAGCACCTGCATATGCAACATGCCCGGCATCACCATGTCGCCGGCATAGCGCAACGCACCGGTGACCTTGCCCGGCGCATCGAGCCGGTGGACATTGTTGCCGATATAGGAGGTACCCGCCTCCGGCGCGTCCAGAGCCGTTAACGGCAAGGCGCCGTTGTTTACGTCACGGGCGATCTCGACCGCTTCGAAAATCTTGCTGTAGCCGGTGCAGCGGCAGAGATTGCCGCCCAGGCCTTCCCTGATTTCCTCCAGGTCGGCAAACGGGTTTTCGCGCAATACCGACGTTGCCGCCATGACCATGCCGGGAATGCAGTAGCCGCACTGGCTGGCGCCGGTTTTCTGAAATGCCTTTTGCAGAACATTGAGATCGCCGTTGCTGGCAAGGCTCTCGATGGTTTCGATCGTTGCGCCATTGGCCTTGGCAATTGGCATCAGGCAGGACTTCATCAGTTTGCCGTCGACAATGACCGAACAGGAACCGCATTCGCCGGCGCCGCAGCCTTCCTTGGTGCCGGTCAGGTTGAGTTCCTCGCGCAGATAATCCAGCAGACGCATATGCGGGCGCGCCGGTTTGGTCACCGCGCGGCCATTGACGATCATGTTGATTTCCAGATCAGGCATTGACGGCCTCCTTGAAGCTGTCGGAGAGAATGACCACGCCGCAATCGGCGAGCGCGTCTTCAAGCGCGCGTTCGATGAACCCACTTAGCACGCTGCGGCGATAGGCCCGGCGGGTGCGCGAATTGATCAGTCCGTCGATCATGTGCGATGCTTGGCGCAGGGCCTCGCGTGTCACCGGTCTGTTTTTCAGAAAATCCTCGATATGGGTCAGCCGCAGCGGCACCGGTCCGATGCCGCCGATCGCCAGGCGCACGTCCTGAAACGACATCTTGTCGGGCGAGGGCTTGACCAGACAGGCCGTGCACACAGTGGCGATGACCAGGGACCGGCGCTGGCCGACTTTTTCGAAGGAGCCGCCATATCCGGTCATGGAATCGCATTCCACGGCGGTGACGATTTCGTCGTCGCCGCGCATCGTGGCGCCGGGGCCGGTGACGAATTGGGTGAGGGGGAGCGTTCGCCTCGTTATCTCGCCATCTTCAAGGCGGGCCAGTTCGATGGTGCCGTTCATGGCGATCATTGGCGGCGTTCCATCGGCCGCCGGAGAGGCGTTGACGATATTGCCGGCAAGCGTTGCCTGTTCGCGGATCTGGTCGTCGGCGAACCAGACGGCGCAAAAGGGCATGCAGGGCAGGTGCGCCTTGAGCGTTTCATCGTCCAGGAACCGTTGCAGGACAAGGCCTGCCCCGAGCCGCACCCGGCCGCCTGAAATCTCATAGCCCTGAAGCTCGGCGACCTTGCTGACATCGATCAGGTGCGGCACATGAACATCGCCGGCCCGGCCTTGACGCGCCCAGGGCAGAGTGTCGGTGGCCCCGGCGACCAGCCGGCTGCCCGGCGGCGCACCGGCCCATTGGGCCAACGCTGTCCCAAGTGTATCGGGCATCAGATACTGGTCGCAGGTCAGCATCCCAGCCTTACTCCGCAGCCTGCATTTTTGCGATTGCATGGTCGTTCTTCACGACCACCTTGATGGCGTCATCGACCCGGTCCCTGGCATAGCGAATGGCCTCGGGCAGTTCCTTCATGGCGAAGGTATGGGTGTGGATCAGCGTGGCGTCGAAGCGCTTTTGACGCATCAACGCCTCGGCGCGATGGGTTGCCGCCTTGCCTTCGCCGCGGATGCCATAGAGGTAGATGTTGTTGCGCACCAGATGGGCCACATCGACGACGGGCGCTTCATGGGGAAACGCGGCAAGGCAGATTTTGCCGCCGCGATTGACCATCCTGGCGGCGTCGTTGATGGCGTTGGGGGCGGCCGAACACTCAATGACATAATCGACGCCCTTGCCGTCCGTCAGTTTCAGCACCGCGTCGACCGGGTCTTCCTTGCGCACATTGATGACGTGATCGGCGCCGAGCTTTTTCCCGATCTCCAGCCGGTTGTCGCGGGTGCCGGTCAGGATGACCGGTTGCGCGCCAAGCGCCTTGGCGACCGCCACGCCCATCAGGCCGATCGGTCCCGGCCCGGTCACCACGACGCTTTCGCCGGCGACCAGCCCGCCAAGCTCGGTCAGGCCATACATCGCCGTGCCGGCGGTCACGACAAGGGTCGCCTCCTCGTCCGACATGTCGTCGGCGATAGACACCAGCGTGTTGATGTTGTTGACTTGGTACTCGCAGAAACCGCCATCGGTGGTGAAGCCGTTGGCGCGGTGCCCCTTGTCCACATCGCCGTAGTTCTTGCCGTAATTGTGGCAGGAGGTGTACATGCCCTCCCGGCACCTTTTGCACTGGCCGCAGCCGGCGTGGATTTCGACCGCAACGCGCTCGCCGATCGCATATTCATCGACGCCGGGGCCAAGCGCCACGACGGTTCCCATATATTCGTGACCGGGGGTGAAGCCCTTGTTGTGGGGGCTGCCGCCCTGAATTTCGGCGGGCGGGCCGTGATAAATGATTTCCAGATCGGTTGCGCAGATCGCCACGGCGTCGATGCGCACCAGAACCTCGGCGCGGGCCGGCACGGGAACCGGTTTGTCCTCAAACGTGATCTCGCCGGGGTCGCCCAGAACCCAGGCCTTCATGGTCGCGGGAAGCGGATATTCCGGGTCCGTTTTCACGTTCGTCGGCATCACCATTACCAAGTGTCTCCGTATTCAAATGTGTTTCAGAGCGGGCGGGCCGGGCTGTTCGGCCAGGATTTCCTTGGGGCTTCCAAGGCGCTCGGACAAAATTGCGGCGCATTCGCGCACCGCTTGTTTGGTCTTGTCGAGAAGATCGTCGCTGGCCCGCATTTGGGGCATCGAGCAACCGATGGAACCGATCACCGCGCCCAAATGATCGCGGATGGCGGCGCCAATACAGATGACGCCGGGCTGGAATTCCTCGTTGTCCATGGCATAGCCGTTGCGACGCACAAGGCGCAGGCCTTCCATGAGATCGGCGATATTGGTGATCGTCTTGTCGGTAAAGGCCGTCAGCCCTTTTACGGCAATGACGCGGGCGATTTCGGTTTCCGGCAGCCAGGCCAAAATGGCCTTGCCCGTCGCCGTGGCATGGGCGGCATTGGCCTTGCCGGCGCTGTCGGCGGCAACGCGGATCGGATGGGGGGAGTCCAGTTTCGCCAGCGTGGTGAGCTCATGGCCCTGCATGACCGCCAGGTGAACGGTCTCGCGGGTGTCCTGATTGAGCGCGCGCAGTTCCGGCATGGCCACCTCGACCAGATTGAACTGGCGCACGCGGCTGGAGGAGAGCTCCAAAATCTTGGTGCCGAGAAAATAGGTCCGTCCGCGCCGGTTCTGGCCGACATAGCCGCGGGCCGCCAGGGTCGACAGCAAATGGTGGCAGGTGGAGGAATTGAGGCCGCAGCGGGAGGCGATTTCACCCAGCGCCAGTTCCGTGCCGCTGGCTGAGAGGACCTCCAGAACGTCGAGCGCCCGGTCGACCGACTGAATGGTGCGGCCGACCTTGATGACCTGCCCGAAGGGATGCTGATTGTTGGTTCGGGCATCGATCCCGGCATCGACTTTGGCATCGATCCCGGCACTGATCCCGGTTTTGGCCTGTTTCGTCAGCATCAAGCGCTTGCCCGCGTCGGTATTTCCGTTGTGACGACAGGACAATCCAAAATACGGTCTGAGTCAAGAAAATTTCAAATTAAGAAAGCGAATTTGATAATGTGAAATATCCTAGCTTAGCGGAAATACTCACCGCCCAGCGACATTGCAAATGATCTTGCGAAAACCGATGGCATTTGTATGACAGATCGCGCATTGCAGGATGCGCACGCCAGATGCCGTTCGGCCGCCGGCGCGAGTGATGAGACAGGGGTATTTAAAGGAGAGGTTGGCATGGGACTTGAAAGAATTCGCGGCGTCATTGCGCCGATCCTGACACCGTTCAACGACGATTTATCGGTGGCGAGCGATTTGTATGTGGCCCATGCAAAGCGCCTGTTCGATCAGGGCTGCGCCGCCATCGCGCCGTTCGGCACGACGGGCGAAGCGCTGTCGGTCGGCATCGACGAGCGGATCGCCGCGATACGGGCCCTGGTTGCCGGCGGCATCGACCCGGCGCGGATGATTGCCGGCACTGGATTGTCGAATATCGCCGACACCGCCCGGCTGTCGCGCGCCTGCCTCGACATGGGCTGCGCCGGGGTAATGATCCTGCCGCCGTTTTATTTCAAGAACGTTTCCGAGGACGGGCTTTACCGGCATTTTTCCGGGCTGATCAAGGCGATCGGCGCGGATGCGCGCATCTATCTCTACCACATCCCGCCAATCGCCATTGTCGGTGTGCTCCCGGCGCTAGCGGCCCGCCTGCACGCTGATTTCCCCGAACAGATCGTCGGCATCAAGGATTCCTCCGGCGATTGGGACAACACCCGGGCGCTGCTCGATATTAAGGGCATGATCGTTTATCCCGGATCGGAACTGCCATTGCTTGAGGCGTTGGAGCTGGGCGCGCCGGGCTGCATCACCGCCACCGCCAATCTCAATGCCGGGGCCATTGCAAAGGTCGTGGAACTCTATGATTGCGGCGATATTACCGCCGCCCGCGCGCTTCATGAAACGGTCAAGCGCTTTCGTCTGACCTTCCAGGACTATGCCCCGATCCCGGCGCAAAAGCGGCTGCTGGCGATCGCCACCGGCGACAAGCGCTGGGCCAATCTGCGCCCGCCGCTGATGGAAATGCCGGGAGAGAAGGGCCGCGAACTGGCCGCGATCTTGAAACGCGAGTTCGAATTCGAGGCGGCGGCGGCCTGAACAGGGGCGCCGCTGGAGGCTGGTAAGTTCAGCGCCGTAATTCATCGCATTATGGTTACTATATATACTAAATTTTATTTCGGTCGTAATATTAACATCGATTATTCAGGAATTGCGCAATTTGATTTGATATTTACTTAGTTTTAAATCTTTGTTTGACTTCAAGGTGATGGTGAAACATCGTCCGGCAGTTGAGGACGCGAACCTTTTTCACCTTAAAGGATAAAGTCACGCCGACCGGCTTGGGGGCCGAAACCAGAGCTAAGCTGGGAGGCATTGTCGGGGCTAAGATGACAAAAAAGAGCGCAACATCCGTCAAGCGGCCAACAACACCGGTTCCTATGTCGGTAGCAGGGTGCGCATGCACCGGAAAATTCTGGACATGAATCAGGAAATACTTGGCGAGCAGCTCGCCATTAACTTTCAAGGGGCCTACCATGCAGACTAGGAAAATCGAGAAGTGGGATGGCCAATATTCTCAATTGTCAAAGGGCGATGTTGATCCGTTCCGGTATCCAGAGAATGTACGGGATCGTCTCGTCACAGACGGTTTTGCACGGCTATCTGGCAGCCTGTTCGATATCGAGTCGGAGACCTTAGAGGCCTTCAATGCTCTCGTTGAAAGTTTTGATGATCTGCCAATTGATGAGAATGATGAGACTGGCAGGCGCCGCCGGCGGTATGGTCGATATGTTCTCATCCCCTGGACGGGAAAAATCGAAAGTATTCCGTCGATTCGGGGTCCGGATGGCGCACCATTCGTCGAATACTATCAGCCCGTCGGACTCAACCAAGTCGATGGCGGAAGGCGGCGGCCGTTCACACCGCTTCATCCTGCGGTGCGAACCAATATGGCTCTTGCGGATCTGATCCGGTTCGACTTTCGCCAGCTCCCGGTCCCAAAAAGTTGGGAGGGGGTGCCGGTGCTGGTAGGTGTGCATCAAGTCGTGCTCTCTCCTGAATGGATGCGGCCTTCCATTTCGTCCCCCAACTGCCTGCACCGCGACGGCGAACCTTACACGTTCGTCCATTTAATTCGACGGGAGAACATAGCTGGAGGCGAAAACTATGTGACAGCTCCGGAATGTGCCGGTATTCATCCAAAAGAGCTTGATCAAAATAAGATTCTAGCTCGGTTTACACTGGAACGGACCTTGGACAGTTTTGTCGTTGACGACCAAATGGTAGCGCACTATGTCGATGAAGTTTATCCAATCTTTCAAAATAAAATCTCTCGGCGAGCTGTCTTTTTGATCGACTTTACGCCGATGGTTCCGCAGTTTGTTTAGTTGGAGTGTCCGGCATCAATGTGTGCCACATTGCGGTGATTGATGAGGCGCTTTTAGCATTTTTTGGACATCTGCGGCCTCGTCTTGATCGTCCGGTTGACCCGCACAAGCGGAAGTGGGGAGGCTCCACGTGCTTCGCGAGAGCGTCAAGCGTGTTTCAGGATTATGCCCCGATTCCGGCGCAAAAGCGGCTGCTTGGTATTGCCACCGGCGACCAGCGCTGGGCCAATCTGCGCTCGCTGCTGACGGCCATGCCGGAGGAGAAGGGGCGCATACTGGCCGCTATTTTGAAACGCGAGTTCGAATTCGAGGCCATGCCGGCCTGAACCGCCGGGGCGGCCGGCAGCGCGGCCGGAGACGCCGGTGCGATCTATGGATCGATGATTTCGGCCTTCGTGGCCGCCTGGTTTTTCCACGCCCGGTAAAGGCCGGTAAGGCCCAGGCCGAGTAGCACCACGCTCAGCGCCGGCCTGACGATCCCGCCCATCATCACCAGCGGCAGGGTCACCGCGATCAGCATGATGGGCAGGTAGAAATCGGTCCAGCGCCGCCCTTCGGCCCGCGCCTTCTGGAACCACGGGAAAAAGGCCGAGAACACCGCGATGATCAGGAAAAACTGCGCCCAGGGCCGGGTCACGAACAGGGTCAAATCATCGGAGATCGCCAGCGCCCGGGCGAGATTTATTTCGGCGATGTTGCCCAGCACCACGCCCAGGATCATCGGCGCCAGCGGAAAGCCGAACTGACGCATCAAAAACCCGACAATGCCGAACCAGAACAGGGTCCAGATGTCGAAGGTCACATTGTTCAGGGCAAATACCCCGATCGAGGCGAACCCCAGGATCACGGCTGCCAGCATGTACATGCGGATGCGGGTGACCAGCACAAACACCCGCAGCATGCCCGACTGCAGGCCCAGCATGATGAAATTGGCGCCGAAGAAGGCGATGAACATGGAATAGGCCAGCACCGGCTCTTCGGAGATGAAGGAAGGCGAGGGCACCACATCGTGGATCAACAGCGCGCCAAGCATGATCGCCGCGGTGACGTCGCCCGGGATGCCGAGCGCCATCAACGGCGTCAGTGCGCCGCCCTCGACCGCATTGTTGGAGGCCTCGGGCGCAATTATCCCCTCCGGATTGCCGGTGCCGAAGCTGTCGGGATCCTTGGAAGCCTTCTTGGCCTGGTCATAGGCGAGGATGTTGGCGATCGAGCCGCCGGCGCCCGGCAGTATGCCGACAAATACCCCGATGAAGGCCGAGCGCACCACCACCCTCCAGCGTTTGGCCAACTCGCGGATGGCGCGCCGGTGCTCGATCCGCACCCGCACATTGCCCTGATCGGTGAGCGCGCGCCGCGCCGCCACCGGGTCGCGCACGTCCGACAGCAACTGGCTGAAGGCAAACAGCCCGATCAGCACGGCGATGAAATCGAACCCGCCGAGCAGCGAGTCGATGCCGAAATCGAACCGCGCCATGCCGACAGCGAGGTCCTCGCCGACCGTGCGCACCAACAGCCCGAGCGCCCCGGCGATCAGCCCCTTGATCAGGCTTTTGCCGGCCAGGCTCGCGGTCACGGTCAGGGCGAACATCACCAGCATGAAGAAATCCCAGGGGTGAAATTCAAGGCCGATGCGGGCGAGCTGCGGCGCGAACAGCACCAGCATCACCGCCGAGATCATGCCGCCGCAAAACGACGACCAGACGCCAAGGCCCAGCGCGAACCCCGGCTCGCCCTTTCTGGCCATCGGGAAGCCGTCGAAGGTGGTCGCGACCGAAGAGGGCGTCCCCGGAATTCCGGTCAGAATCCCGGACATCAGACCGCCGGAGAGGCCGCCCACCAGCACGCTGATCATGATCGCCAGCCCCTGCTCGGGCGGCATCGAGAAGGTGAAGGGCAGCGTCAGCACTATCGCCATGGCGATGGTGAAGCCCGGGATCGAGCCGGCCAGCAGGCCGGCGCCGACGCCGATAGTCATCAACAGCAGGGTGTGGACGTTGCCGATCTCGGCAAAAGCCAGCATCAGATTGTCAATGACCATTGCGGCGCCCTCTCAGAAATAGCCGAGAATTTCGCCGGGCGGCAACATCACCCGCAGGCCGAAGGTGAACAGCACCCACATGCCGCCCACCGTGACCAATGCGATGATGGCGTGCAGCACAAGCTGTTTCGGCTGCCAGCCGCCGAGCGCATTGAGCAGCAGAAACACGAATGCGAGCCCGCCGATCAGCATCCCCAGATAGGGCATGGTCAGCAGATAGACCAGGAACAGCGCGTACACCCAAAAGATGTTGCGCCAGTAGGCAACGAACCCGGCAATGCTCCAGGGGCTGTCCTCCTCCGGGACCGCCTCCGGCATCCCCTCGCGGATTGACTGCACCAGATAGATCAGGGTGAGCACGATCAGGATTGCGATGATCACCCGCGGCCAGGTCGCCGGGCTGAGTACTCCGTAATCGGGTTCACGGATTTCGAAGCTCGCCGCCAGCAACACCCCCCAGGCCGTCAGCAGCACGATCGCGATCACGGTGTCGCGGTTCATACGTGTCATCGGGGCCTCGGATGCGGGACGAAAAGATATCCCGGCGGCGCAGTGCCGCGCCACCGGGACGGATCTACGGCATTATTTATTGACCCGATTTCTTGTACATGCCGATCTTGATCGCGATCGCCTCGAAGTCGGCGTAAAGCCCGTCGGCCCAGACGCGGTATTCATCCGGGTCCTGATAGGCGATCGCGGTGCCCTTGGCGTCCATCTGCGCCAGCAGCCCCGGATCCTCGGCGGCCTTTTTGAAGATCGCCGACCACTGGTCGATCACGTCCCTGGGCGTGCCCTTGGGCGCCATGATCCCGCGATTGAGTGTGAAGGTCATGTCGACCCCCATCTCCTGCAGGGTCGGCATATCGGGCAGGAATTTCGAGCGCTCCGCGGCGGCGATGGCAAAGCCCTGCAATTCACCGCCCTCCATATATTTGCGCCCCGAGGCGACGTTCAGCACGCCCATATCGATAGCGCCGGAGAGTAGCGCCGTCATGCGCTCCCGCGTGCCGTCATAGGGCACATAGGAGAACTCCAATCCAGCCTTGTCGGCAATCATCAGCCAGATGAACTGGCTGGTGGAGCCGAAAGTGGCGCCGACCTTGATCTCGCCGGGATGCGCCTTGGCATAGGCGGCGAACTCCTCGAAGTTCTTGTAGGGCGTGTCCGCCGCGGCGCCGACAATGTCCGGGGTCGAGGTCAGGTTGGCAACGGTGTCGAAGCCGTCGAACTGGAAGTCGATACGCCCGTTTAAATAACTCGTCAACGCCGACTGGTGGATGGCGAACAGCGTGCAGCCGTCGGGCTTGGCCTTGGCCGCTTCCTTGGCGCCCTTGTTGCCGCCCTGGCCGGGAATGGTCACGATCTGGATCTTGTGCTGGACGTCGAGCTCCTGAATGGTCTTTTCGAAGATGGAGAAGATAACATGGGTGCCGCCGCCGGCGCCCCATGGTACGATCAGCTTGGCTGTGGTGCATGGGATTTCGGCAGCTCCGGCACCTGAAATCGTCGTCGCCAGCATCGCCGCGGCTACCGCGGTTCCCAAGCCTGTCCTGAGTTTATTCATCGTTCTCTCCCGTTGTTTCAATCTTGTGCTAATGACAGATTGTTCGCCACTACCCTACCATGCCGCGTTTGGCAGGCAAGCCTGCCGGTTTCAGGATGTGATATTGAAGCAATCAGGCACCAAAAAAATGAGCTCTCGGATTTCTGCAATCGGGCCCTTAGGTCTCGCCATCGCCGGGCTTGGCGCGATCGGCATGGAAGTGGCCAGAAGGATCGATGCAGGCGCAGTTGCCGGTCTTCGCCTCAGTGCCGTTTGCGCGCGTGACCGGGAAAAGGCGTCCAGAAAGCTGAAGGATTTCAGCGCGGTGCCGGAAATCGTCGCGCTGAACAAGCTGGCCGAGCACGCCGAAATCATTGTCGAATGCGCCCCGGCATCCGTATTCCTGGAGGTCGCCGGTCCGGCGATTGAGCGTGGCCGAATATTTATTCCGCTCTCCGTCGGCGTGCTGCTC
>SMVA01078873.1_pt1 | contig 13109 bp, 12 predicted proteins | sample 2456451 | NCBI WGS metagenome assembly SMVA01 (sample SAMN11095933, study PRJNA526329) | marine sediment metagenome | biome: Marine sediment; feature: Surficial sediment; material: Deep marine sediment; isolation source: Hadal surficial sediment | place: Pacific Ocean | collected 2014-05 | depth...
CCCCCGCCGAGATTCTGGCCGAGACGGAGCGGAAGATGGACAACACCGTCGCCGCTTTGAAAAGAGAACTGGGTACCATCAGGACCGGTCGAGCCACGCCGGCGTTGATTGAAAATGTTTCGGTCGACTATTACGGCGTCGCCACTCCGTTGAACCAGATCGCGTCGATTTCGGCGCCGGACGCCCGGGTAATCATGGTACAGCCTTGGGACAAGCAGGCCATGCGCGATATAGAAAAAAGTTTGATGAAGTCAGAAATGGGTTTTAACCCGTCCAACGACGGAAGCGTCATCACCGTTCCCATACCTCCTTTGTCCCAAGAGCGCCGTCAGGAGCTGGTCCGGGTGCTCAAGCGCAAGTTGGAAGAGGGCAAGGTTTCCATACGCAACGTGCGGCGCGATGGGGTCGAGACCCTGCGTAGGTTAGAGCGGGAGAAAGCCATCTCCCAGGACGAAAACCACAGGAGCCAGGACCAGTTGCAAAAGGCCACCGACGCCCATGTTAAGACCGTGGATGAAGTCGGCAGTTCTAAAGAAACCGAAATTATGCAGGTCTAAGACAGTGCTGCCCCAGTCCGACACCTCCGCCATCCCCCCGCAGGAATCGGCCCCCAAGCCCAGCAAGGTCCCCTGCCACGTTGCCATCATTATGGACGGCAACGGCAGGTGGGCCGAAAAGCAGGGCCTGCCTCGTCTGGCCGGCCATCGAGTCGGCATGGACCGGATTCATCGAGTGCTGGAAATCCTGGCGGAAAAGGGAGTGGCCTTCGTTACACTGTTCGCCTTTTCCACGGAAAATTGGAACCGCCCCCTCGGCGAGGTGGAGGGCATTCTCGAGCTTCTGGAGGAGGCCCTCCGCAGCAAAATCCAGACTCTCCACGATAAAAACGTTAAGGTGGTCCACCTGGGCAAGGTGGACAAGCTAGCTCCCAGCCTTCGTAGGGCGGTGGCCCATGCCCAGAAACTGACCCAAAACAACACCGGCATAACCCTGAACGTCGCCTTTGATTACGGCGGACGCGACGAAATATTGGAGGCGGTGCGCCGCATCATCCGGGAGCAGATCCCCGCGGAAGCCGTGGACGAGAGGCTGTTCAGCAGCCATCTGTTCACCAACCAGTGTCCGGACCCAGACCTGGTTATTCGAACCGGTGGGGAGCTGCGCATTAGTAATTTCCTGCTCTGGCAGTCGGCCTACAGCGAGTATTACCATACCTCCACCCTCTGGCCGGACCTGGATGAGGCTGAGCTGGAGCGAGCCCTGGAGTCCTACAGCAACCGTCAGCGGCGTTTTGGCAACGTAGCCCCCAAGGCCTGATAGTGACCCAGCGCGTGCTCACGGCGCTGGTAGGTATTCCCCTTCTGGTCACCGCAATCTGGCTTGGCGCCCCCTGGCTGACCCTGCTTTTGCTTCTGGTCGTAATCCTGGGTATTTGGGAGTTGTACCGCCTTTGCCCGGGGGATGGTCAAAGCCTGCCCACACCCTTGGGAATCATCTGGGTTATGGCATTTGTGCTCGGGGGCCAGGCTGCCACCGGGCCGTCCCACTTTCTAACGATCTCGCTGGTGATTTTTGGGTGTGGGTCCTTTCTATCCCTCCTATGGTTAGTAGCTTTTTTTCGTGGTCCGGGATTGTGGATCAAAACAGCCTACTTGATCGGGGGCCCCATCTACGTGGGATTCCTGATGGGCCATGTGCTGGTACTGAGAGACCTGGGTGGTGGGGACATCCTGGGCCGGGACTGGGTGTTGTTCGCGCTACTGGTGACTTTCGCGACCGATACCGGCGCTTTTTTAGTGGGGAAAGCCATCGGTCGTCACCCCATGTCTCTCCGGATAAGCCCAAACAAGACCTGGGAAGGAGCCGCCGGCGGGTTCTGCCTGGCGATGATCGCGGCCGGGGTGCTGCCGCAATGGCTGGAGCTGGGTTTGTTTCGCTGGCAACTCTGGGTCATCGGTGCTACAGTAGGCGTCGTCGCTCAAATAGGTGATTTGCTGGAATCGAAGTTGAAGCGGATTTCCGGAGTGAAGGACGCCGGCGGCATGATACCGGGCCACGGCGGGATTCTGGACCGCCTGGACAGCCTGGTGATCTCCCTGCCTGCCGTCTACTACCTGGTTACGCTCGTATTCCTTCCCTGAAGAAATGACGCCCTGAAGAAATGACGCCCTGAAGAAATGACGCCCTGAAGAAATGACAAAAAGACCGGCATGAAAAAAATAGTGGTTCTGGGCTCAACCGGCTCCATCGGGCGTCAAACCCTCGACATCGTTCGGGCCTTCCCGGAGGAATTCGAGGTTGTGGGCCTGGCGGCGGGCAACAACGTGGCAGTGCTGCGAGAGCAGATTCGGGAATTTAGGCCCCGTTATTTCTCCTCTCAAACTTCGATCGATCCCGTTCCAGCAGGCGCCTCGTTCACCCCCATGTCTGAAATGGTCTGCCTTGACGAGGTGGACCTGGTGATGGTCGCCACCATCGGCTCGGTAGGGTTGGTGCCCACCTTGAACGCGCTGGAAGTCGGCAAAGCGGTGGCCCTCTGCAACAAGGAGCCAATCGTCATGGCCGGCCAGCTTATCAAGGAGTACGAAGCCAAATACGGCGGGCAGGTGCTCCCCGTGGACAGCGAACCCAGCGCCATTTGGCAGTGTATTCAAGGCGAAAACGACGGCATCCGCCGATTGATAATTACTGCCTCCGGCGGGCCCTTTCTGGAGTGGCCATTAGCCGAGCTGTCCCAGGTCACGCCGGCCCAAGCCCTACGCCATCCAACCTGGCAAATGGGCCGAAAGATCACCATCGACTCCGCCACCTTGATGAATAAAGCCTTTGAAGTCATCGAATCTCACTGGTTATTTGATGTCGCCTGGAATAAAATTGAAGTAATGGTTCACCCGCAAAGCACTATTCACTCCATGGTGGAATTCGCCGACGGCTCGGTCAAAGCCCAGCTAGGCCCTCCCGACATGCGCTTGCCCATACAGTACGCCCTCTTTTATCCGCACCGGCTGCCCAACCAGCTGATACCGCGGCTGGATACCGGATCCACCTATTCTCTGGATCTGCAGCCTCTGGAGGAGGAGCGGTACCCTTGTTTCGGTCTGGCATTACGGGCCGCCAAGAAGGGAGGCACCTTTCCCACGGTGCTCAGCGCCGCCGATGAAGTGGCGGTAAACGCTTTTTTGGACGGCAGGATCGGATTCACTGGCATTCATGACCTGGTGGAACAGGTCTTGTCCGACCACCAGCCGGGACCGGGACGAGAATTGGACGAGTTGCTCGAGACCGACACCTGGGCCACCCGCCGGGCCACCGAAATCGTAGAGGAATATTCTTGATGGAAGCCTTATTCGCCTTCTTCAGCGGTAATGGGAAGACCATCGTTATCGCCCTCGCCTCTTTTATCCCCCTGCTCCTTTTTCTGGTGGTGGTTCACGAGTGGGGGCATTTCATCACCGCCAAGTGGTTCGGTGTTAAAGTTCTGGAGTTTGGTGTTGGGTACCCTCCCAAAGCCTTTGGCTTCTACACCGGCAAAACGCCCGTCTTGGTGGATCAAAACACCCAGTTCGTCAACGTCGCCGACGCCCAAGCGCTCCGCACCGGACAGTTCGTCCGGGTCAGCTCTGGGGAGGACCAGGACGGCAACCTGGTCGCCCGGATAATCGAAGTACCCCCGCAGGGGTCCCGCAAGAAGGGGCCCCAGTCGCTCCAGGAATTGTCCAGCGACGAGTACCTGAAACACGAAGGTAAAGTGCGGGAGGTTTCCGGGAATACCGTGATCCTGGCCGACATGCTCTACTCCGTGAATTGGACTCCTCTCGGGGGGTTCGTGCGTCTGGCCGGGGAGAGCAATCCAGCCGTGCCTCGCAGCCTGGCCAGCAAGGGCGTCGGGCCCCGGGCCGTGGTGCTGGCTGCCGGGTCTTTCATGAACGCCGTGTTGCCTCTGGTGATCTTCACCTTTCTGTTCATGATCCCGCAGGACGTTACTGTGGGCAACGTTAAGGTAACCAATGTAGTTCCCGCCTCGCCGGCTCAAGATGCGGGTATGCAGCCCGGTGACATCATCCTCCAGGCCGGCGGCCGCGAGGTAGACAATCGAGGCGACCTGATACGAATGATCACCCTGAGCGCCGGGTCCGAGATGGAATGGACGGTCGAACGGGGCGGCCGGCAGGTGCTGATCCAAGTGACCCCGCGCGCCAATCCTCCGGAAGGGCAAGGACCAACGGGAATATCCATCGAGTTGGTGAATCCTCGGGTGGTACGCATGTGGGATCCCCCGTGGACTGCCGCCTATCGTAGCGTTACCGACACCTGGGAGCTATTGGTACTGCTAAAGCGGGAGGTTTCCAGCTGGTTCAGCGGCGGCAAAGCTCCGCAGCTTTCCGGACCCATTGGCATCGCTCAAATCACCGGCGAGGTCACCCAGCAGGGGGGCTTCAGAGGCTGGCTAGTATTGGCCATACTTTTCAGCATCAACCTGGCCATCCTCAACATCCTGCCCATACCAATGTTGGACGGCGGCCGCCTCCTGTTCGTTGCAATAGAGTGGGTGCGTGGCGGTAAGCGGGTTCCACCGGAAAAGGAAAGTATGGTCCACCTGATCGGCTTTGTCGTGCTGATCGGGCTGATCATTTGGATTAGCGCCATCGACATTAACCGGCTCCTGGGGGGAGGCAGCCTCCTGGGAGGATAAGATTCGACGGAAGGCGGTCCCGGACGGCTGCCCCTGAAGCCCGTCGATGAACCCGCAGCGATGGTTCCCGGGCGCAACCGCAACCCAGCCTTAAGTACAGGTGCCCGGCGGCAGAGCACAATTGCGGCAGCTATCGCCAGATTCTTTTGCCCCCAGACAACCCCAATTACCACTCTTGCTCAAGAGAGCCGGGGCTCTGGTGCGGCCCGGTAGTTCGTGTTACATTTAGCCGCGACATTGCCTTACTTGGAGATGCAACCCCAACTGCTTCCCAACCGTTTCATTGAGCGGGAGTTCTGCGAGGCGGGAATTCTGCCAGCCCAGTTCTAGCCAGCTAAAACCCGGGGGAATAGCCGTGAATAAACGTCGGGTCACCATGCCAGTTCTTGTAGGCGGAGTAAAGGTCGGCGGCGGAGCCGACATCACCGTCCAGTCCATGACCAAATCCGACACCAGAGACGTGGCGGCAACGGTTCGGCAGATCCGAGAGTTGGAGGAAGTCGGCTGTGAAATCATCCGCTGCGCCGTGCCCGACATGGAAGCGGCCCAAGCCATGGCGGAGATCAAGAAGCAGATTAACATTCCCCTCATCGCCGACATTCATTTCCATTACCAGCTGGCCCTGGAGTGCGTCAGAGGCGGCGTGGACTGCCTGCGGTTAAATCCGGGCAACCTTCGCAACGAAGACCAGGTCCGGGAGGTGGTGGCGGCGGCCCAAGAGCGGGAAATACCCATCCGCATTGGTGTGAATTTCGGCAGCTTGCCCCCGGTAGGCGGTATCGGGCGGACCAGGGGCTTCTCCCGGCACATGGACATGGTGAACAAGCTTCCCAAATCTGGCGAGGGCCGGGAGGGGGAGTACAGTGTGGTCGACCACATGGTTGCCACGGCCCTATGGGAGATCAGCCTGTTGGAGGAGCAAGACTTCGACCAGATTAAAATCTCCATGAAAGCCTTCGACGTTCCGACTACCGTCGAGGCCTATCAGCGGCTATCGGAGATGGTCCCCTATCCCCTGCATCTGGGAATTACCGAAGCCGGCACGGTTCAGGCCGGGTCCATTCGCACCGCCGTCGGGCTGGGGACCCTTTTGTATCAGGGAATCGGCGACACTATCCGGGTTTCCCTCAGCGGCGACTCCAAAGAGGAGGTTTTCGCCGGATACGAGATTCTCAAGTCGTTGAACCTGCGCCGCAAGGGTGTCACCCTGGTGGCCTGCCCCAGCTGTGGTCGGGCCGACGTGGACGTGATCAAGCTGGCTAATGATGTTGACGCCCTGATCAAAAAGAGCAAGAAAAACATTAAGGTGGCGGTGATGGGCTGTGAGGTAAACGGCCCCGGTGAGGCCAAGGACGCCGACGTGGGTATCGCCGCCGGAGCCGGTCGCGCAGTCATCTTCCGCAAGGGTGAGAAGGTACGGGTTGTGCCGGCGGAAGACATGCTGACCGCACTGATGGAAGAGATGGACAAAACTCCCGCCCCCAACGCCGGTTAGCGGACCACTATACCGGTCCCAAAGTGAAACCCCCAGAGTCGGCATTGCGTTCCACGTAGACCCCACCTTGGCCTTGGTCTAGGAGACTTGCCCCGTGCGAATCACCCAGCTGATATCTAAAACCCTGAGGGAGGACCCGCCTGAGGCTGAAACCGCCAGCCATCGCCTGATGCTGAGGGCCGGCCTGATCCACCAGGTCGCGGCCGGTGTCTACGCTTTCATGCCCCTGGCCTGGCGCTCTGTCCGCAAGATTGAAAGCATCATTCGGGAGGAGATGGATGCCGCCGGCAGCCAGGAGTTGCTCCTGCCCAGCCTGCAGCCCATGGAGCTGTGGGAGCAGACCGGTCGCCGGGCGGCCTTCGGGGACAATCTGTTTTCGCTGGAGGATCGCCGCGGGCGTTCGATGGTTCTGGCCCCGACCCATGAAGAGGTAATCACCAACATCGCTCGGGCCAACGTGCAGAGCTACCGGGACCTGCCGGTGATCCTGTATCAGATTCAGACCAAATTCCGGGACGAGCTCCGACCCAGGGCGGGCCTGGTGCGAGTGCGGGAATTTGCCATGAAGGACGCCTATAGCTTCAACGCCGACGAAGAGAGCCTGGAGCAAAGTTATCAGGCTATGGCCCAAGCCTACCGCAATATCTACCGCCGCTGCAATCTACCGGTACTGATGGCGGAAGCCGACAGCGGGGCTATCGGCGGGAAAGATTCCCACGAGTTTATCCTGCCCACCCCCACCGGCGAGGATACGGTGATCACCTGTCCCAGCTGTGGCTACACGGCCAACGCCGAGAAGGCGGTGGGCGCCCATGCCGGCTCGGCCAAGGAAAAGCCCAAGGAAGAGTTGCTACCCCTGAGCGAGGTCAGCACCCCCGGGGTGAAAACCATAGCGGAGCTGGCCGAGTTCCTGGAAATACCGGAGGCACAAACCCTGAAGGCCGTGTTCTATAGCGCGGATGAGCAGTTGGTGTTCGTGACGATTCGGGGAGACCTGGAGGTCAACGAGATCAAGCTCAAGAACCTGCTGCGCTGCAACGAGCTCCGGCTGGCAACCGACGAGGAGGTAACCCAAGCCGGCTTGGTGGCCGGCTCCGCTTCCCCCATCGGCATCCAAGACATCAAGCGAGTCGCGGACCCCTCCATCTCCAGTGGCAGCAACTTCGTCGTGGGCGCCAATAAGCCGGATACGCATCTCAGAAATGCCAACTATCCCAGAGACTTCCAGGTGGACTGTCTTTCCGACATCGCGCTGGCTCAGCCCGGGGACCTGTGCCCACATTGCTCCGCACGTCTGGAGGCTATCCGGGGCGTCGAGGTAGGTCACATCTTCAAGCTGGGGACCTTTTTCAGCGAGACCCTCGGCGCTCTTTTCTTGGACCAGAACGGCCAGCAGCATCCGATGCTAATGGGCTGCTACGGAATAGGAGTGGGGCGTCTACTGGCCGCGGCTATAGAGCAGAATCACGATGACCGGGGGATAGTATTCCCCACGCCGATTGCCCCTTACCAGGTTCAACTGGTCGGCCTCAACTTGACCGATGAGCGGGTGAAAGAAGCCGCTGAACAACTCTATCGGGAGCTCTGGGACCAGGGGATCGAGACGCTTTACGATGACCGTACCGAGGCCGCCGCCGGTGTCAAACTGAACGATGCCGACCTGCTGGGCCTGCCGTTGCGACTGGTGGTCAGCCCTCGCAATCTGAACAACAGTGTAGCGGAGATCAAGGGCCGCCAAGAAACCGAGGCCCAGCTAGTCGCGCTGGACCAGGTCGTGGCTGAAGTCCAGCGCCGACTCAGCCAGTAACTCCCAAGTAGCTACTGCAACCCATTCTCAAGCCCCTTCCATGACCGTCAGATAGTACTCCAGATTAGCTTTCAGTTGGGGAGCGATGGCCCCCTGGTGTGAAGTGGAAAGCAGCAGGAGCAGCCTAAGCTGGGCGGCCAAGTCCTTGGCCAGGTTCTTTTTGGCCTCCTCAATTGTGTCCCCCTCCACCGGCACCCGCAATCCTTGCAGCGGCAACTTGGTCTTACATTCCCCCGCCCAGAAGGAATCCAGGCTATCGATAATGATGATGGGGATTTCCGTGTTAATCACAAAGGAAGCGTCCGGCGCTGAATCCGACCGCTGCAGCTTGTCCACCATCACCTTGGTCACTTCGCTGTGGCTGATGTGAAAAGTGGCGGCATTCGGCTTGCTAGTGCTGATGCATCGCCACTCCCAGTCCGCCGGGGTAGCGAAATCCGTCCCGGGTTCGATCTCCACCGGACAGGAGAGGTCCTCGGCTATTGGGCGGTCTTCTGAGTTTCGGGTCTCTGAGTTTTGCGTCATTGCGCCTGCGCCCCCTCTTCCGGCTGCGGCTGCGGTTCCGACTCTGGCTCCAGTTCCCACGCCGAATAAACCTGGGCCGGCAGATGAATCGGGCCCACCGCCTCCTCGTACTCCTTCAGGTGCTTGTTGGTGAGCAGGGCCATGGCCTTTAGCATTTGCGGGCTGATCTTGATGCGGGCCCGCAAGATGGGCTCCCGCTCCTCCATCTGCTCCCCAAAAAACAGAACCGATGAATAGAGGCTGCTGAATATGTGGAGCGAGTCAGAATAGAAGGTAATCGGCTCCCCGGCCGCCTCACCGTTCTGACCCTGATTGGACTGGGTGTCCCCGGGCTTGACGAAATCGTCTTCCTGGGGCACCTGATCTTCCGGGGGCACGTAGGGACGTTGAATTATCGGCATGAGACCTCCTGTCGTTAAGTATCGCCCCCGGCTCTAAACCCTTGGGGCCGCCGCCGCGCCTCAACTTGGTCGCTACACTAAAGCCAAGGTGGGACCCGCATGGTCGGTCATACTGAACCCTGCGGGTTTCAGTTCGGCGTTAGTTTGGGTTCCGCCCCATTATACACATGGAATACGGCCTCGTAGCAGGAACGTCGCCATCCAACCCTTGGGCACCGCATCGACTCCTATCTGGAAACATCTAAATGGTCAGGTGATAAGTAACTGGAGGCGTCCACCATGTCCGAGTTGACCGATTTTCGGCGAGCCAAGGACCATTTTTTCGCCAGTGATTCCCAATCCCCCTTCCTGCCGGAGCAGCTCCGGGATTTCCCTCACCTGGAGTATTTTCCCGAAGATCCATCCTACCGGTTTGTGCTGGAGCTAGTCGAGTTTCCGCCAGAAGAGCGAGAGGTGATTGAAATGGCCACCAGCACGGGAGACGCGCGTCCCAGCCTGCGCTGGGGCAGACTTGATTTTAGCGTAGGGGGGCAATCGGCCACGTTGACTGTCTACAAGTCAGAGGGTAATGAGGAGCTATTTTTGCCTTTTGGAGATGCCACCAACGGCGAGGAATCTTACGGGGCCGGCAGATACCTGGATCTGGTACCGATGGAGGACGGGCAGCTTTTGGTGGATTTCAACTACGCCTACAATCCTTATTGCGCCTACAACCCCCGGTGGAGTTGTCCCATCCCTCCGGCGGAAAACCGGCTCAAGATACCCATTTCGGCCGGGGAGAAGAAGTATCCGGGTGCCAGGGAGAATTGAGACAACCGCTGAATCCGAGAAATTGGTAGAAGAGAATAGGAAGGGGCTGGAATTATATTTGGCTGGTTGGGCGAGAAAGGTGGTAGTAGCCCACCGCGACTGCCTCCCATTCGTGGGTGGACCTTCTTTGGCCGATCAACCCCAGACGCACCATGATGGCGTAGCCCAGGCGGTCGGGCGACGCGTTGGCGAACCCGGCTATGGCTGCCCTGATCTCTTGTGTCGTATAGCTGCAGAAACTGATTTTACGCGTTTCAGACCAGTTTAACAGCGACTCTTCCAACAGCCGGATCGACGGCACGGACCAGTTGATACCGGAGGGCTGGCAGCAGGCCACGACCTCGGGGTGGCTATCATCAGCCAGAAGATCTAACTGAGCCATCAGGCTGATGATCCGATCCCTTCCCTTCAATCCATTCCGTTTGGGAGAGGCGATGACCCCGGTCCGGAGAAGTCTCCTGGACTCAAAAACCGCCCAGCCCGTCTGCCGAACTCCGGCATCCAGCGCCAGTAGCACTGGGGCTACTCCCGGAGGAGTCGTCAACTCACACCCAGCAGGTGCCCCGCCTCCTCATCCAATCCTTTACGAGGACCAAATATCTGGGGCCATCCGACTTCGCTTCGACGCCCGGTATTCCCTGACCTCGGGGTTGTTTGCAACGGCGTCGACACCCAGCCCCGTTGGTACAGACCGGTGTAGTAGTAGGTGCCGCACTGTAAACAGATCCAATCCCCATCATCAACCGCCAGATCGCCTCCGCATTTGGTACAAGCCTTCAGGCAAAACCAATTCACGACTAGCTCCCTCTACTGTTATCCCCACCCAGGTTTGGAATAGAGAGTCATGACATTCTGCCCTACACCTGGGGAAGCTCCTGATTCTTGGAGACAACCGTATCAGAACATAAGTTCTAATACAATTAGGTTATGTCAGCTACCAGAGACAATAACGGGGACGCGGAGCTAACCGATGCGGGCGGGGAAAGTAGAGGCGCGGTAATTCGAAACGAATTCAGAGAGCGGCAGACACCGGGCGGCGCCCCGGTGTGCAGCATTGATTCAGGTTTGGCTGCCAGGGATGTGGTTAATCCCGGAGTGGTTAATCCAGCGGACCCACGACCTCGCCAGTTTCCTCGTATACGTACCAAACCAATTGCCGGCGCTCTTCCCCGGGCGGGTAGAACCTACGAACTTGGTAAATCAGTTCCACTCTCCACCATCCCCGGTAAGGGTCGAAGGAGGCGTTCCAACTGGCGTCCTTGTCCAGGAATCGGGGCAGTTCGGTAATTTGCTCAATAGCCTTTTGGGGAGGCCAAGTAGGCCCCGGACCGGGAGTTCCTTGCGGCTGTTGTGCTTCATTGGACCCGCAAGCCAGCGCTGCCAGCAACAAGCCGATTCCAAGAAGTAGAAGGAGGATTCTGGGTAACCTGTCCATTCGGTGATACCTGACCATTTACCGTTTGCTGTCTACCCAAGAAAAGACTAGCAGAGCGAATAGCTAATATCCATGACATTCCCGGACATTCCGCCAAAAGGGGTGCCTGCCTTGGCTCACCACGGGGAGTCCACCTGTTCGAGCGGAGGATATTAGCCCCTTTCTTCAGAGCCAGAACCGATGATCCACATGGAGCAGATGGAGGCAAAAGTCAGCGCCATGGACAGGGAGAAGGCCAGAGCGTAGTCGCCCCGCAGGTCGAACAAAAAGCCGCCCAATAACGGTCCTATTGCGATTCCCACCCCCCGACCCACTTCCACAAATCCCATCACCGTACCCAGGCTGTTGGCGGGGACAATATCGGTGGCTTTAGCGCTGACTATCAGCCCGCTAACCCCTTCGCTGAGACCGGCCAGCCCGATGTATACGATAAGAGGCCACATATTGTCCTCGCCGCCGTAGAGCAGCAAGAGGAGAATGGAGGCGATGGCCAGGCTCATGGAGATGGTGTAGATGATCTCCCGACCGAAGGCATCGGATAACGCTCCGATGACGGGACGGCCGATGATGTTCAGGAAACCCGCTATTCCTATCGCCCCTCCGGCCTGAAGCAGGCTATATCCCGCCAGCAGGATGAAGGCCACCAAATGCAGTCGAGTTATTTGATTGCCGATGGACCCCAGGCCCCGGGTGATTATCAGCATCCATACCTCTCGCCGCCGGAGAATATCTCCGACGGCGAGAGGCTGTCTCGTTGGTTCTTCGATTGAATATGCCGGGGATGAATCTGCCGGGGTTGAATAGGCCGCAGCTTCCGATGCCACCTCCGCCGTCGCGGTCGTCTCCACCGGGCGCGGTAGAGTCGGCGGCCGCTTTTGAAACAGGAAGTTAGCCGGGGCCACCAGCAAGAAAAACACGACGCCGAAAATCTGATATGCGCCCCGCAACCCGATACTCTTGAACAATACCGCAGCCAATGGGGTAAATATGAACTGTCCGGTTGGGTTACCGGAATCGGCCAGGCCGAGCACCCGCCCCCGAGTCTGGGGAAACCAGGGCGTCAAGACCGCGGTATTCGTGAAGGAGGAGATGGATGTTTGACCGATAGCCGCTATTACGCTATACAGGATAAACAGCTGCCACAAATCGGTGGCCAGGCTGCTGGCTAGCCAACCTATCAGAATTAACATACCGGCCAGAGGGAACATGCCTCGGGGCCCGGCACGGTCCAGGAACCTGCCCAGGAAAGGTGCTGCGAAGGCCCCAACCAATCCGGAAGCGGAAAACACAGCGGAAGTAGCCAAGGCGCTGCTTTGAAAACTTTTCTGTAGCGCGACGAGAAAAAACGGCTCACTGTTCTTGATGCCGCCCTCGACGGTCAGGTTGGTAAAGGACAGTCCGAAAATAGCCCAGCCATAGTGGGCCTTTCGCCTAACGGAGGTTACAAAGGAGGTTACAATTGCCATATCCCGCCGATAGATTCACCCGCAGATTCGTCGGTTTTCAGCGCCCCGCCAAGCCGCCTCAACATCGCCTGAACCTGAACCCGTTCCTTATTTGCCGGTGCTGCTCCATTATGCGAGGACGGCACGCAAGGACAGCTGCCAGCCGGGAGATTAGCCTGCCGGATTATACACCTACCCCGAAAATCCGCAGGGCCTTCACCCAAACCTGCCAGAATCCCCTGAGTTGGGAGGCCGTCGCCCAGCCGATCCTGGCGCCGCCGAGGATTGCTGACTGCGGGCCGGGAGATTTTCCTTGACCGTCTCCAGCGCCAAACCTATAATGGGCTGGCGAATTAGGGGTATACACTGCTCACTTTCCGTAGCCGAGGACGTTACAGGTTGACTCAGCCCACAACTCAGTCCATAGAGGAATTGGAGCAGCGTGCCCTAAAAGAGCTGGCCGGGGCAAACGATGCTGACGCCCTGGAGCGGTGGAGG
>SMVA01123688.1_pt1 | contig 13108 bp, 8 predicted proteins | sample 2456451 | NCBI WGS metagenome assembly SMVA01 (sample SAMN11095933, study PRJNA526329) | marine sediment metagenome | biome: Marine sediment; feature: Surficial sediment; material: Deep marine sediment; isolation source: Hadal surficial sediment | place: Pacific Ocean | collected 2014-05 | depth 0-1...
AACGCCGATTCCACCGAGACCTTTGTCGCTCTGAAGGTCGGTATAGGCAACTGGCGCTGGGCGGGTGTGCCATTTTATTTGCGCACCGGAAAGCGCATGGCGAGGCGTTACTCCGAGGTAGTTATTGAGTTCAGGCGTCCGGCGTTTTCGCTGTTTGCCAACGATCCCAATGAGTTGACCAACAAGCTGGTTATCCGCCTGCAGCCGGAGGAAACCATTACCCTGCATACCCTCAATAAGAAGCCAGGCCTGGGAAGAGGGCTGAGTCTGAAGCCGGTGGAACTGCACCTGACCGATGACTCTGACGATGATAGCAGGAGTCACGATGCCTACGAGCGCCTGCTTTTGGATGCCATCCATGGTGACCAGACCCTGTTTATGCGCCGGGACGAGGTGGAAGCCGCATGGATGTGGACCGATTCCATTATCGAGGCCTGGCAGCAAACAGGTACAGCAATTAAATCCTATAACGCGGGCACTATGGGGCCGGGCGCCGCGACGGCGCTCACTGCTTTGGACGGGCGCAGCTGGCATGAGTAGCTGGCGTTCTTTTGAGTGCAGGGAGCAACTCGATAGCGAGCTGGCGAATCAAATAGCAGCCTGTCTCAAGCTGGATATTGAGCGGCACGGTACGGCCAGTTTGGCGGTGTCCGGAGGCAATACGCCCAAGGCGATGTTTCGGCATCTATCCAACTGCGAGCTAGCTTGGAGCAAGGTGGATGTTATTTTAGTGGATGAGCGCTGGGTGGCGCCGGACAGTCCCGATTCCAACGAGCGCCTAGTGCGCGAAAATCTGCTGCATAATAGGGCATCCGATGCCCGGTTACATGGCCTGAAAACCGCCGACGCGGACCCCGAGAATGCCCTGGCTGAGTTGCACGCGCGGTTGGCTCACATAAGCCGGCCATTTTCCGCGGTAGTTCTGGGAATGGGGGGCGATGGTCACACGGCGTCATGGTTCCCCCAGGCCAGTAATCTGCGGGAGTTACTCGACCCCCTGGGTAGTGCAGAGCTTGCCGCCACCGATCCGATAAGCGCGCCACACCGGCGAGCCACCCTGACATTAGCCGCGGTATTAAATAGCCGTAATATTTTTATTCACATTACCGGTGATGATAAAAAAGCTGTGCTGGAGGGGGCGGCGGATACCGGCGCCCCCGTAGCCGCTATTCTTGAACAGACAATCACCCCGGTAACGATTTGGTGGGCACCCTGATGATAAACACAACTCTGGCTGAAATTACCAATCGAATTATAGAGCGTAGCAGCTCTTCGCGACGCCGCTACCTGGAGCGCATAGAACTCATGCGCGAGGAGGGGCCACTACGCGGCAGTCTATCGTGCAGTAACCTGGCGCATGGTTTTGCCGCCTGTGACAAAGGCGACAAGCAGAGTCTAAAACTGAACGAAGCCGCCAATATTGGCATCATTAATGCCTACAATGATATGTTGTCGGCCCACCAGCCACTGGCGCAGTATCCAGACCTTATAAAGCGGGCCGCTCACAGCGTGGGCTGCACGGCACAAGTCGCCGGCGGTGTGCCCGCCATGTGCGACGGTGTCACCCAGGGAACTGCGGGCATGGAGCTCAGTTTATTCAGTCGGGACATCATTGCCGGTGCCACCGCTATTTCTCTCTCCCACAATATGTTTGACGGCGCGCTGTGTTTGGGCGTGTGCGATAAGATTGTACCGGGCCTGTTGATCGGCGCGCTGAGTTTCGGCCATTTGCCAGTGATTTTTGCCCCCGCCGGGCCTATGACCAGTGGCCTGGGCAACGAAGAAAAGGCAGCCGTTCGCCAGCTGTTTGCCGAGGGGAAAGTGGGGCGCGATAAGTTACTGGCGGCGGAATCCGGTGCTTACCACGGCGCGGGTACCTGTACGTTTTACGGTACTGCCAACAGCAACCAGATGCTGATGGAGGTGATGGGGCTACATGTTCCCGGTGCGGCATTTGAAAACCCCGGCACTGAAATTCGCGAGCAACTCACTATCGCTGCCGCCCAGCGCCTGTGCAAAATTACTGCACTGGGTAGGGAGTACACGCCCCTGGCAGGTATCGTAGACGAGAAGTGTATCGTTAACGCCATTGTCGCGTTGCTCGCCACCGGCGGTTCCACCAACCATAGTATTCACTGGGTGGCCATTGCCCGGGCCGCCGGTATCATTGTGGACTGGCAGGACTTCAATGATCTGTCGGCCATCGTGCCGCTGGTGGCCCGGGTATACCCCAACGGCAGTGCGGATATTAACCACTTTCACGCGGCCGGGGGAACCGCCTATGTTATTCGTACCCTGTTGGACAGTGGCTTGCTGCACGAGGATGTCAACACCGTGTGGGGTCGTGGTTTGCGCAACTATACGCTGGAGCCGCGCTTGCATGAAGGGGCTGTGCAACATGTGGAGGGCGTTGCCGCAAGTGCCGACCTGGAGGTTTTACGCCCAGCCGAACAGCCCTTCCAGGCCGAGGGTGGTTTACGCCTGCTGACCGGAAATCTGGGCCGGAGCATTATCAAGGTGTCGGCGGTGGCGGAGCAGCACAGAGTGGTTGAAGCGCCGGCCCGAGTATTTGATGATCAAGTGGAGTTACAGCGAGCTTTCGAACGGGGAGAGTTGCGCGGCGATATGGTCGCCGTGGTGCGCTTCCAGGGCCCCGCTGCCAACGGTATGCCCGAATTGCACAAGCTCACGCCCTATCTGTCCAGCTTGCAAGATGAAGGCTTCCGCGTAGCGCTGGTTACCGACGGGCGCATGTCCGGTGCTTCGGGAAAAGTGCCCGCGGCCATCCATCTCACCCCGGAAGCGTTGTCCGATGGCCCCATCGGCAAGATCCGCAACGGCGATATTATTCGTCTGGACGCCGTCACAGGAGAGTTGTCGGCACTGGTTGCAGATGACGAGTGGAACGCCAGACCCAACGCGGTGCGGGTATCACAGAGCAGTGAATATGGCACAGGAAGAGAGTTGTTTGCCCATATGCGGCAGAGCGTAAGCCAGGCCGAGTTGGGCGCGAGCACGTTTTTCTGAGAGGGCTAGTCGGCTGGTGTATAACCGCTGGCCCAGCGGCTTGCACTCAATGCCGAGCAGGTAAGTAAAAGTGTAGTGGGTCTGCTAGTTGAGCGTGCCGCGGTGCAAGAGGGCGATTTGGTAATTATCTCCAAAGGCACGCACGACAATGTACATGGCGGTACCAATACCATTAATATTGTTCGGGTATGGGGGAAAGCGAAGATATGAACAAGGCGGTTCAAATTGTCGCAGACATAGGTGGCACCAATGCTAGATTTGCTTATGTGCAGTCAGAGAGTGACGCATTGTTGGGAATAGAGGTCTTCCCCTGCGCTGACTTCCCGTTTTTCATCGACGCCATCCGCGCCTATATGGATCGGGGCCACGTCGAACACATCGATAAGATTTGCCTCGCGGTAGCGGGGCCAGTGGAATCGGATTTGATCGACCTGCCCAATAACCACTGGTCGTTCAGCCGCACTGAGTTGCAAACGTCACTGGGTGTGTCGGTCACGATTATTAATGACTTCAGTGCCCAGGTACTGTGTATTGACGGCTTATCCGATTCCGAGTTGCTATGGATTGGTGCCGCCCGTCCAAAGGGGGGGCAGGTAAAGGCCGTTGTGGGCCCCGGTACGGGGCTGGGTGTTTCGGCGATGTTGCCGGCCGGGGATATTCTTCCTTCTGAGGGAGGGCACGTGGCCTTTGCCCCGCTGGATGATCACGAAGCCGCCCTGCAAAAAGAGCTTTGGCAACGCTATGAGCGTGTGTCCGTGGAAAGGGTTTTATCGGGAATGGGACTCGCCAATCTGTATTGGGCCAATGGCAGACTGGACGGTTATGATAAGGAACTACCCGCGCCGGAAGTCACGGCTGGCGCGCTGGCTGGTGACCTGTATTGTCAGCGGGCGGTCGAAGATTTTTACAGGATTTTGGGGTCAGTTGCGGGTGATGTAGCGTTAATGATGGGAGCGACTGACGGGGTTTATCTCTCCGGCGGTATCCTACCGAGGCTGCTCGATCTTCTGGATGAAGAAGTATTCAGGCAGCGATTTGATAACAAGGGACGATTCACCGAGATTTGTTCGGAAATACCGCTGGCGATCGTGCTTGCAGAACATCCGGGTTTGCGTGGCTGTGTTAAAGCGTTGAGAAAGGGTGTCCTTACCAAAAACTCCATCAATTAACAGCTCCCTCTTTTATATCATCGAAGAATCAAGCTGCGCGTCGGAATTCATGGTGAAGACCACTGTGATGCAGAATGACAAATACGTACAAGATCCGGAATGTCGCCGTTGGTACGGCGGCCGGCGCTCCGGTGATGTACTGCATCAGCGACCGAGTTCGTCCAGGAACTTCAGCAAGACGGCATTAGTCCAGCCGAATCCGCTCTGTACCTCGTACTCGCCGCCACCGGCAAGGACACCGATATTCTCGACATCGTATTTTTCGACCAGATTGCCTGTTTTGCTGTACGTGTCCAGATTATTGTCGACCCACCGCCTTGCGCCCTCCCGGGCGTCGGCCTCGTAACCGTAATTACACAGGCCACGGTATACAATCCACTGCATCGGCGCCCACCCATTGGGCGCATCCCATTGCTGGCCGGTTCTGTGACACGTTGTCACCCAGCCACCGGTCATCAGGTGATCGGTCCGTAGTCTTTTAGCGAAAAGCCCGGCCTGTTCCGCTGTGGCGATATCGAAAAAGAGGGGATAGGCGGTGGCCACCGATAACGTGCCACTCGCACTCAGGTCTGGCAGCAACAAATCGACAAAGAAACCCTGTACCCGGTCGAAAAACAGGGTCTGCAGCAGCGCCTTGCGCGCCTCCGCACGGTCTTGATAGACGGTCTGTCGCGGGCGGTTCCCCGCGAGCCCACTTCCTTTCGCGAGTACGCATTCGAGCTTGTACAGTAGCGCATTGAGATCCACCGGCACGACCTGGCTGGTGCGAATCGTTGCCATGTTATGGGGATCTTCAAACCAGCGCGCACTGAAGTCCCAACCGGATTCGGCCGCCGCGCGAATGTCGCGATAAAGCTCTCCCGGATCTCGCGTTGTTGCGGCGGCTAACTCCACATCTTCAACATAGCTTTCTTGCCGGGGCAGATCCGAGTTGTCCCAATAGCGATTTAAAAAGACATCGTCGACACGTACTACGCGACACAGAGCCGCATGATTCTGTTCGAAATGATCGGCTCCAGCCATCCAGAATGCATACTCCCGCTCCAATTGCGGTAGGTACCGGGTATATACAAGTTCATCCTGTCTGGCCTCGGCCAACAACTCTACCATCAGGGCAAAAAACGGCTGTTGCGAGCGACTACAGTAATAACTACGGTTGCCATTGGGAATGAAGCCAACCTGGTCCATCAGGAAGGCAAAATTGGCGACCATGTGCTCCATCATTTGGACGCGCCCGGCGGCTGCCAGCCCCAGCATCGTGAAGTAACTGTCCCAGTAGTAGATTTCCCGGAAGCGTCCCCCTGGCACGATATACGGCTCCGGTAGCGAGATCAGCGACGAATCCGTTTCATGCCTGTCCCGCTCGCGTTGCAGAACATCCCACAGCCGTTCGATATGCTCTCGAATCGGACGGTGCATGTCCGCATTGAAGTGCGCCTCGACCAGGGCAGGCAATTCAAAGTTCCGTTTGACGAAGGACGTCAAATCGAATGCCTCGCTCTGACGTTCGCGCACAAAAGCGTCTACAATCGCATCGGGATCGCGCCTGGGAATTGAGTCAACGAAAGTCTTCGAGTCTTCAAAGATGTGGCCCGACTGAACCGCAACGATAAATTGCCATAGACCGCATCCGGTGTGCGTTCTATGATCATGATGATGCTCCCGTGGATTTGGATGCCATCATAAAATCTCTGTCATGCCCTCCAGCGTCCAGTTTATGACACCACAACAAGCTTGGCCTCCAAAGGCATTAGTTCCAGGGTTAGTGCTTCATTGTGGCAGGCGAGGCTTTCGGAGATGCCCCCCCGGATATTACTCCACAGCGCTTTCGCCTCGCCGGTTAGATCGGCGTATTCCAGCTTCTGCTTAACGGGAGACCTGGCAAAATTCAAGGCGGTGATTTGCCAGGCCTGGGTTTTACCTTCCGGTTTGGGAAGCTTGTTCAGCAAAATCACCACCCCTTCGTCAGTGACGGTTGGGACGGCGACCAACTCGCTTTGGGCAATTCCAAGGGTGTCGCGGAGGGACAGCAGGGACTTCAGAAGTGAAACAAAGGAATCCCGGTTCCGGAGCTGGTTGGGGAGGCTGCCATAGAGCGACCGCGCTTTAGGAAGCCCCCGAATGGAGCTATCCTCGCTTTCCGCGATTCCCAACAGGTCATAACCGCCGCGATTGATCCAGCGAGCATCGTTGTCGGCCACGAGCTCTTTAACCGACGCCATGGGGATGGGTAAGGCCCCCACGAGGTCCCACCCGGAAAGCACAAACACGCCGGCTTGAAGGGCGTTGTAGGCAGCGGCCAGCAGATGGATTCGTTTAATTTGCTCAACTTGCTCGGGCGTAATTTTGCTGAGGTCTTGTATGTCCAGGGTAGCCGCGATTAATCCCGGTAGGGTGGAACATATTCCCGGACTCATAGCAAAGACCTGGTTATAGGGCGCATGATCACCCGTGGTTTTGCGAATCACGGTTTGGTGAATCTGATCAAAGAGATGATCGCCCCGTTCTCGCGTCCCTTCGTAGTCAAACTCCTGGTCGCCATGGATACTCAAATGGGTCGTTTCCAGCATCAGTTCATCATGGTTCTGCAAGCCATGGACCATTCTGATCGGCTGTATCTCGTATTCCAGCATTTGCCGCAGCATCAACCTCAGCGGACCTCCATCTCCCGTAACCAGGGCAAATAAATACCCGGGCCGGGTAGTAAAGTCGTAGTTGAACTCTGGTCCGGACGACAAGGATTTCTTAACCTTATCTAAATCAGTATTGAGTTCCTGGAAGCTGAAGCCACCAAACTTACGGATCATCATGCCCAGCAGATCGGTCACCTGGGTCGATAGTGGGTGACCCGCTAACCAGCCTTTCTCCTGGTCGGGACGGGGTTCAATGCCCAGAAACATGGTGGCATCCAGGCGCAGGCCCTTGGTGCCCAATACCTGCAGGGAATGAAGCAAATCCGCCGTCAGCAGACGATGAGCGCCAAAGCTCGGATCTGACCAATTGAGTGACGGTTGTCCTTCTTTAAAGATATGCAAATAGGCCCAGCGGCGGTCTTGTCCGTCGACGCCCCGGACACTATCGGTAACGCTCCAACTACTTTCTTTAATTCCGGGACGGGCAAACACCTCCGCATCCAGTGGCCCGATCACATTATAACCCCGACCTTTGAGGGTTTCCGCGTTAGACTGGGACAGGTTTACACTGTCTTTTCCGGGAGGTATCGGGGGAAGCACAGACCAGTCTTTGGGATCAATTTCAATCATGGTAAAGATACCCGGAAACCCAGGGACATTCTGTTCCGCCAGGCGAAAATCGGGGCCTTTCCCCGTATGACCGGGCACGAGATCACCTATAATGGTAATGCCATGTCGCCCTGCGGTACTGACCATTTCCTGATACTGGGACTGGTCACCATAATCGGGATCCACAAGCTGTTCGATGCGATCAAAGTTGCCATCGATACTGGGCCCGTATTCTGTTCCAGTGAGACTCCCCGACCGCTTCATCGGACCAGTATGGACCGCCTGAATACCGATTTCCGAGAGTGTCTGATGAAGTTCAGGCATGCCGAGAATTTCCAGTACTTTAGTGTCCTGCCGCCCCATAAGAGAATCAGGATAAGCCGCAAACCAGACAGAACTCTGCTTAAGGGTATCTTCCGGTCGCGAGCATCCAAAGGCGTATTGCCATTGAATCGACTTTCCTGCAAAGGATTGAATCAGAGACTCATATTTCAACAGCATGGAGCGGCTTTTTAACCATTCTATATGGCTTGAACGCTCTGATTGATCTGGCGATGCCGAGGTTTTGGAATTATCGCCCTTAGACCCATTCATGACGCTGACCCTGCCACCGGAACGACGTGACCCTCCTGATCGGTCGCCGGTATTTTGTCAGTTTCTCGTTTGAATAGATACAAAGCGAAAATAATCACCGTGATGGGTACCAGCGAACAATAGAAGGCTGTCTTGCCGCCATAATGTTCGAACAGGGTGCCGGTTATAATCGACCCGGTCGTGCCGCCCAGTGCAGAAAATACCACGATCAGTCCCGCCATCGGCGCGTGTTGTCGCTTCGGTAATGCGGACAGAATCACCGAATTGATTGCAGGGTAGATCGGCGAAATACAAAGTCCTATCAGTGGAAACATGAAGGCGGCAAGCGGCGCGTCGAACCAACTGGTGGCCTGCTGGGCACCGGCTGTTCCCGCCAGGGGCAAGGTGATCAGTATCAGACCTGCGGCCAGTAACAGACAGCAAACCAACACCTTGAACCAGTCCAGTTTCTTGAACACGAAAGCCGCAGCGAATCGCCCCAGGGCCGTCGAGGCTGCCAGGATACTGGCCATCTGGATGCTCAGCGATGGCGAGAGGTTCAGGATTCTGCTGTTGAAGGTCGGCAGCCAGGTCATGATGCTCTGTTCTATCATCACGTACAGAAACGCACAGATGATGAAGACCAGCACCAGTGGCTTGATACTGAGCCGCAGCATGTTTGAAAAATCCGCTGTCATCGAGCTCGACTTGTCGGCGTGCACCGCGGACTCATCCAGTCGGGTAAAAAACATCAGGGCAAAGGCGAGGAAAGACAGTATCGACAGGACGTAATAAACGTTCAGCCAGCCGTGTGAACCCGGATTTTGATCATCGACAAAGGCGCTGAAAATGAAATAGCCCGACAGCACCCCCACCATAAAGAAGGACTCGAGAAAATTCATCAAACTGACATGTTCCTTCTTGTTATCGGTAACCAGGCCAAGAGAGGCAAATACCGAAACCTTGACCAACGCAAAGCCAACCCCTGTAACTGCGAACATCAGCTTTGTCATCCAGAACGTGGGTATCTGCGGCATGGCCAGGCAGGCGGTGCCAATAAACCCCAGTGCTATGAGCATAGAACGCTTGTAGCCGATGCGGGCGATAAAAGAAGCCACTAGAAACGAGGTCAGAGCAATGCTGAGATCCTTGAACGCTTCCAACATGCTGGCCGAGGATTCACTGACATGAAAAGTATTCTGCACCTGAAAAATCACAGTGCCGACACTGTTCAGCAGAATCGCAAATATAAAGTAGTTGATGAACAGCGAAAGCTTGATTGCCCAGAATTTCATCAGCGAGTATCTCCACGCCGTAGCTATTAAGAAAACATCCGCTGCTCTCGATCAGATCGAGAGCAGCGGATTGCTCTGCCATAAGAGTGGGCGCAGCTCAGAAATTATAAGCGATGCTGGCCTTGAAATTTCTAGGCATGATGAATCGACCATTGGGCGCTGCCGGATTTCGAGGATCGCCCTCCGTTAGCGCATCCTCATCAGTGACGTTATCGGCCACGAGCTGGAACGAGAGGTTTTCGCTGGCATTGAAAATAAGGCCCAGATCCAGCTTCTCATAGCCATCCAGAACCACCGTATTAGCATTGTCTGCGTAGCGGTCATCGACAACCGTGACGGTGCCGTACAGGGTTGCCATCATGCCGTTGCCAAAATCCCAATCGTAGCTGGGCGTCAGGCGAAACTGATAAGGCGGCTGGCGTTGCGCTTCATTGCCCTCGTTGTCCGGGCTCTCGGTAATTTCGGTTTCCTGGATGGTGGCGTTAGCCGCGAGGGTAAAGCCACTTTCGTGATACCAGTGCGCGTCAATCTCCAGCCCGTAGGCCTCGTTGGTAAAGGTCTGGGGCGGCGCACCGGGGCGCGTGACAAAAGTATCGCCCTCTACCTCATTCCCAAACAGGGTCAGATAGGCGGATAGATTGTCCAAACCGATCTTATAGCCCACTTCGATTTGAGTGACTTCCTTGATCAGATCATCGCCACCCAGGAAGGCATCGTAGTTATCGCGAAAATCGTCAAAATAGGGGAACTTGACACCCGAACTGAAACGGGCGAAAACGCCCTGGTTATCCCCAATATCCCAGTTGGCGCCGACCGTGTAGGAGGTTTCCGTTTCATCGTATTCCACAAACTTGGTGATCACGCCGTCCAGGCCCTCATCAACACTGTAGTCAACTTCGTGATCCTCACGGCGGACGCCGACGTCCAGTGACAACGCGTCCAGAAGACGGTAGGTCCCTGTGGCATAGAAGGCAGTGGAGGTCGCATCACCCGTGGCATCGATATCGTAATTAAAGCCGCCGGGGCAGCTGTCTACATCAGGGGCATTGCAGGCGATACCGTCAATGTGCTCGCCACCTCTTTCAACCACGTAATAGTCCTGATTGCCCAGCGCCCAGAACTCGTCAACGGATGTCGTGGCCGCATAGTAGCCGAAGGTCAAATCAAACTTATCGTAGTTGCCTGTCAGGGCCAGGTTGTTGGTGAAAGACTCGATATCCTTGCGTACCTCCCAGATACCGAACTGCTGGATATATTCTGAGTCGTTGATGGCGCGGCCGGTGATCGTCCCCGTTAGCGGTCCGGTGACCACGGCGTTGGGATCGGTGTCCGGATCGGCCAGTAATTCACCGACGTTGACCGCGCCACCCGATGGCACCAGGCCCAGGGTGTCCGCGTCGCCGGACGTGTAGTTGAAGGCGTTGCTGAGAGACCAGTGATCGTTGATTTCGAGATCAAAGTTCACGCCGCTAACCGAGCCAATCCAGCCGCGGCCCTCACCCAGATCGGTAGATCTACTGTCACCATTGGGCCCTACCAGTATCGTGCCCTTACGGTTCAAGGTGCCAACCTGCGTATACTCGGGTTCATCCGCCTCAGGCGCATTCAGTGCGCCAGGTAGATACCAGGTGCCGTGATCATCCGTATTGCGGTGATAAGCACTGATTGTACCGTTGTCTAGCTCCTTGGTCAGCTTGACCGTAAATTGATTGCCTTTCTCCGCACTGTAACCGGCATCACGGATACCGGGCGAAGACGTGACATAGCCGCCAATCATGTAATAGAGGCCCTCACTCAGCGGCCCGCTGAGGACGGCATCGAAGCGCTGCAAGTCATAGTCCGATATGCTGTATTTGACCAGACCCTCTGTTTCCTCACCGCCGCTCTTGAGGAGGAAGTTGGTGGTCAAGCCCGGCTGCCCATTGTCCTGGACCGACTGTGGACCACCGCGAAGTCCCTCCATGCGCTCGACGGTTTCATCGATGCGAAACAGCGTGGTGTTTTCCAGGAACGACAGCGTCGGTGCGGGATAGACCGGAGCGCCTTCGATCTGCAGGGTCAAAAAAGGTGCGTCGCCGCTTGCCGGGAAACCGCGGACAAAGACGTTGGCGCCCGAAACTCCGCCGGAGCTTTCGGCCCAGACACCGGGTATAGTTTTCAATAGGTCAGCCGTACTTTTTGGTGAGAATTTGCGGATATCCTCCGCGTTAACATTGGTGATGGCGAAGCTCGCATCCAGTTTGCGCATTTCGGAGCCACCGGCCGTCCCGGTTACGATGACTTCCTCCAGCACCTGTGCCGAGACGACAGCAGGTGTACAGAAGATGATGCTTTGCACGGCCAGAGCCAGTTTTGACATTTTCATTATTGCTTCCTCGTTAGCGTGGATATGAATTTGATTAAGCCGACACCAAGTACGAATGCAATGGATTGCAACATATCTTGAAATCTGTTGCAATACAATTATGCAATGCATTTCATTTCTCTTTATACTCATTCGGACTTAGAGTGGTATTCGGGCAGTGACCACACGCCGCCTATCCCAGCCAGGAGCAATGAGACAGTGACCAAAAAGCGCGCCGTTACAATGGACGACATTGCCGCGCTCGCCCAGGTTTCCAAACCCACGGTCTCCCGGGCGCTGGGTAATAGTCCCCTGGTCAACGCCAAAACCCGAGAGCATGTGCTGGCCGTCGCCCGCAAGCACGGCTACGCGGTCAATCGCAATGCCCAGAAGCTGCGCCACAACCGCAGCAACACCATCGCGGTATCGATTGATTTTCAGTCGCACCAGAAAAACCACGTATCCGATCCCTTCATCTTCGAACTGCTCGCCGGGGTATCCGAAGCGCTCGGTGATCTGAATCAGGACCTGTTGCTTACCGCGCCCTCTCACAATGACATGGATTCTTTTCAGCAGATGCTGCTGTCGCGAGGCGTAGACGGCTTTATATTTCTCGGTCAGGGTCACCGCGAGGGCATCATTGAGGAATTAGCCGCAACCGGCGCACCACTGGTTGCCTGGGGCGCGCGCCGTAAGAACACCAAATACTGTGTGGTGGGAAGCGACAATTTTCTTGGTGGCCAACTCACTGGCCGCTATTTCATCGAGCAGGATCGCCGCAACTGGCTGTTTGTGGGTGACCACTCCCACAATGAATACTACTGGCGCCGCGAGGGCCTGCAGCAGGTGGCAGACGAGTGCGCCGATGACGTTACGCTGGACAGTATAGTGCTGAGCAATTTCTCTTATGAGTCGGCTTTTCAGGACGCCGGGAAATACATTGCCAGTGTAGGCACGCCCCCCAATGCGGTGTTTGCAGCCGGTGACACCGCGGCGATGGCATTTATTCGCGCTTTCAGCCACATGGGGTTGCGCATTCCTGACGATGTTTCAGTCGTTGGCTATAACGATATTCCGTCGGTCAGTCTTTTCAGCCCGCCGATCACCACTATTCGACAGGACACCCACAAGGCCGGTGCGCTGCTGGTCAGGAAGCTGCTGAAAATCATCGATGGCAAACGCGTTCGCTCCGAGAAAATCAAGACCGAACTGATTGTCAGGGAGACCTGATTCGAGTAGAGATAGCGCATAGCCGGAACACCAGGCTCTGACATCCAGGATAAACCGCACCGCGGCACGCTGGGTGGAACCAAACCCTCAGAAATTAAAAGCGATAAGTGAAATCGACCCCCACACGGCGAGGCAATCCGACTGTGTAATAGTCATAATCAAATCCGCTCTGAAGGTTAATACTGTAAGTGTGTGTCATCGTCTTCAATGTTTTTCACCTAGAGGGCC
>SMVA01297832.1_pt1 | contig 13106 bp, 7 predicted proteins | sample 2456451 | NCBI WGS metagenome assembly SMVA01 (sample SAMN11095933, study PRJNA526329) | marine sediment metagenome | biome: Marine sediment; feature: Surficial sediment; material: Deep marine sediment; isolation source: Hadal surficial sediment | place: Pacific Ocean | collected 2014-05 | depth 0-1...
TCTCCATAATCTAAATTCTCACCAGCCATGCCCCAAATAAAAATATAATTGCTGGTACCTGACCCTGAATGAATGGACCATGGTGGGGATATAACCGCCTCATTATTAGCCATCCAAATATGTCTTGTTTCGGTGGGTTCACCCATAAAATGACAAACGGCCTGATCTTCCGGAACCTCGAAATAAAAATACACTTCCATTCTTCTGTCATGTACATGTGCCGGCATGGTGTTCCAAACACTACCTGTTTTCAATTCTGTCATGCCCATTTGTAACTGACAGGTTTCAACGATACTATTGACAATTAACTTTCTAATGGTTCGTGCGTTGGCTGTTTCTACGGCCCCTAATTCAACAATTTCAGCATCTGACTGACTTATTTTTTTAGTAGGGTAGGCCTTATGGGCAGGGGTTGAATTCAAATAGAATTTTGCCGGATTTGAAGCATCTGAACTGCTGAAAACAACTTCTTTATTACCTCTGCCGATATAAAGTGCTTCTTTATACGCCAATTCAAATATTTCTCCATCTACTGAAACTGAACCCGAACCACCAACATTGATAATTCCTAATTCCCTTCTTTCCAAAAAATATTCGGCTTTTAATGGATCTATTGTTTCTAAGCGTAAAGAAGTTTGAAGTGGCACAGCGCCACCCGCAATATACCTGTCATAATGGGAGTAAACTGTATTTATTTCCCCTGGATTCATTAAATTTTGTATTAAAAATTCTTTGCGTAATTCTTCGGTATCTAATTTTTTAACTTCCCTGGGGGATGAAGCATATCTTACTTCGTATTGATTTTCCATAAATATTTAGTTATCATATAATATGTTGTAAATATAGTAAAATTAATTAAAAATACAATCGATTGTATTTTTAATTTTATATCTTTGTTACAAGATGAAATCATTGATAACTTATAAGTTTCATCTCAATATTCTTAAATTGCATTTTTAATAAGAATGAGAAAAAGTAAAATCACCATACATGATATTTCGAGAGAGCTAGGCATTGATAGCTCTACCGTTTCAAGAGCGCTAAACAATAGTCCGCGTGTAACGGATAAAACAAAAGAAAAAATATTAAAAAAAGCCAAAGAATTAGGCTATCAAAGAAATAGCCTGGCTTCAAAATTACGTACGAACAGGTCCAATACTATTGGGGTAATTGTTCCCCGTATTTCCAGGCATTTTTTTTCGACGGTAATTTCGGGAATTGAAGAAACCGCATTTGATGCGGGTTATGATGTTATCATTTGCCAGTCATTGGATAATTTGGAACGGGAAAAAAAATTAATAAAAACCATGTTATCAAATAGGGTGGATGGTGTTTTAATTTCCATTTCAATGGAAACAACTAATTTTGACCACTTACAGGATTATAAAAATCATGATTTCCCCTTGATTTTTTTTGACAGGCAATGTAATGTCCCGGGTTGCACCAATGTTATCATTGATGACTTTAAAGCCAGTTTTGAGGCCACTGAACATCTGATTCAACAAGGATGTAAGAATATTTTCCATTTTTCAGGCCCTCATGTACTTGAGTTATACAGACAACGTTCCAAAGGCTATCAGGCAGCATTGGAAAAACATGGTTTAAAAATTCGAAAAAATTATATTTTTGAATCAAATTTAATGCAGGAGGATGGAGTAGAAGCTGCCAAAAAAATACTTCAACTACCTAAAGTTGATGGGGTATTTTCGGCAAATGATGTTGCCGCCATCAGCGCCATGCAATATTTGAAAAAAAAGAATGTAAAAATTCCTGAGGATATCGCTTTTGCCGGATTTAGTAATGAACCGGTATCTGCAGTTATTGAGCCTCCCTTAACCACCGTAAATCAGCACGATTTTGAAATGGGATCCGTTGCGACCAACATGCTACTTGAACAAATTAATAATAAAACAGGTACGCATTTGAATCAAACAAAAATTTTGACTCCTGATTTAATTCTCAGAAAATCGTCTATGCATAAAATTTGAAATCATAACGATTCATAATATTTAAAAGATAGGCATGATATATAGTTTCCTTAATTTTCAGATTAAAAAGCAATTTATTTATAAAAGCTTGGTCTTAGTTTGTTTTATCATCTGTTTTTTAAGCTGTAATAAGGCGACAACAACAAATAAACAAGTTAATATAGCAGTAAAAGAAATTAATTTTGATTTAGATCAAAGTATTAAAAATTGTGAAACACAATTGGCAATATCGGTTCCAAAATTAACCGACCTGTCCAAACACCCCAGATTGATAGAAACCGATGAAAAGGAATGGAAACAAATTCCTAATGGTAAATTGGTTTGGACTTCAGGATTTTACCCTGGGATTTTATGGTATATGTATGACCTTACTAAGGATGAAAAATGGAAACAGGAAGCAATTAAACGAACTGAAGTTTTTGAGGAATTTCAACATATTGTAGAACATCATGATATAGGATTTATGATGTTTCCGTCCTATGGTAATGGCCTTTTAATAGGGAATAAGAATGAATATAAAGATATTTTACTTAGTTCTGCAAAGTCACTTTCAACAAGATACAATCCAAATGTTGGAACGATCAAATCATGGTCCAATAAAATGCATCCACGCTGGAAACAACATATAACGATTATTGATAATATGCTCAATCTCGAATTATTATACTGGGCAGCAAAAAACGGAGGAACATCAACATATTACGATATAGCAACAAAACATGCCGAAATAACAATGAAAAATCATTTTAGAGATGATGATACCTCCTGGCATGTATTGGAATATGATTCTATCACAGGTAATGTATTGAATAAACATACAAAACAAGGTTTTGATGATAACAGCAGATGGTCAAGAGGTCAAGCCTGGGGAATTTATGGCTACACCATGGTTTACAGAGAAACGAAGGATAAGAAATTCTTAGATTTTGCTCAAAAATTAACGGATAGATATCTTACTTTATTGCCGGAAGATTTAGTTCCATATTGGGATTTTGATGCTCCAAATATTCCAAATGAAGAAAGAGATGCCTCTGCTGCTGCTATTGTAGCATCAGCCTTGTTGGAGTTGAGTACTTACGTTAAAAACGAAAAAGACCGCGAGAGATATTATAATACAGCATTGAGAATGTTGGCTTCGTTATCTTCTGAAAAGTATTCAGGATTGGGAAAAACCGACTCATTTTTAATTCATTCTACAGGGGCAAAATCTTTAGGACATGAAATTGATGTTGCTTTAATTTATGCAGATTATTATTATATTGAAGCATTGAGCAGATTGAAAAAAATGCAAAAGAATAATTTTTAAATGCGCTGTTTTCGAGCAAAATTGGAAAGGGTAATTTTTTATTCTATCCCCCAATTTTTGTTGGGATTCTTTCCCAATTTTAATTTCAATTCACCACCTTTTGAGAAAAGGTCATGAGAAAAATTAAATTTCGTCCAATCTTTTCCATTAAGTTTAGCTTGTTGAATATAAAAGTTTTCCTCTGAATTATTTTCAGTTGTAATTACAAATTGATCACCTGAATAGTAATCTGAATTCAATTCAATTTTTATTTCATCAAATAATGGTGTTGTGATTTCATAAGATGACTTTACCGAAGCACCACCATCCATTTGAAACAAACCTATGGCCATTAATACACCCAAGGCACCCATTTGCCCTTGGTCTTCATCACCATTATAACCACCATAAGGGGATATATCTCCAAATGTGGTTTCTTTTACGGTGCGCACCCATTTTTGTGAAAGCCAAGGCGATCCCGTATGATTAAACAAGTGTGCCATTTGTGTGCCAGGTTGATTTTCATAATCTACCCAACTTTCGGCATGTTTACCATGACCGGTTATGAAATTATTCGCAGTTGACTTTTCAAAAGAACGATTCAAAAACTCGGTGTATTTCACTTTACCCCCAAATAATTCCATCAACCCCTCAACATCATGAGGAACATAGTTGGTGTAAATTGCAGAATTACTTTCGCAAAATCCCAGCATATTAAATCCTTCACCGATAGGTTCAAAATTGTCAATCCACGATCCATCCATATTTTTAGGATGAATAAACTGTGTTTCAGGATTCCAAAGGTTTTTGTAATTTTTTGCCCGCTCATTAAAAAAGTTGGCATCCTTTGTATTGCCAAGCCCTAATGCTATTTGCCCCAAGCACCAATCCTGATAGGCATATTCCAAGGTCATGGATGCACCATCCCGGTGCATTCCCGGTCCCTCAATTCCTTCAGGAACATACCCTCTTTCTATATAGAAATTCATACCACCACCTTGAGGGTTGTTCCTATGTTCATATCCTGCACGATCCCTAATACCGCCTTCGAACGCATTCTTGTATAAACCTTCATATGCCTTTTCCACATCGTAATTGCGAATTCCTTTATTGTAGGCTGTGGCAAAAAATGAAACGGCTGGATCTCCAATCATGACATAGGTATAGTTTCCACCTGATGGACCACGAGGAATCAATCCTCCATATCTATACATTTCCACCATACTCGCACAGAAATCATTCATAACTTCTGGGTACACCATGGACCACAGTACGTTCAAGGTCCAATGGCTTCCCCACCAGGCATCAAAATTATATTGTTGATGTTTTGGCAAGCCTTTATCATCTAATTCTATTTGACGAATTATCTTTTCATCACCAGTCATATCTGCATATTTGCCGTCAACATCACTTACAATTTTTCTTCCTAATAAGGAGTGCCAGAGATCGGTATAGAATTTTACATGTTGTTTTTCAGTACCACCTTTTATTTTAATACGTGAGAGATAATTATTCCATTCTTCCTGTGACTCCCTAACAACATCTTCAAAATTCCAATGGTCGAGTTCGGTGTCCATATTCAATCGGGCTTGTTCAATGTTTGTATAAGATATGGCAACTTTCATTTGTAACTGATTGCTCTGATCTTTGCCAAATTCAACAAAGGCTCCAATATTTTCACCGGTTAATTCATCAATTTTTTCTTTACTTAATTTTCCATTTTCCCAAGTTCCAAAATTTGTGATGGCTTGATCAAATCGTGCAACAAAATAAACATAGGTAGGTTTTGATCTTCTTATAGTCCGACTCATTAGACTATAACCAGCAATTTCATAATCACTAATTTTTTTGACATGAGCTGAATCCATTTTGGAATGACCCAATTCTGCACCTATATCAAAAATCACATATTTTGTACTGTCTTTGGGATAAATGTATTTGTGAAATCCAACTCTGGAGGTTGAAGTTAATTCGGCTTGAATTCCATAATCTTTTAAAAAAATCCTATGATATCCGGGTTTTACAATTTCATCATCATGACTAAAAGAAGACTTGTAAGCTTCCATGCCTAAATGCCCTTTAAATTCTCCAACTGTAGGCATTACAGGTATTCCCGATAGTTGCCAGCCATGTATATGTGAAAAATTTCTAACCTGTAATGAATCGTATAAATAACCAGATTTCCAACTTCCTTTTACTTGGGTATTTGGACTTAAACCTACCATCCCAAAGGGTCTGGCCGCTGAGGCAAAGAAGAACCAACGTGATTGATGGGTGTCGATATGAGGGTTGACATAATCTATGGGTTGCATTGAATTCAATTTTGGAGTTGGTTTTGAACAACCAATAAAAATCAATGCAAATAAGATAATTTTCAGGGTTTTATAGCTTTCTGTAATCATGTGACAAAAAACGCAATTACTTTTTCTTGTAACTAATTTTATCCTGAAACAATCATTCATAAATAGGGGGTGAATAGTACACCGAGGAAATAGGCCTGATAAAAACAGTAAGAATGCCTTATTTAAGCAATAATACGTCATATTTCTAGTTTGAAACTTCACTTTTTACTAAAGATCTTTTCGTTCACTACATTTCCATCTACATCAAAATGTTGAAATTTTAGGGTTGGAACATCATTTTCACGATAAACCATGCCCCTTAAAAATCCACCTTTTACCCTGAGGAATTCATGTTTAGCCAATTTATTTTCCTGAGACCATCCTCCGGCATGCATGTCTGATCCCGGTCCGCAGCTAAATTCCCAAAGATTGGTATTCTCAATATGACTCACATACTGCCAATGGCGATCGCCGACACAAATAAAGAGATTATCGAACTGATTGATAAAGTCTCTGATTTCGTCACCTTCGGTTTGAAATCCAGCATTGGAATGGTTATCGTTTTTCTTTTGTCTGTCTGGCCCTAGGATTGGAGTCGCAGAAATAATCACTTTAAAAGTGGCGTCAGATTCTTTAATCGTTCTGAATAACCATTCTTTTTGTTCTTTACCCCATATAGTTTTGTCTGCACTATCTTGGATACTGTTTTTACTACGGTAGGTACGTCCATCTACAATCCAAACTTGTAAATCCTTTCCCCATGAAATGGTTTTATAGGCTTTATCATTAGTAGGGAACTGCTCTTTATCAAAGATTTCCAATCCTCTTTCAAAAGTAACATTGCCATAGGTCATTCCCGGAAAAGAGTCATCGTTTAGTACATCGTGATCATCTTTAATAAAATAAGAAGTTATTTGATTGTAGAAATTACGCTGATAGGGTAGTGCAAAAAGACGATCCCATTTAAAACGCATTAGCTCTTCCGTGAAGGCATAAGGGTTGTATTTGTCGTAATATTCAATATCCCCCGTATGCACATAAAAATCGGGTTGAAGTTTGAGCATTGCTTTATAAATCTTATGTCCGTTTTCCATGTCGTCACGTCTATTGAAATCATGACCCGTGACAACCATAAAGGATGTATTTACAATGGATTCTGCTGGATCGGGCAGTTTAAAAAACCCTGTAAGTGTATCCGATACAACTGAATTGGAATCACTACGGGCAAGCAATTCCACTTGGTATTTAGTGCCGGCTTCCAAGTTTTCGAGATTCCATTGTTTGGTGAAATTTTTAGTTACATCAACAGCCATCCAGTCAATTTCTATTTTCTTGTCTGGATTATCTATAGGGTAATACACTAATTTTACTTCGCCCTTGATGCCAGGACATGCGCCTTCCATTTGTTCGAGTGATAAACTATCGGGTACTTGTGCCTTTAAGAAAACCTCATCCGGAGTTGTCACAGGATATTTTCTATATTCACTGTGATCAATTTCCGTAAATTTTTGTCCCTCCAGGTTTAAGTCTGCAGTCTTAGTGAGCCTCGTCCAAATGACAATTGAATGCTGGTCGGCCCAACCATTGTGCATCCCATTTCCAAAATAGGGTCCATCTGATTCCACCGGAGAATTACAAGAGACAAAACTCGTTAAAAGTAAAATCACAAAACCAGGGTAGTAATAATATTTAATCATAATTTCTATTTAGTAAATTGATGGTCACTATTTTTTATTCTGTATATTTCTTAATTACGAGGTATTTGAGTTCAGAATCTCCGGCATTGCTGATACCATGTGGTATATTGGATGGGCAATACAAACTTGTATAAGGTCCTACTACTGTTTCTTTTCCATCCAAATGAAATTTTGCTTTACCCTCCAAAATAAAAAAGAACTCATCATTCTCGTGTACATGTGGTGCATGAGTTGCTTTTCCCGGTTCAACAACACTGAGTTTAAGGGTTCGGCCATCAATAAAATTCTTATCGACGAACCAATATCTGTATCCGGATTTTGTTTTGTCGGCATTGTCTAGATTAAATTCATTTACACAGTTCTCAAGGGTAAAAGTTTTGTTATTTAATTCTGTTTTGTCTTCCTGTGCCTGAATATTTTCAATCATCAGAAAGAGCACTAAAATTGATGTAAAATTCCTTAATGTTTTCATATTAAAATTCTTTAGTTGTTTTTGTTTAATTCTTCATTTCGAACAGCCTGTTCTGATTTATTTTTTCCCACAAGAATTCGCACGAATTTTTATTTTTTGGTTCATCCAGGCGGGGATACCATCCCTGTCAGGTCGTACCTAAATGCATAGCTGGTATTTCTGTCCACTGCTTTATTATAATAGAGGCTCATGCCATTACGAGAAAACGACGGATTCACGTGATGTCGACCACCGTGTTCCCAAGTCAATTCGACAAAGCTATGGGAAAAAACATCGACAATCGCTTTACTCTGACCCCGACTGTAAAGGCGCAATACGATTGGATCACTACTATACCATGATTCTCCAGCGAAATACTTGCCATCGGCGCGGCCTGCACCATGACAGCCGTGTCCTGAGAGGTGTTCGATAATCTGACCATCGAGATTCCAGCGATACATTTCTTGATTGATATGTTTGGTGGTGTCAACACCGACAACATCGGAGTGGCTATAGCCTAGAAAAGATTCGTTATCAAACCATTGAAAATGCATTGGTTTTAAGCCGGGTAGAATCTTGATCTCGCCAGTTTTGATATTCGCCACCACTAGGTTCGAATTAGAATTCGTTGTAAATAAGGCCTTCAGCCCGCTTGGCGAATACTGCGCATGATTAATTTTCTTATCATAATGCAAGACTAGCCTCATTGTGCCAGTTGCAATATCTAATTCGTATAGACCTTTCTCTTTGGTGGTTCCTGACTTCTGAATCATCAGGATCTTGCCATTCTGGGCAAAATGACCTGCGGAAAATCCCTTATAGGGGCCAAACTCTATTGTGCCGGTATTGGCGTTGATAATGTAAACCCCTTGTTTTTCGGAGAAGACAATACGATCATTGTCCACCCAACTCTGTTGCAAGCCATTGTGAGCAGGATCATTTCCCTTAAATAACATCTTGTGGCCGCTGCCATCTATATTGCACACCCACAACTCAACAGGGCGCATGGTATACTTCTCTGGCCCCGGAAGGTCGATCACACCAGGAAAACGAGCATAGCAAAGCCGCTTTTCGTCCGGACTTTCTGGTGTGACACCGTAGTAACCCCACAAGGTTGTGGCATCACCTAAGGATATCTTTTTTTCCCGTGTTTCCTGTTGAAGCACCAACGTAGTGGTGCGGGCTGTTGTCTCCTCTGCCATCAAAATATATATATTCAGACCTCCAAATACAGCTACAACAAACCAAATTATCAACCTATTTTTTTTCATGGTTTCTATTCTTTTAAATTTTACTGTTTTCACCAGATTCATAAACCTTATATTCAAACACATAAAAACCCTCTTTTTTAATTGATAGTTTCATTTCATCAAGATCAGTTACATTTCTTCCTTTTTGAAGGCTAATGTTTGAATACTTTTTTGAAAACACCACTTCACCTGAACTATTTATGCAGGTAATCACAAGGTCCACTTTCTTTTCAGTACCAATATTCATGATACAAACCGGTACTTGATCATCAGGGCCATAAACAATATCAACATTTTTGGAACCGGCAAGAACAGGTTGAAAAACCATTTTCACAGTATGAAAGGCCATTTTTGAATAACCGAAGTAGTCAATAAGAGGCTTTTGATAGGTTGCTGTATTTCCTCCACCGTGTAACGTGCACCATGCTTGTCCGTCATAATCGAGCCATCGTTTTTTTCGATAAGCTTCATAGGCACTAAATGCCTGCCATGCCTGACTTGCACGCCATTCATCTACTTTAAGTTGTCGGCCAATAGAGCCGATATCATATACATATTCATAAGATTTGATCTGATATGAAGGCTTTCCCTTTCGCAAGTCCCAATTTGGCTGACCTGCAGATTCTTCACTTTCATAATCAAAGTAAGCCCGTTCCTTACTATTTAGATAGTCCGTTCGAAATCCGGTTTTACGCCAACCCATATCTCCGCTAAAATTTTTCGGATATGGGTAATTTCTAAGTGTTGTCCAATTGGTACCATAACTTGTGGTGTGATCAAAATTTCCACGGGTAATCATAGGTGCTGTCCACACTGTTTTTTCTGAAATTGTATCTCCTCGTAAGTTCAGTGTTCCTGCATCATTTGGAATCCCTTTCCCGAGTCTTCCCTGATTTCCAACCGGTACAATAAAGCGACTTGGATCTAAAGGATAGATACCATCATATACTTTTGTAAACCAATCTAGGCCATCAATGTCATAATCATAATATTTTGGGTGATTCCCAACTTGCCACATAACAATGGAGGGATGATTTCGAACTTGCTCAACATACTTTGGCAATCCTTCAAAATCGAGCATCCAGGGTGAACCAGTACGAACCCAGGTCGAAGTTGTCCACTGGAACATGACACCCATTTGATCACCGATTTCCGCCAATCGTGGATCATTGATGCCTCCTTTCGAACCGTGATGAACACTCATGCGAATGGTATTTGCGTTCATTCGTTTGATCATTTCAATTTCTTTAACCAACCAATAGGGCTCGGCACATCGTACTGTTCTAGCAATATCTTCCAAAGGATATTTATAGCCAAATAACAAAGCGCCATTCATCATTTCCGGGACTCCATTAATTCGAAAAGTACCGCCTTCTTGGCTAATTGTTCTGATGCCGGTTGTAATTACAAAATCGTCTAATTTCTTACCAGAATTATCCTCCAGCGTACAAATCACTTTATATAACTGCGGGTTTTGATAGGTCCATAGATCTGGATTATCTATTTCTATATCCGCTTCAAAACTAAAATCATGGAACATTCTTATATTGACAGGATAGGATTTTTGCACGATTGGAGTACCTGATTCTGTTGGAAACCACTTGATTATTTTTACATTGAGCTTGCCTTTAAATTCCCTGGTTTTTTTCATTTCACGCTCCTCATATTGCCAGTCATCATTTCTCAGTTCGGCGGTCAAATGGATCGTTGCTTTCGTTCCTTCGAGGGATTTTGTATAAACAAATACGTCATCAATAAATCGATCATCTCGAAAATCAATCCATCCGCGACCTGCAAAAGCACCAGTATATAAATCTGCCGAAGTGTGGCGATTGGTATGCTCTACTTTATTGGGAAATACCCGAACGCCCAGTATGTTTTTTTGTCCTGAAACCAGATATTTACTGATGTCAATTTTAACAGGATAGCGATTGTGTTGTACATGAACTACCTCTCCGTTGATCCAGATTTCACCTCCGGGATCAATGGTCTCCAAATTAAATTCGGCAACTTTAAAATCTGGAACGTTGATGATTTTTCGCATGTACAACGATTCATCTTTAAATCGCTCACCTCCATGAGGAAATGGAATTTGTTGGGTTTCCCAAAGCGCATCGTCATAGTCCAAAATTTGCCAATCCTTAATCTCTGGTTTGGCCTTGAAGTTTTCTAGAATAAATGTGTCCGTCGAATAGGGGACATCCCGAGAGTTCTTATCCTCGGTAAACGTTCCTTTGGTGTATTGTACACCGTGAATATTATCAATTTTAACTCCTTTGCTTGCATGAATGCTAAACGAATTTACTGAACCAACTTTATCAATGGGTTTAAAATCAATGATTTTAATACCATCCACGATGAGGTTATACTTTGCATTTTCCAGATCAAGATCGATACTAATATCTGTCCACGCACCCTCAGGCAGATCTTCTTGATTGACTGCAACTGCTTCACCAAGCTTCAATAGGAATTCAGCATCCTTTGGAATAAACACACGCAACTTAAAAAGCGAACGCCAATCCTGCTTAGGAATTGTTACTGTAATTTCAGCATTCTTTTCAAAAAACAAACTTTCGTCGTTTACTTTTACATTTTTATAGGCATTCCATTGTTGAATTTCTGCATCTCTTTTTTGGGATAGCCCATCTTTATAGCCAAGGCATGTCCATTCGTCCAAAAGCATTCTTTTCCTAACTTTTGGTAGTGGTTGAGGCTTTAGTTTGGCGGTTCTTTCTTTCGCCTCATCATCTGTTACCACAAGCTTGTTCCAATCTGGATTTGCAAAAAACTGTTGGGCATATTGCTCGTAAGCTTCGAGATATTCAATGCGTTGATCAGTATCAAAATATTCTGTATCTCCTTTAAAGTCGGTTTCTCCGTTGGCCTTTGTATCAGTTGTAATATACCGTAATTCAAATGAATTGGATATTTCCTGAGCATTGATTGGCATATGGTTTCCTACTAAAATTGCAAAGAGGATGGATAGTCTAATTTTTCTATTAATAGTTTCAATCATGCTACTTAGTTCTCATTTAGTTTTAAAATATATACTTGTCTGCTACCTGTTGTTACCGAATTAAATCCAATCATATCTGAGTTTGGACTCCAACGCGGATGTAAATCGCAAGCAGCTGCTTTTCCTTGATCTCTAAATCTTGGGGAATGATGAAACCTACCCAAAGGTAAAACGGCTTCTGTTTGCATATCCATAAGGTATAGTTTTTGTTCGTATAATCCCTTACTGGGATAAGTGTCAGTAACCATCCATTTTTTGTCGGGCGAAAATGTACCATGCCCGTCATAATCTAGAATTCCGTTACCAAGACGTTTATAGTTTTGTTCACCAATGGTAAAAAGAATATGAGCTTTTTCGGTAGCATTATAATCGGCGGTTATCATCAATTCATTTTCAGAAAGCCAGTCGAAATGAGAACCACCCCAACCATCGGGGAAACATCGTTGTAGATTTGTACCATCACGATTGATGGTAAACGAAGTTGTGTTTCTTTTGGGAGTAGCCCGAGCCAACCAGAATATTTTTCCTCCGTTACGACTAAAAAGGACATGATTAAAATATTCAATTCCATCTTCGGGCACTTCGGGTACCTGAGTTTTCACATCATGAATAGATAACAAAAGATTTGCATCACCCGTTTCAAGGTTTATAAGAAACAATCCGTCATCATCGGGAAATTGTTTATCCAATTTAGCATCCTGGCCATCTCCATCATATCCATAGGCCTCCCGTGTGTGACGAAGACGTGAAAAGTTAATACTGATGGCTTCTTTACCATTGGGCGATACAGCAGCGATAGGGTAGGGAAGGGTCTTTATCTTTTCTTTGGTATGAACATCCAGAATGATCGAGACAAATTTCCCATTGACCAGATCGTTATAAATGATTCTTGAATTTGGATGTGTACCCAGCCAATGTGCCATACAACCTTGTTGGAAATTCCAGGCTCTGGTTTTTACAAGTGGAATAAATTCTTTGGTCTCGACATCTACCAATCCAAGTGTTGCGGGGTCATTTTTATTGGGAAGCATATATTTTATGGGAGTTTGCAATACAGTCACATATTTTTGGTCGGCA
>SMVA01376713.1_pt1 | contig 13105 bp, 9 predicted proteins | sample 2456451 | NCBI WGS metagenome assembly SMVA01 (sample SAMN11095933, study PRJNA526329) | marine sediment metagenome | biome: Marine sediment; feature: Surficial sediment; material: Deep marine sediment; isolation source: Hadal surficial sediment | place: Pacific Ocean | collected 2014-05 | depth 0-1...
ACAACGCCTGGTGCTCAAGGCCGACGGCAGCGGTCGCGTGCCGGCGATCGAGATTCTGCCCAACACCAAGGCGATCGCCAACCTGATCCGCGACAACAAGACCTACCAGATCATTTCGTTGATGCAGACCGGGAGCACGCAGGGGATGCGGCTGCTGGACAACTCGCTGGCCGAACTGGTGAAGACCCGGGTCATTACCAGGGAAGAAGCGCGCCTGCATGCGGAAGATGCGAGGTTCGATTGATCTGAGCGGTCCGCCCGGCAAGGGCGCTCCGCCTGGTCACCCCATCGGACCGAGCTCATCGTAGAGGAGGTAATTGGTTTGGCAAGATTGCACGAGCTGTTCCGTTATCTGAAGGATCACGATGGGTCGGACCTGCACCTCGGGGCGACGCTGCAGCCGCGGATCAGGGTCCACGGCGAGCTCGAAGGCGTGGAAAACTGGACAGCCCTTTCGTCCGACGAGCTCGAGGCCATGCAGCGGGAGCTCGTTACCGAGGAACAGTGGCAGGAATACGAGTCTTGCGGAGATCTGGATTTTGCCTATGGGCTCGAGGGGGTGGCGCGGTTCCGCGCCAACTACCTACGCCAAGAGAACGGCGCCGGGGCTGTGTTTCGCATCATTCCCGAACGGATACTGACCGCCGACGACCTCGGCCTGCCCGACGCTGTCCGCAAGCTCGCCGACCTGCACCGGGGATTGGTGCTGGTGACCGGTCCCACGGGCTCGGGCAAATCGACCACGCTGGCGGCAATCATCGATAGCATCAACAACACCTACTCCAAGCACATTGTCACCATCGAGGATCCGGTGGAGTTCGTCCACCCGAACAAGAAGTGCGTCATTTCTCAGCGCGAGGTCGGCACCGATGCCACGAGTTTCGCCGCGGCGCTGCGCGTCGCCATCCGACAGGACGCCGACGTCGTGCTGGTCGGCGAGATGCGTGATCTCGAGACCATCGCGCTCGCCATCACCGCCGCCGAGATGGGCATGCTGGTGTTCGGCACATTGCACACCAACAGCGCCGCCAAGACCGTCGACCGTTTGATCGACGCCTTCCCCGCGAACCAACAGAATCAGATCCGTGCGACACTGGCGGAGTCGGTGGTGGCGATCGTCGCGCAGCTTCTGCTGCGCACCGTGGACGGCGACGGCCGCTGCGCTGCGCACGAGATCTTGCTGAAAACCAGCGGCCTGCCCAACATCATCCGGGAAGGCAACACGCCGATGATCAAATCCATCATCCAGGGCGGTAGATCGGTCGGCATGCAGACCATGGATGATGCGCTCTTCGAGCTGGTCGAAGCGGGTCGGGTTACCGCCACCGCCGCCATGTCGAGGGCCACCGAGAAGGCGCACTTCGAGTCCCTGGCGAAGAAAGAAGCGCGCGCCGCCGTCTGCTAGCCTGCCCGTACGCTCTTTGACGAGCGCCTGTTTCATTGTGACAATCGAGCCGACTCTACTAGATCCATAGGAGGCTTGACCGTGAAACACTCTCACTGGTTGCGTTGTGTCGTGCTGGCCGGCTGCTTGGCTTTCGTGTTTGCGACGCTGGCCGCACCGCAGCAGGGCGGCCGCGGGGACAGGCGGGGCGGGGGCGCCGATTTGCCGCTCGAGGCGGCCTCGACGATCAGCTTCACCACCGACGAAGGTACGTGGATCTCCCTGGACGTCGATCCCGGCGGTGAAACCATCGTCTTCGAGCTGCTGGGTGACCTCTACGAGCTGCCCATCACCGGCGGCGAGGCAACGCGCATCACCTCGGGAATGGCCTACGACAGCCAGCCCAAGATCTCGCCCGACGGCGAGTGGATCGCCTTTGTCTCGGATCGCGACGGCAACACCAACCTGTGGATCGCGGCGCGCGACGGTACCGATCCGCGCAAGCTGTCGTCCGGGAAGCAGGGTGCGGTGATCTCGCCGTCGTGGACGCCCGACAGCAAATACGTGATAGTCACGCAAACCGGCGGCCGCGGCGCGCAGGTGCGCATGTACCACATCAACGGTGGCTCCGGGATCACCGTGGGCGGCGGTTCGGACAACACCGGCACCGGTGGTCCGGAGGCCCCCGGCAGGGGCGGCAGCTCGCCGACGCGGCTCGGTGTGCAGATGTCGCCCGACGGCAACTACCTGTACTTCGCGCAGGCAGCGGGTGGCCGGGGCGGCGGCGGCAGTATTGCCCGCTGGCAGATTGCCCGCATGGACATGCGCGACGGTGAGGTCGATGTGCTGACGCAGGCCGAGGGTGCCTCCATCCGGCCGGTGTTGTCGCCCGACGGCACTCGCCTGGTGTACGGCACGCGCCACGAAACCCAAACCGGCTTGCGGGTGCGCGACCTGGAGACCGGCGCCGACCGCTGGGTCATCTGGCCGGTGCAGCGCGACGAGATCGAGAGCGGCGGCAGCCCCAGCCGCGACACCCTGCCGGGCTACGCCTTCACCCCCGATGGCGAAGAGATCGTGGTTACCTTCGACGGCAAGATCCACCGTGTCAATGTCGATACCGGCGCTGTTACGCCGGTGCCTTTCACGGTGGATGTGGAGCTCGAAGTCGGCCCCGAGCTGGACTTTCCCTACCTTGTTCCGCAGGGCCCGGTGCGGGCGCGGTTGGTGCAGAGTCCGGCGCTGTCGCCTGATGGCGCAAGGTTGGCGTTCTCGGTGCTGACCAAGATCTATGTGATGGACGCCGCCGCGGCGCCCACGGAAGACGCCGGAGGTGGCCAGGAAGTCTCCGGGCCCCGCGTGCCTCCCGCCGCCGCCCAGCAGGGTGGACCCATCCGGCTCACCGGTGGCGACGCCTGGGAGTTCACCCCCACCTGGTCGCCCGACGGGCAATGGATCGCCTACGTCACCTGGTCGATGAACGACGGCGGCCACATCTGGAAGACGCGCGCCGATGGTACGGGCCAGCCGCAGCAACTCACCACCTATCCCGCCTTCTATACGGACATCGTCTTCTCGCCCGACGGCGAGCGCATCGTCGGGTTGCGTGGCAACGAATACATGCGGCATCAGACGTTCAGTGAGTTCGGCGGCCTGCGCATCCCGCTCGATCTGATCTGGGTGCCCGCCGACGGGGGTGATCCGACGCTCGTCGTGCCGGCACGGGGCATCGGCGCGCCGCACTTTGTCGGCGGCGACGATCGCATCTACGTATATTCGAACCAGGGCCTGATCTCGATGCGTTACGACGGCACCGATCGTCGCACCCATATTCGTGTCACCGGTCCCGGGCGCTCCGATGCGACGCGCCAGCCGGCGGCCGAAACCGTGCTCATGCGCCCGGACGGCGATTGGGCACTGGCCAAGGTCAACAACCAGCTCTGGGTGGTTGCGGTGCCACCTGCCGTCGGCGATGCGCCCAGCGTCTCGGTGCGCAGCCCGTCGGTGCCGGTGAAGCGCATCACCGACATCGGCGCCGACTACTTCGGCTGGGCAGATGGCGGCGACACCGTTTTCTGGGCCGTCGGTTCCACGGTGTACCGGCGTCCGTTCGATTCCATCGACTTCACGCCGGAAGAGCCGGGTGACGACGAGCAAGATGAGGGCGGCGAGGAAACCGAGCCGGCCGGGGTGGCCGAGCAGGGCGAACCCGGGGCCGAGGATGTCGAGCCGGAAGAGGGCGAGGAGGCGGAGCAAGAGGAGGAAGAGGAGCCCGCTGAGCCGCTCGACTTCGACGACGCGGTGGAAGCCCTGGAGATCGTTCTCGAGTTCCCCCGCGCCAAGCCCGAGGGTGTGGTGGCACTGCGCGGCGCTACGGTCATCACCATGTCAGGCGGTGGCGACGGACCGGTGATCGAGAACGCCGACATCGTGGTGGTCGACAATCGCATCACCGCGGTGGGGCCGCGCGGCTCCGTGTCGATCCCGCCGGCGGCGCGCCAGATCGACGTGGCGGGCATGTTCATCGTGCCGGGCTTCATCGATACGCACGCGCACTGGGAGTTCCGTACCCATGACGTGCTGGAGCCGCACAACTGGACGTTGATCGCCAACCTGGCCTATGGCGTCACCGCCGGCCTCGACGTGCAGACTTCCACCAACGACTACTTCGCCTATCAGGACCTGGTGGAGACCGGGCAGTCGCTCGGCCAGCGCGCCTTCATGACCGGCCCCGGGGTGTTCTCCAACAACGACTTTCAATCGTACGAGGCGACGCTCGCCTACCTGAAGCGCTACAAGGAGCACTACCGCACCCCCAACATCAAGTCGTACATGGTGGGCAATCGGCAGCAGCGGCAGTGGGTGGTGAAAGCGGCCGCCGAGCTTCGCCTCATGCCGACCACCGAGGGTGGACGCGACCTGATGCTCGATATCACCCACGCCATCGACGGCATGCACGGCAACGAGCACACCCTGCCGGTGGTGCCGCTCTATAAGGACGTGGTGGAGCTGTTTGCGCAAACCCGCACCGCCTACACGCCCACTCTGCTGGTGCAGTACGGAGGTCCCAGCGCCAAGGAGTTCTTCTTCTCGCGTTTCGAAGTTCACGACGATGCCAAGCTCAATCGCTTCTACCCGCACAACCGCCTCGATGAGATGACGCAACGGCGGGGAAGCTGGGCGCGCGACGAAGAGTTCAGCTTCGACGAGGCGGCGTCCGAGGCGGCCAAGATCCAGCGCGCCGGCGGCCTGGTCGGCGTCGGCGGCCACGGTGAGTTGCAAGGGCTCGGTTACCACTGGGAGATGTGGGCGCTGGGCATGGGCAGCATGACGCCGCGCGAGGTGCTGCAAGCGGCCACCATTGATGGCGCCAAGATTATCGGCTTCGACGAAGACCTGGGCAGCATCGAGGTGGGCAAGCTCGCCGACCTGGTGGTGCTGAATGCCAACCCGCTTGACGACATTCACAACACCAATACCATCCGCTACGTCATGAAGAACGGCGAGCTGTACGACGGCGACACCCTCGATCAGGTGTGGCCGGTGGAGCGTCCACTGCCGCGGTTTTGGTGGTGGGATGCGCAGGTGCCGGAACGCTGAGGGGGCACGGGCGCCAACAGATCGCCCGAGCGGCTTGGGTTTTTGGCCACCATCAGCCAATCTAGGCGCATGGCGAATGTAGGCACCAACAAGAAAGGGGTTATCGGCATCCTCACCGGCGGCGGGGACGTGCCGGGGCTCAACCCGGCGATCCGCGCGGTTACCGTGCGCGCCATCGCCGAGGGCTTTGGTGTCGTCGGCATCCGGCGTGGCTGGTTGGGGCTGGCCGGCATCGAACGCGATGAGAGGGCCGATAACAGCCGCTGCTACATCCATCTCACGGGAGAGGTGGTGAGCCACGTGGGGCGCACCGGCGGCACCTTCCTGCACAGCTCACGCACGCGGCCGTCGCACCTCCAGCGCGAGGAAGTTCCGGTGCACCTGCGTGACACCTACAGCGAGGAGATCAACGACCTGACCCCCGAGGTGCTCGCCAATCTCGAATGGCTCGGCATCGACTACCTGATTCCGATCGGCGGCGACGACACCCTCAGCTACGCCATGCGTCTGCACCAGGAAGGCGTCAAGGTGGTGGCCATCCCCAAGACCATGGACAACGATGTGCCCGGCACCGACTACTGCCTCGGCTTTTCGACCTGCGTGACCCGCACCATCGACCTTGCCAACGCTCTGCGTACCTCGGCCGGTTCGCACGAGAGGGTCCTCATCATCGAGGTGTTCGGCCGCTACGCCGGATTCACCGCACTGGTGCCGACCATGGGCGGGGCCGCCGATCGCTGTGTGCTCCCCGAGTACGAGTTCGACATCGAATGGCTCACCGAGTTGCTCATCGACGACCGCAAGAACAACCCCAGCAACTACTCGGTAGTGCTGGTGTCGGAGGGCGCTACGTTCAGCGGTGGCGACATGGTTTTCCAAGGCGATGAACGCGATGCCTACGGGCACGCCAAGCTCGGCGGCATCGGGGACCGGGTCTCCGCCGAGTTCAAGCGACTGGCGCCGCGCTTCAACAGCGGCGTTCCGGTGGACACCATCAGCCAGCGGCTCAGCTACCTGGTGCGTTGCGGCAATCCCGATGCGCTCGACTCCGTCGTGCCGATTGCCTATGCCAACCTCGCCCTCGATCTCATCATCGCCGGCACCACCGGCCGGCTGGTAGTGTTGCGCAACGGTCGCTACGACAATGTCCCCATCGACGTGGTCACCAGTAGAAAAAAGGTCGTCAACGTGGAGAGGAACTACAACACCGAGCGTTTGCGCCCCAGCTACCGGAAACTCCAGGATCAGCCGATGTTCATCGTGCTCGACGAGTGAAGCTTGGCGCGAGCGCAAGGGACCGCGTTCGACGTACGAGTTTGTGCCGATGAGTCCGCGGCCAGGAGAGGACGACAGATGACCACTACGAATGAGACGATGCGGATGAGAAAACCCGTTCAGCTGATGCGGCCGCGCTCGCTGTCGCCGGCGGCCGCGAGCGTGCTGGCGCTGACCATCGCCATGGGCGGTTGCGCCCCCGCCGCCGACACCGGCGGCACCAGCCTGCGCTTCGCGATCTCGTTTCCCGCCTCGGTGAGCGAGGAGCCGCTCACCGGTCGCATGTTCCTCGCCATTGCTAGCAGCGACGAGCAGGAACCGCGCTTGCAGGTGGGCCGCTACGGCGTGCCGGTGTTCGGCGTCGACTTCGAGGACCTGGCCCCGGGCGAGACCGTCGAGATCACCGCCGACACCCTGGGTTGGCCGCTCGAATCGCTCAACGATTTTCCGCCGGGTGACTACTACGTGCAGGCGGTGCTCAACAAGTACACGCGCTTCGAGCGTGCCGACGGCAACGTGGTGTGGATGCACCACGACCAATGGGAGGGGCAGAACTGGCGCCGCTCGCCGGGCAATGTGGTCAGCGAGGTGCAGCGCATGCATATCGACCCGGCTGCGGCCGGGGTGGTTCACCGCTTCGAGGTCGCCGAGGTATTGCCACCAGTAGATATTCCGGAGGACACCGAGTGGGTCAAGCGCATCAAGATCCAGTCGGACCGGCTTACCGTCTTTTGGGGTCAGCCGATCTACATCGGTGCCACCGTCCTGCTGCCCAAGGGCTACGACGACAACCCCGGCGTTTCGTACCCGACGGTGTACCAGCAGGGCCACTTCTCGATGCGCAACCCGTTCGGCTTCGACGGGCAGAATGAGTTCACCGAGGCGTGGATGTCCGACGACTTCCCGCGCTTCATCGCCGTCACCCTGCAGCACCCGACGCAGTACTTCGATGACTCCTACGCCGTCAACTCGGTCAACAACGGCCCCTACGGCGATGCTATCCACCAGGAACTGATTCCCGAGCTCGAACGCCGCTTCCGCATGATTTCTCAGGGCTGGGCGCGGGTGCTCACCGGCGGCTCTACCGGCGGTTGGGAGTCATTCGCGTTGCAGGTGCTCTATCCGGATTTCTACGGGGGTACCTGGTCGTTTGCCCCCGACCCGCTCGATTTCCGTAACGTCGAGGGCATCAACATCTACGAGGATGAAAACGCCTTCTACAAGCAGCACGAGTGGTACCGCGTACCCACCGCGAACACCCGCTTCGCCCCCACCGGAGAGGTGCGCCTGACCTCACAGCAACGCAACACCATGGAGTTGGTCAACGGCACCAAAGGACGATCGGGTCAGCAGCTCGACATCTGGAGCGCGGTGTTCGGACCGCTCGGTGACGACGGCTATTTCAAGCCGCTGTTCGATAAGCGAAGCGGCGAGATCGACCCCGAGGTGGCGGAATACTGGCGCGACAACTACGACATGCGCCACATCCTCGAGACCAACTGGGACGAGCTCGGCCCACAGCTGGTGGGCAAGCTGCACGTGATTGCCGGCGATATGGACAACTTCTACCTCAACGTCGGCACCTACCACTTGCAGGAGTTTCTCGAGTCCACCACCGACCCCTACTACGATGGCTCGTTTACCTTCGGGCCCCGCGGAGGGCACGGCTGGCGACCCTATTCGAGCACCGAACTCCTACGCATTATGGCCGATCACATCGCCGCGAACGCGCCGCCGGGAACCAGCATGGCCGGCTGGCGGTAGCACCTTGTTACGTCGGGTTGTCTGCACGGAGTAGAATGCTGGACCATGATCAAACGTACGATTCTCTCCGCGGCGCTGCTTCTCGCACCCGCTACCCTGCTGTTCGCCCAGCAGGTCGACTTCAACGGCACCTGGCGCCTGGATGAGCGCGCCAGCCGAATCACCACCGGCGACGGCCTCGAAGGTCTTGGCAGCCACGCGCCGACGAACCTCTACATCACCCAGCGGGGCAACCGCGCGCTGATCATCGCCAGCCGCCTGCCGGGATCGCAGCCGCGCGCCTATCAGATGGGCGGCTCTACCTGGGTGCCGGCGCCACGGCCGGGCACCGGCAAGTTCTTGATGAGCTCGCGGGTGCGCGGCTTGTCGATGGTCAGCGAAGCAAGCGGCGAGGTCGAGGGGGAGATCGTCACCATCCGCGAGGTGCTGACGATGGATCCGTTCGGCCGCAAGATCACCCTCGAGGTGACAACGAACCGCCCCTGGGGCCCCGAGACCAACAAGCTGGTCTACGTCAGGGTGGGGGGCGGAGGGTCTCGCTGAGCGAGTCCGCGATGGGGCGCTTTCCCCCTCGTCCGTCCGTGGTTGTCTTCGTACTCGCGCTGGTGGTCTCCTGGTCTGTGTCGGTCGCCGCCACGTTTACGCCGGGTCTCCGCCGTCCGGAATCCGCATCGCCGCGTGCCGTGCAGGAAGCCGAGCCTCCACTGCGCGTGCTCGGTTTCCGGGTGGGAGAGGAGCGACGCTACGCGCTGGGTCCGCCCGATGCATTGGGGCCGGGCGAGACCGCCGCATGGGGTATCAAGTTGCACCACATCGAGGGTGAGACGCCGGCGTTGCGCGCCGTCTTCGATCTCGACTACACGCGGCACCAGCCGTCCGGCCTACTGCGCGAGTCGCGCATGACGCGCTCGGTGTGGGCCGAGCTTACCGTCAACGAGGCGGGCTTCCCCCTCAAGATCGTCGTCGGCGAGCGTATCGAGGCCGGCGAAATCATCACCGAGTACGTGTACGGAGGCGGCCGTTACGACAAGACGATCCGTTGGCCCGAGACCGAGCTCTCGATCGAGCTGAGAATCCCGGGGCACGGCACCGACGACGAGCTGCGCGGCGTCTACGCATTCCTCACTCAGATTGCCGACCAGCGCTTTACCGGTGGCAGGGCCTTCAACGACAGCGTGTTCGCCAACCCCGGCCTGCTGAGCCTGGCAATGCCGCTGCCGCTGCCGGTGGATGAGGTGGACGAGGCACTCATCTTTCTCACCCCGGGTGTGCGCTTGGTGCGGTACCCCACTCAGGAGTGGATCCGCCTGCAGCGCAACCCTCAGGTGCTGCGCTCTTACTTCGACCGCAACAAGCTCGAGCTACGCGGGGTCGAAGAACTGGAGATCGGCGGCGAGACCGTGCTGGCCCGACGCTTCGAGATCCAGGGCCCGTTCCGCCGCGGCTATCTCGACGCCCTCGGTCGCGTGCTGCTCCTACAACACGATCCCGGATCAGGAATGGAAAGACCCCAGCATATCCGCCTGCTGGGCCCAAACGAGTACCGACGGTAGAACCGAGCACTGACTGCGGAGCGGGCGCCCTCGCGCTCGCGCTTACTTGGGTTGATCGACGATGCGGATATATGGCAGCGGCTGCTCCCAGCCGTCGGGAAAGCGCTCCCTGGCGTCTTCGTCGGAAACCGCCGGGGAGATGATCACCTTGCCGCCTTGCTCCCAGTTGGCCGGCGTGGCGAGCTGCTTTTCAGCGGTCAGCTGGCAGGAATCGAGCAGCCGCAGGATCTCGGCGAAGTTGCGCCCCGTGCTCATCGGATAGGTGAGCGTTGCCTTGATCTTCTTGTCGGGGCCGATGACGAACACCGAGCGTGCCGTGGCGTTGTCCATCGGCGTGCGGCCCTCGGAGGTGTCGCCGGCGTCGGCCGGCAGCATGTCGTAGGCTTTGACCACCTCCAGTGTGGGGTCGCCGATCAACGGGTAGGTGACCGTGTGACCTTGCGACGCCTCGATGTCCTTGGACCAGGCATGGTGGTCGGACACGCTGTCGACGCTGACGCCGATGATCTTGCAGTTGCGCGCTGCGAACTCGTCCTGCAGACCGGCGAGGACGCCGAGCTCCGTGGTGCACACCGGGGTGAAGTCCTTGGGGTGTGAAAACAGGAGGGCCCAACCATCGCCGATCCACTCGTGGAAGTTGATCGTGCCCTGGGTGGTCTCGGCGGTGAAGTCGGGTGCGGTCGTGTTGATGCGCAGGCTCATGGGAATCTCCTCAGTGCTTGGCGCGTGGCGATTGTCAGTTCTTGGTGACGCGACGATTCTACGGGTTTGAGGCTCGATCGTCACGCAAACGCAGTCGGGTGGCGTGTCATCTGCGTTACGGTGAACGTACTTTGGACGTGCTGTGTTGATTCCAGCGGCGGCTCCCGGTAGGGTGCCTGGCCATGACCTTTCATCTTCGGCTCTTCGCTGCCGTTCTGGTAGTGGCGTCGGCAGTCGGCACCGGCAGCGCCATTGCTGTCAAAGACCACACGCCCTCCACCGCGGCGGACGAAACGCTCCCTCTGTTCCAACAAACAAATTTCTCCGGTTATTGGGCTCGCGACGCCGCCGCAAGTCGTGTCGAAACCACCGCTGCGCTCACTGGACTGGGGGGAGGGGGCGCTCCGGAGAACCTCCTGATCAGCCAGGCCCGCAATGGCACGTTGATCATCTCGAGCCGGCACAACCCTTCGGCACCGCGTGTCTATCAAATCGCCGGCGAGAGCCTGGTGCCGGCGCCCGGCGAGCAGGGCGGCATGATGAAGGTGTCGACGCGCTGGCAGGGGAACGCGCTGCTCACCGAGGGCAGCCTGGAGACGACCAAGGGCACGTTGCGCGTGCGCGAGATGATATCGCTCGCCGAGGACGGCGACACTTTGATACTGGAAGCGACGGTTACCACGGTCGAAGGCGAGGCGTCCAACCGGCTCGTGTACCGGCGCTGAGCCGTCAGCGGGCTAACCTCGGCCCCTTTCGGCCGTTCGCTTCGCGACCCGTTGAGAAATGCGGCCCAGTTCGAACGCCACAATTTTCTGGCGATCGCGTGCGTAGAGCTTCGTCCCGGCGAGCGTCGGGACGGTCCACGAGAGCGTGTCGAAGACGGGCGTGCGGCCGAGGATCTGGATCCTTTCGGGCGACATGAGGGCCAGCACCAGATCACCGTCCTCGTCCATGATGAGAAACTTGCCGTCGGCGTACACCATGCTGGCGTGGCCGAAGCCGCGCTCGCGCCACGCCTGCTCGCCGGTTTCGACGTTGACCGCGGTCATGAACTTGGGACCGAACATGCCTTCCGTGCCGTAGACCCAGTTGCCGAGCCGGATGGTGTTGAGAAACATGAGCTGCGTGCGGCTCGAAAACCACACCTCCTCGGCGCGGGTGACAGCGTCGTTGCGCGACAGACGAATCGCCTGACTGCCGGATCGGTATCCCGACGAGACGAACAGAATGTTGTTGTCGCCCCACAAGCCGGCGGTCATGTTGAGGTCGTTGCCGGGATCGTGCGGAACGGCCCACAGCAGTTCTCCGGTGTCGGGGTCCATGCCGTTTACGGTGGCGCCGCCGACCACCGCCAACTGAGGCTGTCCCTCAACGTCGATCAGCACGGGAGGGGCGTTGCCGAACAGAAAATTACCGCCGCGCCAGACGATCTCGCCATCGCTTTGACGGAACGCCATCACCGCCTGGCCGGGGCCGCCGACGGTACAAATGACGGTGTCCTTGTAGGCCAGCGGGCTGCAGCCGTAGCCGGAGGTGACCACCGGACGCAACTGCAGGGGCGGGGCGCCGAGGTCGGCCACCATGTCGTATTGCCACAGAACCTCGCCGGTGCGCTTGTCGAAGGCGTGGAAACGCTTGTCCGTGCTGATGGCGAACAGGCGGTCGCCGACGATCAGCGGGGTGGAATGGGGGCCGGCGCCGTAGTTGGTGTTGATGTCGGTGCCATTGATCGGCGACGGGTACTTGTACTCCCAGACGGTTTTTCCGGTGGCGGCGTCGAGGGCGATCACCGTTTCCTCGTCGGCCCAGGGGCCGCTGCGACCAATGCCGTTGCCCTCGCGATACATGGTGTACAGCACGCCCTCGTCTATCAGGATGGCGGAATGTCCGGGCCCCAGCGGCCGGCTCCACAGCAGCGGCGGTCCGCCTTCCGGCCAGCTCTCGGCAAGGGAGCCGGAGGGCACGTTGAAGTCGCGGTTGGGGCCGCCCCATTGAAGCCACGAGGCCTCGTCTTGCGCCACCCGGTTGCCCGTCTGGGCGGTGGATAAGCTTGCGCCGGTGGCAACGATCAAGAAAGCGAAAAGGGTGCAGCATGGCGCGGCGTGGTGGCGTCGTGGTCGGCGGCTCATGGCGCCCAAGCCTATCAGGCCCTGGTGATCACGTACTGCATCTGATCACGCCGCCGCGGGCTTCGCCGCTGGAAATCATGAAGGGGCTAGCCTCTTCATGATTTCTAGTCCGTCGAGCGGCCGCGGTCGATCTCGGCCTCCAGCGCGGCGAGGTCGTTCTCCTCGAGGTCCGGTGAAAAGCAGCGGACACGTCGCATCAGCGCCGCCGCGGCGAGCTCGGCGGCTTCGAAATACTCCCGTGCGCACCCAGCGTGGATGAAACCCGAGGGGTTGAAGAATCCCTCTTCGTAGTACACCAAGCCAAGCCTCCAGGAATCTTTTTCGATGGGCTCGCGGCACGAGCGGCAGCGCGCCCGCCCGGTGGGGGCAGCGCCGGCCCCGTCGAGTCGCGGCAGGCGTCGATGGTCCAGGCCCGTTGCAGCCTCAGCGTGCAACCAGTCCAGCGTGTGGCCGGCGGCGGCCGATGTGTCGATGGACTCGAGGTCGGCGTCGGTTTGCTCGAGCACTTCGAGAAACGGCTCGGGTCGCTTGTACACTCCGCATACGAGGTGAAACCACAACGTCATCTCGCCCTCGCCGTAGGGGTTCTCGAGGCGCTCGCCGAAGCGCAGCTCGTCCTTGGCGATCTTCTGTCCGCAGCCGCGGCACTTGGCACGCCCGGAGGCGGCCGGCTCGATGGTGTGGGGCATTTTTTGCAC
>SMVA01084577.1_pt1 | contig 13101 bp, 14 predicted proteins | sample 2456451 | NCBI WGS metagenome assembly SMVA01 (sample SAMN11095933, study PRJNA526329) | marine sediment metagenome | biome: Marine sediment; feature: Surficial sediment; material: Deep marine sediment; isolation source: Hadal surficial sediment | place: Pacific Ocean | collected 2014-05 | depth...
GGGAAAACCGGTTAAGAGCTTAAAAGAACTGCATGGGCCAAAAATCGGCTATGTTCCCCAACTCTCCACTTTAAACACCATTTTACCCGTAAGGATCTGGGATTTTATCGGTTTTGGAAAAATCAACAGTTCATCTAAAGAACTTGTAGGAAATGTTTTAGAGCTAGTAGGGCTTGCGGGAAAAGAAGACAAGCAATTTAGCGAGCTCTCTGGGGGAGAAAAAAAACGGGCACAACTTGCCAAGGCCCTAGTGGGCGCTCCCGTGCTTTTAGTATTAGATGAGCCCACCGCAGGACTTGATAGCATGGGACAAGACCAGCTATTAGAGCTTTTGGCAAAGCTTAGGACTGATTTTAATACGGCAGTGGTCATTGTTGATCATAATATCAATCAAATTATAAAACATTGTGATAAAATTCTGTGTCTAAATCGCACCTCCCATTGGCATGAAGAAAAAGACTATTTAACTAAAAGTGTTTTAGAGTCTATTTATCATTGTGAATTTGAACACCTTTTACTCCATGAAAAAGAGAATACAGGTACAGACAAGGCACTTCCTGATCATCATTTTTGTGACAAAGAACATGACGAGGAGGACCATTGAGCCTAGTTCAAGGAATGACCGATTTTTTTCAATATGATTTTCTTTTTTTGGCGCTTATTGGGACCCTGCTTCTCTCCCTTGCCTGTGGCCTCATCTCCCCGCTAATCATTGCTAAAAGATATGCCTTCATGGGAGCAGCTGTAAGCCACTCAACCATCCTGGGACTATCCTTGGCCTTAAGCTTGGTTCCTGATACTGCTAGTGTGAATATTTTCTTAATTACTTTAGGTGTCACCTTAATCATGGTGCTTTTTTTAGCAAGCGCCACTTTTCGCCAACGCCTGCCCAGCGATTCCCTAATTGGAATATTTTTTACCGGTTCCATGGGCCTGGGGGTCATCATCCACAGCTCCTTTGCCGGACAAAAAGGTGATCTGATGGGTTATCTCTTTGGTAATATTTTACTCTTAGACAAAGGGGATTTATTCCTCTCCGGCATCCTGCTACTGCTACTTATACCCATTATTCTATTTCCCTTAAAAAGATGGCTCTATATTATCTATGATGAGGAAGGTGCCATTGTATCGGGGCTTTCAGTTAAATTTTTTCACTATTTGTTTTTTATCCTCTTAACTTTTTTAATCGTAAGCTCCTTAAAAATCGCCGGGGCGGTTTTAGTCAATACCTTGCTTTTAGTACCTGGTGTTTTTGGCCTGAAGTTTGGTAAAAATATTAAACAAGTGATTTTATATTCAGTTAGTTTTTCTCTCATAGGTTCCATGCTTGGACTCTACCTGGCCAATCTTAAAAACTTTCCTTCCGGGGCCACGCTAGCGGTGGTGCAGCTAACCCTACTGCTGTTTTCCCTAGGCCTGCAAAAGATGAGGAGAACATGAAGTTTTTACTTTTGATATTCCCCCTACTGATAATGGCGGAAACCAAAATAAAATGGGAACATGAAAATCCTGGTTGCCCTATCAATTCTGTTTGCTATACCAATATGGGAAAAAAAAGACTCAAATGGCGTGAGGAATTTGAGCACTTTAAAGGTAACCAGGCAAAACTGCTAGAAAAAATAAGACAAGACTTAGGCATCCCTTTTAAAGTTTGGGCCAAATCACTGGATGAAACGGATAAAGACATCATCAGGTGGGACTCTCCCTGTCGCAACCACCATAAACGCGATGACAAAATCTATCTGGCAGAAGTCTTTACCAAAGATTTAAAAGAGCTAAACTCTCCTAAAATAATCAGTGAGCAGGCCTTTATCATAAAAAACAATAAAATTTTAAGCTACCCTATCCCCCGTAAAGAATACCCGATCTATATGGATGGTCCTGATCTCATTTTTTCTCTATTTTATGATGGCGTCTATTTTGATTTAAAAATCTCCCCTGGGGGGGCGCTTGGCTTTCTGGAAAGTCCGGCCAAAAAGCTCGAATTAGAGGATATTGCCTGCCCAAAAGAGCTTACTGAGCATTTTGCCAAATTTAATACCGATGGTTTCTATATAGGGTATTTCTGTCGGGCGATCTATGACACTAAAGGCCGGACCTTCCACCCTCTGCTAATCGGCCTGTCCTGCCCATAATATTTATTTAGCCGGTTAAAACCTTTTTTATTTCCTCCGATAAGTCCCCATGGGCCTTAAACTTCTAATATTACTTACACTTATTTCTTGTTCCTCTCGAAATTATCGAAGGCCGGAATCTTTTCGCCAAACCATGGGCAGAACCGATGCCACCCATATAGATCGAAACCTAGTTCCCAGATCCGTGGCCCGCTCCATGAATTATCGGGCCATGTCTAGAAAACCAGCTTCAGTAGGCGATATTAAAAAGATGGTGAATTATTCCAATCAAACCTTGTATTTTCTCACCTTGGCCTCTCAGTTCCGTCAAATGAGGGCCTTTACTCACAATCCAGTTCCTGAGGTAAAACATTGCCCCAAATTCCATACAGTATTTTTAAATTTAAAAGAGAGCACTCCCTTAGACGCCAAAGTTGGAGGTCTGAAAATTAAGATAAGTGACCTTAAAGACTTAAAAAATGAGACCTATCTGGCCAACCATCCAGAGGTTTATCTTCCTTTATCTGATGACGATCTAAAACCGAGTGTGGCCGATGAAATAAGGAAACAGGGAATTGAAAAGGCCACGGAACTCGTTAGAAAGGCGATGTTTATTCATGAAAAGAAAATGTTATCGGAGCTTTTAGAGTTATGTGACCGGGGCATTAGTGACAATTATTTTGCCTATAGAAACTTGATTACCTATACGCTAAACTTTGATAGAAAATTCGATCCATCGAAAAAAAACATGGAAATACTTTTAAAAACCACACTTTTTTATAATATGCTGTTGATTAAATCTTTAAACGCCCAATCAATTGCTCCCGGCCGACACCCAGCTTCCATTCAAAAGGAAAACCATTTAAATGAACATGTCTTATACCGACTAAAAGTGGATTGGGCCGATGACTACTTTAAAGAAATCTCTCCTTAGCTTACTTTTATTTTCCACCACTAGCTTGGCCTCGGGAACCTATGAAGGTGGAAGGTGTCCAGATAGTGTCTTTTTAAAACCCGAAAAAAAATGGAAGGTGGCAACTTTTGCAGGAGGATGTTTTTGGTGCACCCAACAGGCCTTTGACAAAATCCAGGGAGTTCACCACACTTGGGTTGGTTTTTCTGGAGGACATGCTAAAAATCCCACCTACCAACAAGTAACCGCCGGAAAGACTGGACATCTTGAGGTGGTTCGAGTGTTTTACACCACCACTTATGAAAAGATCTTAGATGTTTTTTGGAAAAACATTAATCCCATGGATGATGGCGGACAATTTGTTGATCGAGGAGAAAGCTATAAGAGCGCTATTTTTTATCACCATGAAACTCAAAAAAATAAGGCAATAGAATCTTTAGAAAAGATTAAAAGACTTCCCCAGTTTAGTGGCAAGATAATGGTAACCAAGATATTGCCCGTCAAGGAATTCTACCAGGCCGAGAACTATCATCAAAAATATTATAAATGCTCTCCATTCAAATATAAATATTATAAATCCGGGTCAGGAAGATCCGAGTTCTTTAAAAAGTACTGGCAAAAAAATTAATTATTTAAAAATATATAACCGATTTCTAGAAGATAATAATGCCATCCTGCCTTCATCTGATGATATGTCGCCAAAAACTGCAGAGTAGGCATGCCCCAAATATCTTTTATCTAAAATCTTAAGGCTTTTCTTATCTAACAAAAATAAGTCACCTTCCATGGTTGAGGCGGCGATTTTTCCATTAAATAAAACAACAGATGAGACATTGCGAGAAGAAAGTTTCACTCTACTAACGATATTTAAGACCTTATCTAAGATGATTACTTCTCCGGAGGTAGTCCCAAAGATGAATTTGTTATCAGTATAAATCGGAGGTCTGGTAGGTGTTACATCAACCTGTCTTATGATTTCTCCCGTTTTGGGATTTAAAACAGTGAAAGGGCCTGCTAGCGAGCCGCTATATAGAAGGTCATCAATCATGATAGGAGATACATCCACATCCAAAAATTTGGTTCCAGTGGATAGCTTTTGCTCCCAGAGCATAAGTCCGTCTTCAATTTTAAAAGCGGCAATATGGCCATCGGCAAAACCGACAAAGGCCAGGTTATCTACTATTAGCGGTGTGGAGACCCTTTGCAGAGTACTTAAAAAGGGCACGGATCTTCGATAGGCCCAGAGCACCTTCCCCGTAAAAGCATCTAAGCAAAAGATTTTGTGATTTCTCAAATGAAAAAAGATTTTATCTTTATGGACCACTCCCTTCCCATCAACTGAGCTACCCAGGTCGATTATAAATTTTGATTCACCGGTGAGGTAATGGCGGGAATAAACCCGTCCGGTATTGGTGCCATAGATAATATGATCTTTATAAAAAACCGGTGTGCCATTATATAAATTGGGATCGCCGTCTTTTTTTCGCCAAACGGTTCTTCCCGTTTGCAGTTCATAGGCCATCATATGACCGTCGTTATGGCCCACAAAAACAAGTCCTTCTTTAATCAAGGGTGAGTTTAAAGCGATGTTTAAGTTTCCACTTTGATAGTTGGTATCTTGATTTTTGGCCCAGGCAATTTTCAGCCCTCTAGAGGTTCTTTCCGGTTTTTTAAAATGACTGCATGAGGCCAGGAGCGCCAAGGCCAATAGTATTTTCATCAAAGTTCCATTTTTATAGTTTAGACATGTAAAGTCTTGCTAGTTTCTTATAGTTTTCTTCATCAAAGTTATTAAGTACAAGAAGAAATTTCTCTTTCGCCTTTTCTTTATTCCCTTGCTTTAGATAAAAACGGCCAAGGTCCAATTGATTTTTTCCTTCCAGAATTTTCTCACCAGAGCTTAAAAGTCCCTCTAAAATAGCTATCGCCTTATCGAGCTCTCCTAGGTCTTCATAAATTGAGGACAGTCTTACATCAATCAAAAAATTAGTATATTCATTTTTTCCTGCAAATTTTTGATCGGCAAGTTCTAAAAGATCTTTTGCTGCGGCAAAATTATTTAATTTAACCAATTGATCTGTTGCAGTAATTAGCAGCGGAAGATTCCCACGAAAATACTCGGTTTCTTCCATCAAGGCCTTAAAATTTGTAACAAATTCCGCCCCCTTTAGTTCGTTATCTTTTAAAGCTGACATATTTGCTTTGGTAAAATTATATATCTTTTCCCCAAAGGCCTCTTCCTTCTCACCTTTTAAATGGAGGTACCCTCCAATGCCAATGGGGATTAAAAGCAGAACTACAATTAAGCTAATGGCCGGAACCTTGTACTTAACAAATAGAGCGCCTGATTCAATTGTACTTGCTGACGAGTTTTTTTTATCGTTCATTTTGCTTCCTTTTTTATATTAAAAAAACCAGTTGAGTTTAAGTCTCACACCATAAGTTGTCAAAAATAGGCTCTAAAGTTATGATTAAGGTATATCTAATGACTATAGGCATCAAGGAAGGATCTATGTATTTTAAAAAAATTATTCCCTTTTTAATTATTTTGACTCTCCCTATCCAAATAATGGCCCGGAGTTACGTTGGCCATTTGGGGGCCGGGGTAACCACCCAGTTGGAAAATCAAATCCCCTCCCTCTCTATCAAAAATTACATCTCAGACTCGTGGGCCTGGGGTTTGAATGGTAATTTTAATACCGATGATAAAATTGGTGGTTGGGGAATTGGCGCAAAGGTTTACAAAAACTTTTTCGCGGAACCAAATTTATTTTTCTATGCGGCATTTATGTTTGGCATCTTAAATTCAAAAAAATATAAGGACGTTGGCGGTAACACCACAGGAATTCAAGCAGACTTAACCATAGGCTCTGAGTTTTTTATTCCAGGGATTGAGAGTCTAGGACTAAGTTTTGAGACCGGGCTCTCGATTAATACCCTAAATGAATTTACCTTTAAAACGACAGGACACTCTTTTGTCACTGCCGCGATACATTTTTATTTGTAGATGAAAATTAAAATAGGCCTTTTCCTATTTTTGTTAATACTTTCCGGGTTCTCCATGGCCCAGGATCAATCCTTTCATGATGAAATCTCAGATTTTGAGTTAGGTGGTGATATCTTTTCAGATTTCAATGAGGAGATTGAGGCCACCCGAATTCTGCGGGATGAAAGGTTTTTTCGCTACTCTAGATTTTTTAGTTTTGAAATATCACTGGGCTTCACTGCCTTTGATGGAAATCGCGGCTCGGCCTATGATAATCAAAATCCAACTTTTGGGGCCGCAGTCCATTACTTTATGGAATCAAACTTAACCATGGGTTTAGGTGTCGCTTTTTCCAAACATGCCATGCTTATCGAGGAGCCTACGAGAGGTTATCCACAAGAAGATGGGGTGGGACTTGTCGAGGTGGATTTGTTTCGTGTTTTCTACACTATCCGCTATTACATCGATACCACAAACCTGGGAACCGCCATTACCTTTTCCAACCCTTACTTGGTGGGCCGGGCCGAATACTGGAATGAGACCAATAAATTTAAGGATCAACCCAATATTGAAGATCAAAAAGGCGGGGGACTTGGTTTTTCCTTTGGTCTCGGTCTTGAGTTTCCCATCGAGTTTAAAGAATATTATTTAGGGATTGAATTCTTGGCCCATAGCTTAAACTTGCCTGACGAATACACCCAAAAGTTGGATCCTCTTTATTCCAATCTAACTGGTTTTGGTTACAGCTTAATGTTTTCCTTTACTCAATCCTGGTGACAGGTCTGCACCTGATCTAAAGACTAAATGAATCGGCGTATTTACGTAGCCAAATTCCATCCTAAGAGAATTTTGCAAATACCTTCTATAGTTATCAGGAATCCCTTTTGATTTATTGGTAAAAAGCAAAAAGGTGGGTGGTGAGTTTTTCACCATGGAGGCGTATTTAAGCTTTAGCCTTTTTCCGTGGGCCCCTTTAGGACTGACAGGATTTTTTTCAACCAGAGAAAAGATAAAACGGTTTAATTCTCCGGTAGGTATGACTCTATTGCGAATGAGGATGGTTTTTTTAATTACATCTTTTAGCTTTTTTACATTTTTTGCCGATTTTGCGGAGATGGGAATTAATTCACAAAATTCCAACCACGGAATTGAAAATCTTAGCCGTTCGGACCATTCTTTTTTGGCCTTTTCATCATTCATGGTTTCTTTCATCAGATCAATTTTATTTAAGCAAATGATTACAGATTTCCCTTTATCAAGGGCGATACCTAAAAGCCTTCTATCTTGATGAGAAATGCCTTTAGTTGCATCGACCATAAAAAGCACTATATCTGAGTCATTAATACATTTTAAGCTGCGAACGACGGATTGGGATTCAATAAACCCCTCGATATTACTTTGTCTTCTAATACCGGCAGTATCCACTAAATGAATGGTGCGCCAAAAGCTTCCTTGTTTTTCGGTTTCGACAATTTCTGGCGCGGTTTCGTCTTCAGTTTCTTCAATCGTGATTTTGGCGGAAGAGTAGGCCTCTTCAATATCTTTAAATACTTCGGGATTGTTTTTTCTGAAAAAGTTGTACTGTTTTAAAATATGACCTCTAGAGGCACTAATTCGTTCTTGATTTAAACTTTCAATCTTGCGTCCAAAGTATAGATCAAAATATCCATCAATAGGGTCCACAGTAGTTCCCGGGATATCTGAAACCAAGGCCCTTTCGGCGCCTACGAGGAGATTTAAAAGAGTTGATTTCCCAGCATTAGGAGCACCAATTAAGGCCATCCTTGCTACCACATCTTCCCTTGGCGTGGTCCCTTTTTGCAGGGCGGGAGCAGAGTCACTACTAGTGCTTTCTATTTTTTCTTTTAACTTATCTCGAAGCCCTTCCAGTCCCCGGCCATGCTCAGCGGAAACTAAAAGCATATTCTCTTTATCTATTCCCAGGGAATAAAACTCCCCCTCCAGGCCATCTTGCTTGGGGCCATCAAATTTATTAATTAAAATCCAAAATTCTTTTTTTCTCTCACGAATAAACTGAGCAATTTCCCGATCAAGGGGTAAAAGTCCTTCACGAACATCCACCACTAGTAAAACCAAATCTGATTCTTTAATTGCCTGATCAGCATGGGCCTTCATCAAATTAAAAAAGGTATCCTGATTTCTTTGAATCTCCGTCTCTTTAATCTCCTGGGTGTAAAATCCCCCGGTGTCAACTAAGATAAAATCGTCTTCCAATCCCTCAATGGAAGTAATTCCGTAATGACGATCTCTCGTCACACCAGGCTCATCAAAGGTGATGGCCTTATGAGAATTTCTCATCAAGCGATTAAATATAGTGCTTTTTCCAACATTAGGTCTTCCAATAAAGGAGACAACAAACGATCTGCCCATTATGCTCTCCATACTCGATTGGAATTGACCGCCCTTGGAAGTCCGATCTCTTCTAAAATAAAGTTGTTTTTAAACCAGTTAGGAGAAACTTTAACGTGGAGGTTTAAATGGATTTGTCCACCCACCATGGCCTCAATTTTCCTTCTCGCTTCGTAACCGATTTTTTTAATCATGGATCCTTTAGAGCCGATTACAATGGCCCGCTGGCTTGGCCTGTTTACTAAAATAGAGGCAGAAATATGGCTTACAATTTTGCTGGGCCTTTCTTTTAAGTCTTTATATTCATCAATAATTACTGCCACTTCAAATGGCAGCTCATCCTTTAAATATTTAAAGGCCTGTTCTCTAATATACTCAGTAACGAAAAATCTTTCATTTTTATTGCTGGTCTCTCCGTCTGGGTAGTGATGCGGTCCTTCCGGGGCACGATCAACCAAGGCACCGGTAAGTTCGTGAATATTATTACCGGTCTCGGTAGATATAAGGAAATATCTCTCTGCTGAGGGAAAAACTTCTATTACTTTATCTAAAACCAGTTGTAGTGGAAGTTCACCAGCATTTTTAATTAAATCAGATTTGGTAAAGATCACCCATACCGGCCCAATTTCATCGATTATATTTTTTCTAAGTGCCTCAATCTGGGCAGTAATAGGTTTTGTCAGGTCGATTAAAAGCAAGTTAAGATCTGCATATTTTGCTCCCTCTCTGGCCTGTTGATTAAGCCTTTTATTAAATTCCTTGTTAGAATTGTGCAGGCCTGGGGTATCGACTAAAATAATTTCAGTTCTATCTACAGTAAAAACACAGTGAAATCTATTTCTTGTGGTTTGTGCCTTTTTAGTTACGATGGTTAGATCAAAACCTAAAAGGTAGTTAATAAGAGAACTCTTCCCTACATTTGGGGCACCAAGTACTGAGACCATAATGGATCTGTTCAGTGGGTGTTGATGAGTGATTAACATAATTTAGACTCCCATGATTTCTCTTTTAAAACCTTTTCCGCCAGTTTGTGTTCCCCTTCCTTTTTGGATTTGGAAACGATCTGTCCCAGTAAGATTCCTTTTAGAAATATTTCTACTTTAAATAATTCATTTTCTTCTTTGTGTGCTGTATAAACTGGAAATTCTTTAAATAACTGCATGGTTAACTCTTGCAGCTGACTTTTAGAATCAAACTCATAGAGTTTATTTACATCAATAAACTCTTCTCCCGTCTCTTTTTGGTAATAACTCATGAGACTAGCGAAGGCCTTTTGGGCGTATTTAAAATCACTATCGAGAAAGATGGCCCCAATAAGTGCTTCAAAGGCATCGGCCAGGATGCCATCCTTTTGATCTCCTCCGGAGTTAATTTCACCCTTTCCAAGGATCAGGCACGGGCCTAAGTTTATAAATCGCGCGAGACCGGCAAGGGAAGACTTGTTAACGAGTGCTCCGCGAAGCTTTGAAAGATCTCCTTCAGAGAGTTCAGGGTATTTTCGCCAGATGATGGAGGTAACAAGCGTATCTAAAACGGCATCTCCTAGAAATTCCAATTTTTCGTTGGATTTTAAAGAGAGTTCGCTAAATTCATGGACTGCTGAAGTATGAGTCAGGGCATTTAAAAATAGTTGGGGATCATTAAACTGATAGTCAAAAGATTTAATAAGCGTATCTGAATGAGTTTCCTCCAATATATATCGCAAGATATCATCAATTGATGACAGCGATAGTTCTGGCACGTAAATGGGGCCTTTGGAGGTCGTCTCTTTCATAAAATACACTTATATTTAAATTTTCAAACACGGTGAATTTAACATCACATAGAGTCAATTTCAAGAACTTGAGAAATCTTTTCCTCTGGCCTAAGATATAGGCTTAAATTACTGAAAATTAAAGGGAACTATGGAAATCGACCTTATGGATGAACCAGGGTTTAGGGGCCACCAGCTAGGATTTTTAGATGGCCTTAAGGGACTAGGCAGAAGCTTCAACACCATTAAGAACTACCGAACCGACCTGGAGTGCTTCAATCGATTTATAGGATCCTTTAGAGATACGGTGGGAATTAGGGATTTTGATATCCCTTTAATCGAGGAGTATGGGGCCTTTTTAAACAATAAATATGCCTCTGATAATTCAAGGAGAAGACGGGTACAAACGCTTAGGATGTTTTGTGACTACCTGACCGAGAAAGGAATACTCTCCAACAATCCTGTTAGAAAACTTAGGCCAAGCCCAAAATTCCAAGACATCCCAAGACCTGCGCCTTTAATGGATGTTAAGACCTTGTGGATGCATTTGATTAAAGAAGTTAAGGCCACTAAAGCTTTGCAGCAGCTTATGTTTAAGAGAAATCAAATAATCTTCCTGCTGATCTTTGGTGGAGGACTTAAGGTTTCTGATTTAGAAAATTTAAAAATAAATGATATTATCTTAGAAGATGAACCCAGGGTTATCATCACACCGCCAAAACGGGACCCCTACTCAGTTCCCTTGCCGGCAATCTTTCGTGTGGTTTTTAATTCTTACCTGGAAAGTTTAAATGCTCTTGGTTGGGGACAAAACTACCTACTTTTTAATGCCAACCCTTATAAGATTTTATCGGGCGGTATATCCCCGAGGGGACTAGAAAAGGTTTTTGAAGAGGTGAGAAATAAGCTATTAATAGGACTTACCCCAAAATCTCTTCGTCAGGCCGCAATTTTTAAATGGCTCCACGCTGGAGATTCTGATGGTTTGATCAAAGAGTGGATGGGAGTGGCGCCATCCTATAGCCTTAAAGGCTATAAGGATTTTATGGATAAACACTATTACAACGAAGAATTTTTGGTGGACTTATTTCAACAGCAATCCTGATGCTTAAATTTTTAATCCCTCTTTTATCCTTCTACCTCTTTTTAGTAGTTGTGGTCTTTTTAATTCAAGATAAGCTTTTATTTTTTCCTGATAATACTCCTTTGAAAAACTGTCCTATGACCAACGGTTTTTCCGCCAAGATCGAGTCCATAGATTATAAAAATCATAGATTAAACTTTTATATTAGAGAAAATGCAAATGCCAATGCCTGGCTTTTGCACTTTCATGGTAACGCCGGCAGGGCCTGCGATCGGGATTTCGTTTTTGGAGAACTCTACAAGCTACCTTTAAATTTAGTCATCATGGAATATCCGGGGTATTCCGGTGATAAAACCAAGAAGTCACAAAAGACCTTTTTGGAAAACGCTTCTACCGCCATGGATTATTTTAAGGAACAAAAAGATTTACCTTTCTTCCTTTTTGGAGAATCCCTTGGCACGGGGATCGTCACTTATTTGGCCACCAAATATGATGTTGAGGGGTTAATACTTCAATCCCCCTACCCCTCGTTGGGAGAAGTGGGAGAAAAGGCCTATCCCTTTTTGCCGGTAAGTCTGCTTCTTAGAAACAACTTCCCGGCCAAGAAGTGGGCCCCCGATGTAAGGACAAAAATTTTACTTCTTCATGGGGAAGAAGATAATATTATTCCCCTCTCCTTAGGAAGAAAACAGGCCGAAAATTTCCCCGTGGGATATGACTTTCAATCCTTTAAAGGCAGAGGTCACAACGACCTCACCCCTAATAATGATGATCTTTGGGATAAAGTAAGATCGTTTATTAAACAAGATTAGTTGATATTTTCCTTTATGGTATAATAGCACCATGGAAATTCCAGATGGCACGATTAAGCTTATTGCAGATGAAATAAGTACTGCAGTAATTGATTGCACTACAGAGGATGGTTTGGATTTTGATAAACTAAATCATAAAATAGATGCTATTTGGGAAGAGGCCCGTGAAGAGGGCCTTAATGAAAGTCATTTTCTCTATATTTTGGAATATGCAATTCCTGAAAACATATCGATGATTAATTTTTATAGCAGCATGAATAAAGCGGCCTAAAGATCTTTGAAAAACACATCATCCACACTATTAAATTCCACTGGGCCAATAAAACCGGGATCTGGAGTAAAATTGTCTTCAAGTAAGAGAGCATTGGTGTCTTCAAGAGTTACACCAAAATCTATGGGACAGTTATCATAACTGTATTGACTGACAAGTCCCTTCTCAATATCTAAACAGGCCTTGGCCTCTGGCGCTTCATCTTCTATCCCACCGAGGGATTCGGCCTTGATATCAAGTCTGGCAAAGCGAGGGATTAACATTCCCATCTCTACGGAATAGGTCATTTCAAAATTTTCGGGATCAACATTTTTATTTAAAATGGAGGCCCTACCCATTTGTCCATCATAATAAATCCTAACAAGAGGATCCCTTCCTACTAGATACCTTAGTGTTTCTACGGAGAGGGTATGCCCTACCTTGTCATAGGTAAGTCTTCGCCGAGTACTCGAAGAGTACTGCCCAAAGGAAAAGATATCTGGGGTTACCTTTAAATAGAGAATGTCTCCATCTAAACTGATCTTTTGATCAAAGCCCCCTACCTCGACATTTTCAATAATGGCCGTGCTCCCTAGATTGAGGTCGCCAATTAATACTTCACAGTTGGCCAAAATATTTGGGTTATCCACCAGAGGGTAATTACCCGCTACAAATTTTCCCTCATTCACGGGAATGATTTCTTTCAAGGCACAAAGCCTGTCCAGGTTAAATTTCAAGGTGTTTCCCTTTAGAAGTTCTGCCAGAAAATCGGCCATGGTTTTACTGCCAAAGTAGGTATACTTATCCCATGAATAGCCA
>SMVA01455017.1_pt1 | contig 13098 bp, 15 predicted proteins | sample 2456451 | NCBI WGS metagenome assembly SMVA01 (sample SAMN11095933, study PRJNA526329) | marine sediment metagenome | biome: Marine sediment; feature: Surficial sediment; material: Deep marine sediment; isolation source: Hadal surficial sediment | place: Pacific Ocean | collected 2014-05 | depth...
CATCTGGGAACCTCCCTTCGGGCGAGCTGGGAAGCGGTCGTCCGTGGCGTTGCACCTCTGGCCAAGGACCAGACCATTGCCTGCGAGGCGCGCCTTGCGGTCAACCACTTCCCAACTCGCTGAACCCGTAGTTATCACATTGAAGGAGCACTTGCATGATGAAAAATTGGATCCTGGTTTTGATGATTGGCCTCACCGGCGTTGCAGCCTGTGCGGTAAACCCGGTAACCGGCAAGCGGCACTTCCAGGTTTACGGAGCTGAGTGGGAACAAAAAGTGGGGGCCGCGATGTATGCGCCCATGAAGCAGTCCCAGGGCGGCGAGTTCATTCTCGATCCCGAGTTGACGCGATACATTCAGAGCGTAGGCAAGCAACTTGCCGACCGGGCACGTAGAAAAGATCAGCTGGAGTTTGAATTTTCCATCCTGAATGACTCCAGCCCCAATGCCTGGGCACTGCCGGGGGGCAAAATTGTAATTAATCGCGGCCTGTTGTTGGAACTCGAGTCCGAAGCAGAACTCGCCGCCGTGCTCGGCCACGAAATTGTCCACGCCGATGCTGCTCACGGAGCTCGCGCTCAGTCGAAGGGCATGCTGACACAAATCGGCGCCGTGGTCAGCACGGTCATCCTGGGCAGCGTGGATTCAAAAACAACGCGTGAGGTGGCGCTGATGGTTCCGGCGCTGGGTGCCCAACTCCTCACCCAAAAATACAGCAGGGATGCAGAACTCGAGGCAGATCAGTACGGGATGTTGTACATGTCCGAGGCGGGCTACAACCCGCTGGGAGCTGTCGAATTGCAGGAGGCCTTCGTCGAGCTTTCCAAGAGCCGCAACGAAGATTGGATGAGTGGCCTGTTCGCCTCTCACCCGCCATCGGATGAACGCCTCGAGCGCAATAAAAAAATGGCCGGGGAATTGCCTGATGTAGGCATTTTCAACCGGGCCGGATACGCTCAAAAAACGCAATTCCTGAGAAGAGTGCAGCCCGCCTATGACGCTTTTGATGAGGCCAACAAGGCCCTCAGCAACGATAAACTGGAACGTGCCCAGCGCAAACTGAACGAAGCGATGGCAATCGAACCACGCGAATCACAGTTCCATTCCCTGCAGGGGGACATTCATGCACTGCAAATGAAGCCGGAACAGGCGCTGGCCTCCTATCAGAAAGCGATTAGCACCAACCCTGACTTTTTCTATGCTTATCTTCGCAAGGGGCAAGTGGAATACAAGCAGGACAAGCCCCAGGCTGCACGTTCAGACCTTTCCAAAAGCGTGGCGCTGATGCCTACTGCCGAAGCGCACTACCTGCTGGGAAAAATGGACAAGGAAGAAGGCGATCTGGACAGTTCAACTGACCACTTCAGGATTGCCGCCCAGTCTGATTCAGAATCCGGTCAGAAGGCCAAGCGGGAACTGCTGATCCAGGACCTGGCGAACAATCCGTCACGATACGTCGATTCAAGGGCGGAGATTGATGCAAACAACTTGATCTGGATCCGGTTCGGAAACATGACGCGAGTGTCGATGAAAGATATTGAAATCAGTTATGTTTGGCTGGATGAACAGGGCCAGACCCGCCAGGGCAAGATAAGCTACCGGGGTCCCCTCAAAGGCGGGCAACAGGACCGGATCAAAACCGGTATTAATATGGAAGACGCCAGCGACCTGGAGCGCCGCATCCGCGTGCAGATCACCGCCGCGAGCGTAGCGGGCGAATAGATGCCTTAGCTCGTTTCGGGAACTCGTGTATGCAAACCCAGGGCGTGGATTTCATTTCCCATCAGTTCGCCGAGGGTCGTATACACCATGCGGTGGCGCTGCAGCGTGGCCTTACCACGGAACGACTCGTAAATGACATGTGCTTCGAAATGTACGCCATCATCACCGCTGACGCTAACCTCCGCACCCGGCAATCCATCACGGATCATTTGCTCTATAGTTGTGCTGTCCATAGACTATGCATCCTCGCATCTGAAATCATTGCATTTTCCACCCCGAAGGCCGGTCATCATAATGGAAACGGAACTGATAACAAAAAATATTTACCTTTACCGGTGCAATCTGCGGGTTGACGGAAAATTATCCACCTGATGCTCATTCCCATCGCCCAAGTCATCGGCGGATTTATTTTACTAGTGTGGGGAGCGGATCGCCTGGTTGCGGGTGCTTCGGCGACAGCCAGAAATCTCGGTGTCTCTCCTCTGGTAATCGGTCTGACCATAGTCGCTTTCGGTACTTCCTCACCGGAACTGGTCGTTTCCGCTATAGCCGCCTTCCAGGGCAACCCTGGGCTCGCAGTCGGTAACGCAATCGGGTCGAATATTGCGAACATCGGGCTGATTCTGGGTTTGACGGCACTGTTCTATCCGCTCAGGGTCGAGTCCGACATCCTCAAACGGGAATATCCTGTGCTGATGCTCATCATGATCGGCAGTTATATCATGGCAGCTGACCTGGTATTTGATCGTACAGAGGGCTGGCTGTTGCTCCTGGGCCTGGTAACCCTGGTCATCTGGATGGTGCATTTCGGCTTGAAGCGAGGAACGCAGGATCCCCTGGCCGAGGAATTCGCTGCCGAGATTCCAAGTGATATGCCGATGCGGGTAGCCGTTATTTGGCTGCTGGTCGGCCTGGTGATGCTGCCATTGAGTTCAAGTTTCCTGGTGGACGGAGCCATCAGCATTGCACGATCGCTGGCAGTTTCCGATGCCGTGATCGGACTGACAATCGTCGCTTTCGGAACCAGTCTGCCGGAACTGGCAGCAGCGTTGACCAGCGCACTGCGCAAGGAGGATGACCTGGCCATCGGGACCATTATCGGTTCCAATATGTTCAATATTCTGGGGGTGCTGGGTATCGCGGCAATCATCAGCCCGGCGCAGGTCGATGAACTCATGCTCAAGCAGGACTTCCCGGTCATGTTTGCGCTGACGGTGCTGTTATTCTTCATGGCTTACGGCATCAGCGGTCCAGGTAGAATCAGCCGTAAATCCGGTTGCCTGCTCCTGACAATCTATGGTTGCTACCAGGTTCTGGTCTGGATCACGGCCACGCGGGTCATTCCCTAGGGCTGCAGTATGCGCACCCGACAGGTAACATAGGCTGATGAATAAAGATGCCATCGTAACCCTGGCTCTGGCCGTTATCGAAAACGAAGCGGCTGCGGTGAATGCACTGCGGCACCGGATTGGTGATTCTTTTTGCCGCGCCTGCGAGATCATGCTCGACTGCAAGGGCCGCATCGTGGTCATCGGGATGGGAAAATCCGGTCATATCGCGGGCAAAATTGCCGCCACGCTGGCCAGCACCGGTACGCCTGCCTTCTTCGTTCATCCGGCAGAAGCCAGTCACGGCGACCTGGGCATGATCAAGAAGTCCGACGTGGTCCTTGCGCTTTCCAATTCGGGTGAGACCGATGAGGTCAACCTGATCCTGCCGGTGTTGAAACGCCTGGGTGTCAAAATTATCGCAATGACGGGCAGCACGGACTCTACCCTGGCCCGGCACGCTGATATTCACCTGGATGTCAGCGTGGAAGAAGAAGCCTGCCCGCTCGGCCTTGCGCCAACCTCCAGCACTACCGCTGCACTCGTCATGGGCGATGTGCTCGCGGTTTCACTGCTGGAATCAAAGGGTTTCACCCGCGAGGATTTCGCGCGGTCTCACCCTGCCGGCCGGCTGGGCCGGAGAATGCTGCTGCACATCCGGGATATCATGCACAAGGGTGACAATATTCCCCGCGTTGATGAGCAGTCAACCATCTCTCAGGCTATCGTTGAAATGTCGCGCAAACGGCTGGGGATGACGGCTGTTGTCGATGTTTCGGGCAAAGTCAGCGGTATTTATACAGACGGAGATCTCAGGCGTACACTGGACTCAGGTCTCGATCCTAATAACACGCTGGTCTCGACAGTCATGTCTCGTGGTGGAAAGCATATTTCACCCAAGGCGCTGGCTATGGAGGCCGTTCAAATGATGCAGGCACACGCCATACAGGGCTTGCTGGTAATTGATGACGACGGTCGACTCGTCGGCGCGCTTAATTTCCAGGACCTTTTAAGAGCCGGAGTTGTTTAGTGTCCACACTGGTGTAGTGCATCAAGGTGATATCGATGTTAATTGATAAAAGCGGTTTCGACCCCTTGCTGCTCGAAAGAGCGGCATTGATCAGGATGCTGGTTCTCGACGTCGATGGTGTGCTCACCGATGGCAGCCTTTATTTCGGCAACAACGGCATCGAAATGAAGGCCTTTTCAATCCGGGACGGCCTGGGCTTGAGATGCCTGAGACTGTGTGGGATTGAACTGGCTTTGATTACGGGCCGGCAGTCGGAAATTGTTGACCGGCGGGCAGAGCAACTCGGCATCGTGCACGTCTACCAGGGGCGTAACGACAAACTGGATGCATTCATTCATTTGCTGGAGAAAACGGGCATCGATGAGCAACAGGTCTGTTATGCCGGTGATGACTGGATCGACCTTCCTGTGCTGGAGCGGGTCGGTCTGGCTGTCACCGTGCCCGATGCAGACAAAATCGTCAAGGACAGTGTTCACTGGGTAACATCCCGCAATGGCGGAAAGGGGGCCGTACGCGAAATATGTGACCTGGTACTGGCCGCGCAAGGACTGGAACAGAAAGTGCTTGATGAGATCAGTAAACCGAACATTGCACCAGGACCCAAGCCATGATCAAGCGCAAAACCAGGCATGGAATTATTATCTTGGCTGTTCTGTCCATCGTGACCTGGCTATTACCGAATAGTTCTTCCGACTCGGTTAACCAACCTCCTGCGCGACTCGACACCCAGCTGAATTACGCGTTGTGGGATTTCAAGGGCCAATTACTCGACAAGGAGGGAAACATCAGCCTGCAAATTTCGTCGCCGCTACTCAGGAAAGTCGCCCAGAGTGAAGTGGCCACGCTAAAAAGCCCCCAGATTCGTATAAAACAGGCTGATCAGCAGTGGCACATCACCGCCGAGTCTGCAATCATCACTGCTGACAGGGAATATATTTCGCTGATCGGCGACGTAAACATGCTGAGACTGAACGAAATAAGTGGTGAAACACTCAAAATTACAACCAGGGATGTGATGTTAAGGGTAACGCCGCGGACTGCAAGCACGGAATCGTTTGTCACCATTGTTCAGAACGGCGACCGGCTTGATGCCCTGGGATTGAATCTGGACATGATCAATGACAACTTTGAACTGCTGAAAGACGTACGAGCTCATTATGATATTCCTTAGGAAGATGCTGGCGGGCCTGGCCCTGTTTGTTCTGTCCGGCCAGGTAATTGCTCTGGAATCCGACCGCAAGCAAGCACTGGAAATCAATGCAGATGCAACTGAAGGCACCCTGGGTGACGGCATAGCCGTGCTCTACGGCAACGTGGTGATTCGTCAGGGTTCATTATTGGTCAAAGCCGATGTCGCGGAAGTTGAAAAAGTGGATGGCCGTGTACGCAGTGTCGTTTTGACCGGCAAGCCCGTCCACCTGGAGCAGGAAATTGAAGCCGAAGGCCTGGTCCAGGCAGAGGCACTGAAGATCGAATACGAGGTCGCTACCGGCATTATTACTTTGACCGGTGCTGCCACGGTCATTCATCCCCAGTACCATGTCAGTGGAGAATTGCTGATCTATGACATGAACCTGCAGCACTTTCAGGGAAACGGGGGTGACGGGGGTGACGGCAATGGACGGATTCGTATCGAACTGGATCCGGAAGTCATACCAGAAATCGACACCCGCTATGACAGCGAAGAAAAACCAAGCCAGGAACTAAATCAGTGACATGCTCAAAGCGGTAAATCTCCACAAATCATTCGGTAAAAGAGATGTCGTTCGAGGCGTGACCATGCAGGTCGAGCCCGGCAGAGTCGTTGGCTTGCTGGGGCCCAACGGGGCAGGCAAAACAACCTGCTTTTACATGATTGTCGGACTGATTTCTGTTGACGCCGGCAAAATTATTGTTGATAAGGTCGATGTCACACATGAACCGGTTAACGTCCGCGCCGGACTCGGGGTGGGTTATCTGCCGCAGGATGCATCAATATTCCGCAAACTGAGCGTTGCCGATAACATCATGGCCATACTCGAAATGCGCTCCGAACTTGGAGAGTCAGGCAGGAAAAAAATGGCGCATAAATTGATGGAAGACCTCGGCATCTCGCACCTTGCTGAGCAAATGGGCATCAGTCTCTCAGGTGGGGAACGCCGGCGCACAGAAATCGCCAGGGCATTGGCTGCCGGCCCGAGGTTTATATTGCTGGATGAACCCTTCGCAGGCATAGACCCTATTTCCGTGGTTGAAATTCAGAAAATCGTCAAACATCTGACAAAAATGGACATTGGAGTCCTGATTACGGATCACAATGTCAGGGAAACCCTGGGTATCTGTGACCACGCATACATCCTAAACGAGGGCCAGGTGCTCGCCGAAGGCAAACCCGCAGAGATTCTTGCCAACGACGAGGTGCGCAATGTTTACCTGGGCAAGGAATTCAGTCTTTAGGCAAGTGTCCTGTCCCGCAAATAAGTGCCATTTCAGCGCGACAAGAAGCGTTCAGGCGCTAGACGCGCCGAGGAGTAATAGCCGTAGCTATTGCGACAAGGTGCAACAATCCGAATGGGCGCTTATTGTCGTGCCCTGCGGGAGCCCCACAATGGGCCCAATGCAAGGCGCAGTCCGCAGGGAATGGCGCGTCCTTTCCAAGGGCTGCAACACCGCAGTGGGCCCATTGTGGGGCTCTGAAACGGCACTTATTTGCGGGACAGGACACTAAGAGATGGCCAACCAGTCACTCCAACTCAGGCTCACGCAGAAGCTCGCCTTGTCGCCTCAATTGCAACAGGCTATCCGCTTGTTGCAACTCAACCGGATCGAACTTCGTGAATATATCCAGGATGCCCTGGACTCCAATCCACTGCTGGAACGGGATGAATCGGACGCAACCCAAAACCAGGATTCCGGCGATGTTGACCCCAAAGCAGGCGAAAGCGATTTTGACCACCCGGATAAAAAAGACAACGCTGACTGGGAAGTCGACGGTCCAGGTGAGGAACAGTGGGCAGAACGAAGTTCCTTCGAAAGCTACGGCATGGAGCCTCAGATAGCCGATACCAGCACCGATTCCCTGCAGGAACACTTGCTGTGGCAGGTAAATCTTTCACATTTCAACTCCTTGGATACGCGGATTGCCACGGCGATCGTATACGGGCTGGATGATGATGGTTTCCTGCCCGACAGCATCCAGGACATCCGCGCCAGCCTGGCGCCGGAATTGCTGGTGGGTGAGGACGAGGTACTGGCCGTACTTCACCGGGTGCAGCGCATGGAACCGGTGGGCGTCGCCACACGGGACCCAGCGGAATGCATCATGGTTCAGTTATCCGCACTGCCAGCTGATACCCCTGCGAGGGAACTCGCTCTGCGGATCGCGCGTGATTTTCTTGACAACGTCGCCCGGCATGAATACGACAAACTGAAGAAAAATACCCGTGCCGACGAGAAATCCCTGTCAAAAGCACTGGACCTGATACAGTCCCTCGAGCCAAGACCCGGTGCCCGCTACGATAACCGCCACGACGAGTATCTGGTTCCCGATATCTATGTTACGCGCTCAGGGAGCGAATGGAGAGTCACGCTGAACCCGGAAAATGAACCGGGATTGCGCATTAATAATTTTTACGTTGACCTGCTGCGCAAGTCAGGCGGAAAAGACGCGAAGTACCTGCGGGGTCAGTTGCAGGAGGCGCGATGGTTGATGTCCAGCCTGGAAATGCGCAACCGCACTTTATTGCGAGTTTCACAAGCCATTGTCGATTCCCAGCAAGATTTCCTGGTACAGGGAGCTATTGCAATGAAACCCTTGGTATTAAAAGACATTGCTGATAGCGTGGGTGTTCACGAATCAACTGTTTCACGCGCCACCACACGCAAATACATGCTGACGCCCAGGGGCCTGTACGAACTGAAGTATTTCTTTTCGAGCCATGTAAAGACAAACCGCGGCGGCACGATCAGCGCCACTTCAGTAAAAGCACACCTACAGGTATTACTGCACAATGAACCACAGCAGAGTCCGTTGAGCGATCAAGACCTGTCTGCACTTCTTCACCAAACCGGTATCTGCGCGGCGCGCAGAACAGTTGCGAAATACCGCGAGTCTCTGGGCATAGGTTCGTCCAATGAACGACGACGCCTGTACCAACGAAAACCAACCCAAATTTGAGGATCAACTGATGAACGGGAGTACTGGTCAAAGTTGGAAATCGGGTATAAAATTATTGCTGTACAGGACTGACTTTTTTGAAGGAATACGACATGCAAATTAACATTACCGGACATCACGTAGAAGTAACATCCGCACTCAGAGCGTATGTGACGGAGAAAATGCAACGCATTTCCCGCCATTTGGATCACGTGATTTCGATCAATGTAATTCTCAAAGTCGAAAACCACCAACAGCAGGCTGAGGGAACAGTAAACGCTGCAGGTAAAGCACTGTTTGCCCACGAAATCGATAGTGACATGTATGCTGCGATCGATGGTCTTGTTGACAAGTTGGACAAACAAGTAAGGCGTTACAAAGATCGAATGAGAAGTCATCACGCCAGGCGTGCAGCTTCCAACGGTTGATCCAGCAACCGTCCAGGCAGCGTTTACATCCGTGAATCAGATTCTCCTAAAGCAGAGTCTCCCAAGGCATTATCTAGAAAAATGTTATTAAGTGACCTGCTCAGCCCGGAACGAATACTCTGCGATGTGCACACCAGCAGCAAAAAGCGACTGCTGGAAACCATCAGCAAAGAACTCGCGCGTAACAGCGACGTTCTGAGCCAAAGAGAAATTTTTGAAAGTCTCTGCGCACGGGAGCGCCTGGGCAGCACCGGACTTGGCAAAGGCGTCGCTATTCCGCATGGTCGGGTCAAGGGTAGCCGTGACATCGAGGCTACATTCATTTGTCTAAAAAAACCCATTCCTTTCGACGCCATTGACGGTATACCCGTAGACCTGCTGTTCGCGATGACGGTGCCGGAAAGCTGCAATGAAGACCACCTGAAACTGCTGGCTCAGGTAGCAGAACTATTCAGTGACCCGGATCTACTGAAAGAATTGCGCGAAGCCCATAGCCCCGGCAAGCTGTTGCAATTGCTGTCTTCCGCCCGGCACAACACCGCCCACTAGCCCGCACTTCATGCATTCGCTCACAGCCCGGAATCTTTTCGATGACCTGCACGACAGGTTGAGTCTGCATTGGGCCGCTGGAACCGGCAACAGCAAGCCTCACTCCATTTCTGCGGGTGACCTGTCAGCCAGGCCCGACCTGGCCGGTTTCTTGAACCTGATCCACCCCAACAAGGTCCAGGTGCTCGGCGAAGCGGAAATACGCCACCTCGATTCCCTGCAAATCGCTGAACTGGCCACCACGCTGGAGCACATTCTCAACAGCAAACCCCTGGCGATTGTCATTGGTGACGGCCTGGACATACCGCCCTCCATCACCTGTGCCGTGAAGGGCAGTGGAACAGCGCTGATGAGATCGGATAATCCAGCCTGGAAACTGGTGAATTATCTCCAGTACCACATTGCCCGCAAGCTCGCCCAGCGTACAACCCTGCATGGAGTATTCCTGGAGATATTCACGCTCGGTGTGCAAATTACCGGGGATCCGGGCAGCGGCAAGAGTGAAATGGCCCTGGATTTGCTGAACAGGGGGCACCGGCTAATCGCGGATGACGCTCCGCAATTCACACAGATCTCCCCGGACGTCATTGATGGAACCTGTCCGGAAGCCCTCCAGGATTGTCTTGAAGTTCGTGGGCTCGGTGTGCTCAATGTGCGGCAAATGTTCGGCGACGCCGCCATAAAGCTGAACAAATTTCTTCGCCTCATCATTCACCTTGAAATCCCGGGGGACACTTCCAAGCCTGAATTCACCGATCGCCTGCATGGTGATGTGAGCACCCGGAAGGTGCTTGAACTCGATGTTCCCCGCATCACGCTACCGGTTCTTGCAGGAAGAAACATGGCCGTAATGACCGAAGCTGCTGTGCGTGATTTTATGCTGCAAATGAAGGGTTATGATGCTGCTTCTGCTTTTATCGAGAGACACTCACTAATTCTGAGACGAAATCGAAGAGGCCGCAAAGATTGAGTCAACCTCACTGTGACCGACTGGCGCAACAATTGATCCTGGTTACAGGCCTGTCCGGCAGCGGGAAATCCACCGCGCTGAGAGCGCTGGAAGACCAGGGTTGCTACTGCGTGGATAACCTTCCAGCTGCACTGTTAAAAGAGTTTGTGAAACAGATTGGTAAATACCCGGCACTTTATTCAAAGGTCGCGCTGGGTATTGATGCACGTTCGCGCGACCCGGAACTGGAGGCGATACCGGATTGGCTGGACGAGAGGAATGAAACCGGGCTCCATTGCCAGTTACTGTTTCTGACCGCGGACACGAAGGCCATCATCCAGCGATTCAGTGAAACCCGGCGGCGGCACCCGCTGACCAGTGATCAGCACTCGCTGCCGCAAGCCATTGAAAAGGAAAAAAAGCTGCTTGAACCATTGAAGCGCAGGGCGGACTGGATTATTGACACCAGCGATACCAACATCCATCAACTCAAGCGCCAGGTCTGGAATTGCCTGGGCGGTGAGCGAGATTCCATGATGGTGGTGCTGGAGTCATTCGCTTACAAACGAGGCATACCACAGGACGTAGATTTTGTATTTGATGCAAGGAATCTACCGAACCCCTATTGGGTTGAAGAACTGCGTGATTTCAGTGGATTGGACAGCAAGGTGAGTGAGTGGCTGGAATCGAATGAAATAGTGGATAAGATGTACCAGGATATTGAACGATTCCTGCTCGCCTGGCTGCCGGATTTCCGCGACGGCCAGCGTAGCTATGTTACCGTGGGTATCGGGTGCACAGGCGGGAAACATCGTTCAGTCTACCTGGTTGATCGCCTGGGAAAACGCCTTCGTTCCGAGTTTGGAAGAATACTCATTCACCACAGGGAACTGCAATCTTGAGCGTGGGAATCGTCATCGTGACGCACGGCCAAACCGGTCAATCCCTGGTCAATGACGCAGAGTTCGTCTTGGGGCAATCACTTGGCAGCATCCGCTGTTTTGAGTTCAACAAATCCGGGAACCGGCCGACAGGAGGCGATGAACTAAAACAAGTCATCGCTCAAAGTGATCATGGCGAAGGCGTCCTGGTACTTGCCGACCTGGTCGGCGCAAGCCCTGCAAACCAGGTAACAGACCTGCTCAAAGAGTACCACGCAGCCATGGTAACGGGCATCAACCTGGCCATGCTCATCCGGGTATGGAACTACCGCGACACACCGCTGGAATCGCTTACACACAAAGCCGTGCAGGGTGGAAGACGGGGTGTTGAGGCATTTCGCCCGGCTAGCCCGCACATTGCACGAAGGCGGACGAAGATCTGACTCATTATGAGAAATTTTAATAGCTTTTGGCCCGATTGAATGCTTTGCGAGAAATACAGTTTTGTCCGATCCGGTTTTGCACTGCATCTGGCTGCACGAAGTTTCGCCAGCTACGGCGCAAACTCCGGATCCTTCGTGCAATATGTGGGCTAGTGAACAAAAGCCATGAATTCCAGATCGGTCACCATTGTAAACAAGCTCGGCCTTCACGCTCGCGCGGCGACGCGTCTGGTCAACTGTGCATCGGCGTTTGAAGCCGAACTATGGTTAAAAACCGGTGATAAAACCATCAACGCCAAGTCCGTCATGGGTGTTCTGACACTGGCAGCCAACAAGGGAACCGTGCTGGTGATTGAAGCAGATGGTCCTGACCAGGAAGACGCTGTGCAGGCAATCTATGAGCTGATCACTGACCGCTTCGGTGAAGATGAATAGGAAAATGGTTCAGCGATCATGACACTGGCCTTGACCGGACACGCTGTGGCAAGCGGCATCGCGATTGGCCTGACACACCTTGCTGAGCGTAATGAGCTCGAGATCGAAGAATACCGTATTGGGCGCGAAGACGTTAATGAGGAAATCACACGCTACAACCAGGCGGTCGATGCAGCCCGGAAACAACTGCAGGAGCTAGCGCAGCGTATCGGCAGGAATGTGGGCATTCCTGCAGGTGAAATAATTCAGATACATGTGCTGTTGCTGGGTGACGACAGCATCAGGGAAGCGACCGAAAACCAGATAAGAAGGGAGCTGTGCAACGCTGAATGGGCGCTCCAATCACAGCTTGAACTCATCCTCTTTCAATTCCGTACTATGGATGATCCCTACATTCGCTCGCGTGGTGAAGATATCACCCAGGTTGTCCGCTTGGTCCAAGGCAAGCTCAACGAAAAAGGGGCAGGAAAACCTTTGGAAAACATCCCCGACCGCCTTGCTGAAACGATGGTCATCGCCACCGAGCTGACACCAGGCGAACTCGCCATTCTGCACGAACGCGGCGTGGCCGGAATCGTTACTGAGCATGGCGGGCCCCACAGCCACACAGCGATACTCGCCAGCAGCCTGGGCATTCCTGCTGTATTTGGTGTTCGACTTGCGCAAAGCCTGCTCAGGGAAGGGGAAACCCTGGTCCTTGATGCTGACTTGGGTGTGGTCTATGCAGATCCGGATGTAGCGATCCTGGATCATTACCACCAGGTTCAGCGTGATACCGTCCGGTTCAGGCAATCGCTGGAGAAAGTACGTGAACGCCCCTGCCAAAGCCTTGACGGTGAATCGATCAGTCTACAGGCCAATGGAGAACGCCCGGAAGAACTGCTCCAGGCGATCGAACTGGGTGTGACGGGAATCGGCCTGTACCGCACAGAATTCCTACATCTTCGTGGCATGGCGCCCGACGAGGAGACCCAGTTGGGCGAATACCTCACTGCCATTGAAACACTTAAGGGCCTGCCGCTGACCATTCGAACCCTGGACCTGGTCACAGATAAACCCACTGATTCTGCTGATTTCGATCAGCTGTCGCGCTCTGCCAATCCAGCACTGGGGCTGCGAGCAGTCCGTTTATGCCTGAGGGACACGGACCAGTTCAAGATGCAGTTGCGGGCGATACTCAGAGCCAGCGCCGCGGGCCC
>SMVA01193871.1_pt1 | contig 13096 bp, 10 predicted proteins | sample 2456451 | NCBI WGS metagenome assembly SMVA01 (sample SAMN11095933, study PRJNA526329) | marine sediment metagenome | biome: Marine sediment; feature: Surficial sediment; material: Deep marine sediment; isolation source: Hadal surficial sediment | place: Pacific Ocean | collected 2014-05 | depth...
ATCTTTCAACATGCTCTTGCCGATCGCGTCTACATTGCTTTCATCTGATTCCAATGTCTCTTTGGTTTTCTCTGCCAAAACAAACTTACTTTCTTCCAGTGCACGTAAACGTTCCAGCTCACTCAAGGTATATTTTTCCCATTTCCTCGCATCAGCAAAACTTTTCCTGGATGATTTTGCACGCCTGAAGGCCTGCAAAGCATCTTCGTAATCTTTGATATTGAATGAGGCCATGCCCATCAGCATCAGGTTGTTATCTTTTCGTTTGAGGCCTCCTTTTTCATCAGCCTTTTTAGATGCTGTCACAGCTTTGGAAAAATCTCCCGCATCAAAGTGCACACCCGCCAAACGCGCATATAACAGACCTTTATCTGATAAACTTGCCGCTTTTTCAAGTGCTGGTATAGCTTTTTTATGTTCGTTTGCCTGGGCCCAGGCATTGGCCAGGGTTTCCACATTCTTTGGGTTTCCCTTGATTAAACTTTGCTTCATCCCCGCTTCTATAATTTTTCCTGCCTTATAGGGTATTTCCTGACCCAAATACATATAGGCCAGATTTAATACCTCAGATTCTTTTTCTAATGCGCCGTATAGATAGAGGGCATCGTAGGTAGTCAGTCGTTTTCGATCGTGACCTAACTCTCCATGCAATCCGGCTATCTGTCGCATATAGGTAACTTTGGGATAATGATGCAATAATTCTTCATAAGTTTTTAGTGTATTTTTTGTATCTTTCTTTCCATAATAAATGGCTACTTTTAAACGCAGCCAATTTTCATTAATTTTCTTTCCTTTGGCCTGCTCAATTTCCATTGCTTTAATCAGATTTTTCAAGGCAGGTTCGTAGGACTTGTTTTGATAATAAGCCTGGCAAAGCATGATGTGTGCCGTGGCAGTTGGTTTAGGGATCTCCCGTATCCACTCCTCCATAAAGCTGATTACTGCCTGGTAATCTTCAATCTGGAAATAAAGCTGCGCCATGGTGTATTTGGCTGTTAGTTTAAGGCCGTCTGGTGCATCAGGCTCCGCGAGTATCTTTTTGTACGCTCCTATGGCTTCTTTATATTTATCCTGACTTGCATAGATGAAAGCGTAAAAATTCCACATCTGGCTTTTAGCATAGCTATTTAACTTGTCACTGTTCTTGATGGTGTCAAGTGTTCGCACCGCTTCATCATACTGATCATTTTGGGTCAGCTCTTGTGCCCTGGTCAATATTTCAAACGTCTTTGCATCTATTGCACCTGTCACTTTTGTCTCATCTCTCTTCCGGGCATAAGCATCAGTTGAAAGTAGCATTACCGTAATCATGAACAGGGAAACAACAGTTAATCTAAATGAAAATATGTTCGCCGTTTTATAAAACATTTCCATTTAATCCTCTAACTCGAAAGTTATCTTGGTACGAACACCGGACACTTCAATGGGCTTACCGTCAACTACCCGGGGTTTGTATTTATAGCGAAGCGCCGATTTAATCGCAGCATTATTAAATATCGTCCCGGGACTCGATTCGATGACTACCGGGTCTTTAATTGTGCCAAGCTTGGTCACTGTATATTCCACTATAGCGTAACCTTCTATCCCGCGACTCAAGGCACGTCTTGGATATTGAGGTGCAATTTTGACAATCGGCAAATATTCACCATCGGTCGCTTGCAGTCCTGCGCCGATGTCCAAATCCAGTTTCGCCTGTAGCTTTCCAGGTGCAGCAACCTGGCCTACGGCAGCATTGCCATCAATCTTGTCAAAGTCCTGCTGCGGGATATCTGGTGGTGGTGTCTCGTCCACTTCTGGTTTTTCCGGCTTTTCAATTAAACGCTGGATTTCTATTTGCACCTCCGGCATAAAGATATCAGGCAATTTAATCCGTTTTTCTTTATCCAGACCCTTATCAGAAAATTCAATCAAACTCACCATTAATGCCAGGAGTAACAGGGTGACAATGGCTGCTTGCGGGATAACAAACAGTGTTCTTAACAAGCTTCTCATAATGATTATAAGTTCACTAGCAACATGTTCCGCCTGCTCACGTTAATTGGATTGTTGCGTTGCCAATGACACTTTTTCATGGGGGACAACTTCCCGAGCTGCATCCAGGACGGCAGTAAAGGTCTTCACCGTGGACAGTTCATCGGCCTGGATGACCACGCCCCCTTCAGGGTTTTCGGCATGCAGCCGCTCGATATTCGCCCGCACAGAACGGATATCCACACGACGTTTATCAATCCAGATACTGTTGTCTGCACTAATCGCCACTAATACAGTCGTGTTGTCTTTCTGTTTTGTGGTAGAGGCATCTGGCCGATTAACTTCGATGCCAGCTTCCCTGATAAATGTGGCCGTCACGATGAAGAAGATCAGCATGATGAACACCACGTCCAGCATCGGAGTTAAATCAATCGCACCTTCTTCTTCGGCCATTGCATCGGAACTGAAATTTCTTCTTCTCATAATTAATAATCCAAGGTTAATGATCCATGGTTAAGTGTTCTTCAATTAATTGACGTTCACGTAACGCCGTCCGGCTGATATAGATATTGGCAAACACACCCGACAGGGCAGCCACCATGCCAGCCATAGTGGGTATTGTGGCGCGTGATATACCGCCGGCCATCGACTTGGCATCTGCGCCGCCGGTGATGGATAAAATGGCAAACACATCGATCATACCGGTTACGGTGCCAAGTAAACCAAACAATGGACAGATGGCAATCAATGTTTTTATCAATGCCAGGTTTTGATCGATCTTGATGCGGGTTTCGGAAATGAGTTTATCCCGTATCGCACGCGCTGCCCAAGACTGTCTTTCAGAGCGGCTTTCCCATGCATCTATCACTCGTCGAGCATCATGTCGATAATCGACGAAATAATACCAGAACCGTTCCAGCATCAATATCCACATGACAAAGGTTAGTACAGCAATAAGATATAAAACTGGCCCACCAGAATTAAAAAAATTATTGATGGCTTCAAGCGCATCCAGTAAATACAATGGCATAGTTACGCTCCTATCGTCCCACTATCTCAACGTCCTGCTCTCTCTGCAACGATCCCAGCACTTTGTTCCTCAAGAATGTGCAATAGATTTTTCGCCTTACCATAGAGCAGCGTATGCATTAACAATGTCGGGATGGCGACAGTCAGACCCAACACGGTAGTCACCAGGGCACTGGAGATACCACCGGCCATGGCTTTCGGATCACCCGCACCGTAAATGGTGATCGCCTGAAAGACGATGATCATGCCTGTAACAGTACCTAATAGACCCAATAAGGGCGCTACCATTGCAATAATTTTCAGTAGCGACAATCCTGACTGGATCTTTGGGCTTTCTTTCAAGATCGCTTCGCCCAGTTTCAACTCCAGACTTTCAGTATCTGAATCACTATTATCTTCCGCAACCTTGAGAATGCGCCCCAAAGCATTGTTAGTATTGATTTTTTTTCGCTTCAATTGATTCCGGATCTTGGTCGATGTTAAGGTGAGAACAAGAAAACGCCACAAAGCAACCAACAGCGCAAAAGCACCGACACCGGTAATGATATATCCCACCAGGCGCCCCTGGTGCCAGCGCTCTTCCAGCGTTGGGGTATTAATGATGGCTTTCAAAAATCCGCCCCCTGCTGCCCCGGTTGGATCGATACCGACAGGAGTAACTCCTCCAGATGAGGATTGTAATGCGGCAGCACCACCAGCTAGTCCAACTGGTTGGCGTGGTAATACGGAGACACTACGCGTGTCTGAGTCGTAAGCCAGGTATTCACCATTAGAGATCAGGTTAAACAGTCCAACACGAACGATTTCACGATCTTTGTCTGTTCCCACAGTGGTTTTATATTTAACGATACGACCAGATTCTGTCATCTCCTGATGCAGTTCGTACCAAATCCGTTCGATTTCTGTAAGCGTTGGCAAATCAGTATCACTGTTCATTTTTTTAATGAGATCCCTGAGAAATATTTCTCTATCGGGAAACTGGCTGGTGGTAATAGAGTTGCGGAATCGACTACGCATATCGCCTGCCGCAGCCGTAAGATGACCAAACAATTCTTTTAGTGAACCTAAACGATCATTACGTTGCTCCCGCTTTTCTTCGACCAATAATTCATTGGCATTAAAACGTTGCTCCAGCTCGGCACTCTTTACTTCCAGTGCTTCTACATCACGCATCGCCTGCCGAATGCGCACTTCCTGCTGAGCTTTCTCTTCAATAAAAGCTTTTTCTCGTTTTTTATTGTCAGCAGCATCCTTTGCACGCCCTTCTTTTACTTGCTGTAGCAGTTTACTCATTGATAATGCATCCGCCGCCTGACTTGATACAGAAAAACTTAAGGCGATCAATAATAATAAAAAGAACGTGAAAAATAAGGTGCCTGTATTGCCCAGTCTTGTATTACATTGACCTGTCTTGCATTGAGAGTTCATCATTGGACCACCTCCGGTGCAGCAATTGGAAGGGTCAATATGTTGATGGAGGCCTGTTTCTTTGCCATCTTGATGCCCTGGCGTATCGCATTGCGGTAGGTAACATTATCCAGTATCTCCCAGGTTTTATTGTCATTATTCCAACGCGCCGAGGTTCTGGTGTCCTTGGTTTGACTGACCATGACAATCCGCCCAACTCTCAGCACATCGACTTCATGGTCTGTGCCATTTAAATTAATAATTTCCTGATAACTATCAATCTTGCGCCCATATTCATTTTCAATCTGATACGCTTCAATAACCTGGCGAAATTTTTCTGCAACATCAACATCCGCAGCGACCAGACTATCCTGAATAAACGCCAGTCGCTCCTGGCGTTCTGCAGTATGAAAGGGCAAGTCCAGGGCAACAAATTTCTCCAGACTATCTGCCATCTTCGTCACCAGGGGTGACATTTGCCGCTCGATCAGCGCTACTTGTGTAATTGACTCATCAAATCGTTGAATCAAGTCTTCCTGACTTGCCACCTGAGTTGATAACTGTTTGTTATATGCTTCCAGCCCTTCAATCTGCTTCAATAAACTACGATATTGAATCAATCTTCCCTGCGCACCGGCGACGATCTTGTCTATTTTCTTTTGGGACTTCTCTGCTGCAACTAATTTCTTGTCACCGATAGACTGTACTTGTTCGAGATTGGCGGCAGAGACAAAACCAGATTGAAATGCCAATAAAATTCCCAAAGCCAATGCGATTGCACTTTGATTAGTTCGATAGTTCATTGTAAATACCTTCATTTTATTTTCTGTGGCTGTAGTGCATTAATCAAGATATTAATACCCAGATTTAAATCCAGGAAAAACATCATTATGCCTACATTATCGCGGGTTCTTGTAATTATTAGATGTAAAAACAAATTATTATTCAACGCTTAGTTAAGTATTAAATTTATATGTAAATGGAATTGAAGAGCAAATATTAATTCGTTGTTAAATAATATTTTTTTCAGTCAGTTCAGCAATTCGCTTTTTTCCTATCTCCAATAAATCACAGTAAATCTCATCATTATGTTGTCCCAGCTCCGGTCCGCACCATTTTACTTTGCCGGGCATTTCAGAGAGTTTAGGGAAAACATTATGCATTTTTAATTCATCAAATGCGGGGTGCTTCATTGTTATAATGGCTTCGCGTGCCTTAAAGTGGATATCTTCCAACATATCCGGAGCTCGGTTGATCTTGCCATTAGGCACAGCGCTTTCGTTCAATAATTCACGTAGTTCGGCCGAAGTCATGGTTTTTGTCCATTCTGAAATCAGTTCATCCAGCTCTTGCTGGTGTTTGCCTCGGGCACTGTGAGTGGCATAGCGTTTATCTTCGGCCAGTTCCGGTTTGCCCATGGCTAGGGCGAACCGTTTAAATACGGTGTCTTGGTTGGCCGCGATCAAATATTCGCCATCTTGGGTTGGATAGACATTGGATGGTGCAACATTGGGTAATATCGACCCGGTACGTTCGCGGATATAACCGCCTATTTGATATTCAGGTATCAAGGATTCCATCATACCCAAAACGGCTTCGTAGATTGCTGAATCTACAATTTGTCCCTTACCGGTAATATTGCTTGCATGTAAGGCAATTAAACCACCAATTGTGGCAAATAATGCAGCAAGCGCATCACCTATACTGATCCCCATGCGGCTAGGTGGAGTTGATGGGTCACCGACGACATAACGCAGACCACCCATAGCCTCTCCAATCGAACCGTATCCGGCTTGTGAAGAGTAAGGCCCTGTTTGACCAAAACCGGTGACGCGGATCATGACCAGTTTGGGGTTGATTTTTGAGAGTACGTCATAACCGAGACCCCAGCGCTCCATCGTCCCCGGACGAAAATTTTCTATAAGAACATCACTTTTGGCAACAAGTTGTTTAATAATTTCCTGCCCTTCCGTTACACGGGCGTTTAATGTGATCGATTTTTTATTACGGGCAATCACCGGCCACCAGAGTGACAATCCATGGGCTTTTTCCTGACCCCATTCACGCATAGGATCTCCAATTTTTGGCTGCTCAATTTTAATGACTTCAGCACCAAAATCTCCTAATAATTGTCCGCAAAAAGGGCCTGCTAATAGTGAACCCATTTCAATGACACGAATATCAGACAGCGGTCCTTCTTTTTTGAGGTCTGTTTTTTTAGTCATATTTATTTATATTTCAATATTATCTGTATCGTAAATAGAGATCACATATGTATATGGAACTCATAAATTGTTGTGAACAACCAGGGCAGACGCTGTAAATTCTTATAATTCTATAAGCCACTCTGTTTAAATTTCTAACTAGAACATACAAAGGTTATGTCTATCTATCTTCCAAGCTAATCTGATAAAATTTTTAAGAAAATCACCCACCTCATCCCGTTCATTATAATATTCTTCTGGTACTTTTCAATTAAATTGTATACATTATCTTATGTATAGTGCCATAAAGTTGGGTAATTCAGCATAATATTATAATATTTGCATACAATCTTTAATTGCCAGAGTGTTAGTATCCACAAATAAATCATGCTTGAACAAATAGAAATTATTGATGTCGCACCACGCGATGGTTTACAAAACCAACCGAAAATACTCGATACAAATACAAAAGTAGAATTTATCAAGCGTTTAATCGATGCAGGTGTTCGGCGTATGGAAGTGGTTAGTTTTGTTAACCCTAAACGAGTCCCGCAGATGGCTGATGCGGATGAGGTGCTTAAGTTATTACCCAAGCGGGATGATGTGACCTATATCGGTCTGGTCTTGAATATGCGTGGATTTGAGAGAGCGCTTAGTAATGAGATGGATGAGATTAATTGTGTTGTATTGGCGACGGATACATTTAACCAACGCAATCAGGGAGTGAGCACAGAGGAAACTCTGCAATCAATTGCAGAAATTGCCAGTCAGGCAAAAGTTGAGAAGATGATCTGTGGTGTGACGATTAGTGCGGCATTTGGTTGTCCTTTCGAAGGTGAGGTGCCTGTTAGCCGAATCGTTGAACTTGTACTACGCTTGTCCGAAATGGGGATTGATGAAATCTCATTGGCCGATACCATAGGGGTCGCGGGCCCTTCGAATGTAAAAGAATTGATCGGTGCAGTAAATAAAGTGATAGGTAACATACCCTTACGTTGCCATTTTCATAATACCCGAAATACCGGGGTAGCTAATGCTTATGTAGCGATTACAGAAGGTGTGCGAATTCTCGATGCGAGTTGCGGTGGTGTTGGCGGTTGTCCATTTGCTACGTCCGCAACAGGTAATGTCGCGACTGAAGATTTACTATACATGATCGAAAGGATGGGACTGGATACCGGTATTTCGATTGAAGGGATCATGGAAACGGCTCGCTGGTTAGAAGGCCCGTTAGAGACTCGAATGCCAGCGATGGTAACAAGAGCGGGTTTATTCCCAACCTAAATAATTATTACCAAACAGCCTCTAAAATAAAAAAATCTATTACTGCTTGCCGGTATTGATTGACAACACGAAGGAGAAACCTATGTCATACAGACTTGGTGTCGATGTTGGCGGCACCTTCACTGATTTGTTGCTGATAAATGAACAAAGCGGAGAAACGTTCACTGCCAAAGTCCCTTCAACGCCGGAAGATTCTTCAATCGGTGTGTTAAACGGGGTCAATCGGATCTGTGATGAATCTGGCGTCAATCCAGACGAAATTAATCGGGTGATGCACGGCACCACTGTTGCAACCAACGCGGTGTTAACGGGTCGTGGTGCAAAAGTGGGTTTGGTCACCACCAAAGGTTATAAATATACGCTGCAAGTGGCACGTTCATTTTGTCCTGGTGGTTTAGGCGGTTGGGTTTCTTATGTGAAGAAACCTTTACTTGCCGATTTGCGCTTAACGATTGAAGCGGATGAACGCATGGATACCAAAGGCAATATTATCAGGCAGCTTGATGAAGAGGCATTGCGTACCGATTTGAAGGCCTTACATGCTAAAGGCGAAGTTGAATCGTTAACGATATGTTTTATCAATGCCTATATCAGCGGCGAGAACGAACAACGGGCTGCTGCTATTGCAAAGGACATATTCACAGATATACCGATTTCCATTTCCAGCGATGTCGTACCAGAAATGCAGGAATACGAGCGTACCGAAACGACGGTAGTAAATGCCTACGTCAGGCCGGAAGTTGCCAAGTATATTAATAATTTGCAATCGGCATTAAATGAAACCATGGGTGATGATGTGGTGCTTTCTATTTTGCGCTCTGATGGTGGTCTGGCATCCGGACGTGCTTCGGCGGAGTCACCGGTTAACATGTTAATGTCCGGGCCTGCTGGTGGTGTAGCAGGTGCCATCTATTTTTGTAGTCGTGCAGGCTATGAAAATATCCTTAGCTTTGATATGGGCGGTACTTCAACGGATGTAGCTTTAATACAAAACGGAAAAGCGAAGGTACGCCGTGAAACATTGGTTGCTGATGTGCGAGTACGAGCGCCATCAGTGGATGTCAGATCTATTGGTGCAGGAGGAGGTTCCATTGCATTTGTGCCGGAGCTGACAAAGGCATTGCGTGTAGGGCCTGAATCCGCTGGTGCGGTACCAGGCCCTGCTGCCTACATGAAAGGTGGGGAAATACCTACTGTATGTGATGCAAATATTGTATTGGGTTATTTACCTTCAGATGTTCAACTGGGTGGCACCATGACGATCGATAAATCCGCAGCGGAAAAGGCGGTACAAACAATTGCAGATGCAATGGGTATCGGGTTAATGGAAGCGGCGGAAGGGATTGTCAGGATTGTGAACGAGTCAATGTTTGGTGCTTTGCGGCTGGTATCGGTCGAACAGGGTTATGATCCACGTGATTTCTCCCTGGTCGGTTTTGGTGGTGCAGGGCCGCTGCACGTCAATGCATTAGGTATTCTTACCGGTGCCTGGCCAGTGATTGTGCCACCCGGACCGGGCGTGTTGTGCGCTTATGGTGATGCAACGACCCAGGTACAGGATGAAGCCGCACGAACCTATGTGACGATGATAGAAGATGCGAGTACTGAACAGTTATTAAATGATTTACTGGCATTGCAAAAACGTGCGTCCGAATCCTTGAGCGCAGACGGCATACCGGAAACGGATCTAGAAGTTATTTTTCAGACCGATCTGCGCTATGCCGGTCAGGCCTATCAAATCAGTCTTGAATTTTCTGCCGATGAGTTGAAGCAAGAAGGCTTGTCCATGTTGGCGAGCCGTTTTGATGCTGAGCATAAACAGCTTTTTACCTTTGACCTCGGCGAAGGTCATGAAATCGTCATGATACGGGCCGTGGTCAAGGCGAAAACGCAAGCAATCGCCGAGCTGAAAGTCGGAGAGAAGGGGAACACGTTAGAGCAATGTAAGGTACATGAGAGTCGATATTATTATGATGGACAGTGGCATGAGGTGGTGATTTATGCACGTGATATGTTACATGAAGATTTAACCATACCGGGACCGGCAATTGTCAGTGAAATGGATTCGACCACCGTGATATTACCTGAATATAAAGCCAAGGTAGATCAGCTTGGTAATTTAATCATTAATCCATCTAACTGAGGGGGCATATCAATGGTAGCCAGAATAATTGAAAGTAATACTACGCCCCTGCAGCAGGTCGATGTCGATACTGTCACGGTCGATATCATCGAAAACGCCCTGCGTAATGCGCGTGTGGAAATGGATGCGGTTTTATTTCGCACGGCCATGTCTCCAGGCATTCGTGAGCAGGGAGACTGTTTTCCGATGATTGCCAATAGAGCGGGCAAGATGATCGTTGGGCAATTTGGTTCTTTTATCCATGGTTTCATGGAAGCGTACCAGGGGCAGATTGAAGAAGGCGATATCATACTGACCAATGATCCCTATATGTGTAATGGCGCCGTCTCACACCTGCCCGACTGGATTGTTTTAGTACCGATATTTAAGGACCAACGCCATATCGCCTGGTCAGCCATGTTTGGTCATATGACGGACAACGGTGGCATGGTACCGGGCAGTATTCCCGTTGCTGCAACGACTATTTTTCAGGAAGGTATCCGCATACCGCCGACGAAACTCTATAAAAAAGGCGTTCTGCAAGAAGACATTCTGGAATTGATCCTGCACAACGTGCGTACGCCACAATGGAATCGCTTCGATTTAAACGCACTGGTAGCAGCCTGTAATACGGCATCTAAACGTTGTGTCGAATTGGCCGAGCGTTTTGGTGATGATGTGCTGCATTCGACAATGGAGATCATGTTGCAGCGTAATCATTCAGCCATGAAGCAGATCATAGAAATGATCATACCCGAGCAACCGCGTTCATTTGAAGACTACATCTGTGACGATGGTGCCGGTATGGGACCTTATAAAATTAAATGTACTATGTGGAGAGAAGGATCTACTGCTTTTTTTGATTTCGAAGGTACTGATCCGCAAGCCATTAGTTCGGTGAATTTTTATCTCAACGAAGATATGTTCAAAATGTTTTTTGGTGCGTTCACTATCAATTTATTTGATCCGCAAATTTTATTTAATGACGGATTTTATGATCTGGTGAATGTCCATATTCCTCAAGGCTCTTTGTTTAAGCCGAATTATCCCGCAGCCCTGTCTGGCCGGACTCACGCATTGGGACGTTTATTTGATGTGATGGGCGGTTTATTAGGTCAAGGTGCACCGGAAGCACTCAACGCCGCTGGTTTCTCAGACAGTCCACACTTGTTTTATTCCGGCTACGATGAAAAAGGCGAATGGTTTCAATTGTTCCAGATTGGTTTTGGTGGTATCCCCGGTCGTCCTGCCGGTGATGGACCAGACGGTCATTCCCTGTGGCCGGGTTTCACAAACGTACCCAATGAATTTATTGAGGCGTATTTTCCATTGCGTATAGAACAATATGAGCCGATTATTGATTCCGGTGGTGCCGGCTTACATCGCGGCGGTAATGGATTGAGTGTTGCCTATCGTTTTTTATGTGACGGTATGATTGGTATACATGATGACCGCTGGTTAACTTACCCCTGGGGTGTCAATGGTGGTGAACCGGGACAGCGTTCAAGCAAACGTCTGGTCCGTACCGATGGAACTGAAGAATGGCTGCCTTCCAAATGCGATGAAGTTCAGGTGAAAAAGGATGATCTGCTTTATTTTAATACCTGGGGTGGCGGTGGTTGGGGTGATCCTTATCAACGGGATGCCAACTTAGTTCAGCAAGATGTTGATTGTGGCCTGGTTTCTATCGAGGGTGCCAGGCGCTATGGTGTCGTCATCAATTCAGATGGAAATATTGATACAGAGGCGACTGAAAAGTTAAGGAGTCAAATGGCGGAAGATAGAGGTGAAGTTGAAATGTTCAACTTCGGTGGCACTATCGAGGAGATCAAATCACGTTGTCTGGAAGAAACCGGGCTAGAGCCACCCAAAACACCTTCATTTAAGGCACTGTGTTTAATTAAACCAAGCGGAGACGTTGATGAACATAGAACGACATAATAGAGAATTGCTACTATGACTGACGCCTATTCCAATGCGGGTTTTGACACCGGTGATATTGGTTATGGAGAGCGACCTGCAGTTTTGGTTGTTGATTTTCAAATGGGCTGTACTGATCCCAGGTATCCGTTAGGTCGATTGCCAATGGTACATAAAGCAGTGGAAAATACAGCCAGGTTATTAAAAGTGGCGCGGGCAAAAAATGTACCAGTCGCCAAGAGCTACACGGCCTACGGAAGCAGGCAAGACATGCCGTACTGGAAGGTAAAACCTTTAGTTGACGACTTTATTTATGGCCATCCTTGTACTGAGTTGGATCCTCGCATCCATGATCCGGAATATGACTTTACCTTCTGTAAAGGCGCCCCATCTATCTTTTTTAATTCTCCTTTAACAACCTATCTTTTCCGTCAAGGGATAGATACAGTCATCATTACCGGTTGCACAACCAGCGGTTGTGTTCGGGCATCGATCGTTGATGCTTTTTCTCATGGTCTACGTGTTATCGTACCTGAAGAATGTACTGGTGATGCTGAGGAGGAACCACACAGGGTCAATCTTAGTGATTGCGGACGGCGTTATGCCGATATAACCAATCTGGAATCGGTAATCAATTATCTGCAAGCATTATGAAGTCATAGGGAGCAGGACAAAATAATGGAATACCTAAGGTATTCGGCTCCGTCTCCTGTGTTGCCTGCTTGCTACAAAAATAGGCTTAATCTGAGATTGTATTATTTCTCTTAATAAAAACATTGTGTGCCGCACGCAAATGGGACTCCATGACACTCTGGGCCCAGGGGCCATCTTTGGCCCTTAAGGCATCGATCAATTCCCTGTGTTGATAATTACTACGCACAAGATCATTGTCATCATACATTTCAAGTGTTTTTAGGATCATCGGTATTTCAACTAACCACGATAACATGCGATTGATACGGTCACTGTTGGCAGCTTCCATAATAATAGTATGAAAACGATGATTAATTTCTATCATTTTGGCGTGGTTTTCGGGATTTCGTTTAGCAGAGAGAGACTCGATTTCGTCAGCGTACTGCTCCAACTCTCTGATGGCATCATCCGAAATACGCCCAGCTGCACGGAATGTCGAATAGCCTTCGAGCATCGTACGCAAGTG
>SMVA01025647.1_pt1 | contig 13093 bp, 12 predicted proteins | sample 2456451 | NCBI WGS metagenome assembly SMVA01 (sample SAMN11095933, study PRJNA526329) | marine sediment metagenome | biome: Marine sediment; feature: Surficial sediment; material: Deep marine sediment; isolation source: Hadal surficial sediment | place: Pacific Ocean | collected 2014-05 | depth...
CCCGCACCATTTTTCTAATTTGGGCCACGCAGATGGTCTTGCCGAAGCGAAAGGTGGATTGAGCGCCGGGCTTGGTGGCCACTTCGCAATCGGCCGTCCACCAGCCCCGGAACCCTTCCGCAGTGGTGAGCGCTGTAAAAACTTTCGCCGGCGGCGCGTTGATGGTGATTTTACATTCATAAGATTTCATAAAAGACTCTTTCCCCTTTAGCGTGTGCGGGTTCCGGCCAACGCCGGATCTTCCCTGTTTTTACCCTGCCTGAGCGGACCTGTCAACCAGCCAGGTTGCACCTGGAGGCAAGATTCTTCGCTAAAGCTCAGAATGAAAAAATCCCCCCAGCCCCCTTCAAGAAGGGGGAGCCAGCAAGTCCTCCATGCCAATATTTCCCTCCCGGCATAGCCTGGCCATCAGCCTCCCTCGCTAGACGGTGGACCCAGGAGGCGGACCGTTGGGAATCATGCCCAAAAATTATTGAGCGGAGATTAAAGTCTGACCATCTGCCTCCAGCCGCAGGCTGGCCCCTTGGCAGGGGAGGCAGAGGGATGAACTCTGTGATCATGCCCAATCATTGTGGGTCCCATGCCCCAGTCAAGACCACTTTGCCTCCAGCCGCAGGCTGGGCGGAACTTATTGGCCAATGGGTCCGTTTGGGTTACAATGGAAAATCCGATTAATCAAATATTATCAGTAACATCCCTTAAAGGACAGTATGGAGACAGAGGCGGAGGCACAGGTGTGCCGGGCGCGCGATCTATTGAAAATGGGCGACTATGTCGGCGTGTACGATGTCGCCCAAAAAGCGCTGGAAAACGATTCCGCCGATCCGGCCCTGCTCTATTTGGCGGTGCTCGGTCTGGCCCGTAGCGGCGCTATCAGCCAGGCCATGCATTTTTACGGCCAGGTGAAATCACGTCTGCCGCTTTCCGAGGAAAATCTTTCCCTGGAAGCCCGTCTCTATAAGGATCAGTTTCTGGCCTGCCAGGATCCCCCCAAAAAAAACAAATTGGGTTTGCAGGCCCGTGACCTTTATTTGCGAGCCTATCAAATACAAAAAAATTATTACCCGGCGATCAATGCCGCCACCCTGTCTTTGTTGATCGACGACGCCGACGCCTGCCGGAGCCTGGCGGAGGAAGTGTTGCATATTTGCGACACCACGCCGTTGGCCGGGAACGCCAGCGATTATTTCGTCCATGTCACCCGGGCGGAAGCCTGTTTGCTGTTGGAACGCGATGCCGAAGCGGCAGAGGCTTTACAACAGGCGCGGGAAACCAGTGCGAACGATTTTGGCAACCTCAGCACTTCGTTTCGTCAGCTCTCATTGATTTGCCAGGCGAGGGGTCTTGCCACTGAGGTGGTCGAGATCCTGCGGCCGCCCACGGTGATCACCTTCACCGGCCAAACCCTGCATGGCTTGGGGAAATCCGCTGGCATCGATCCGGACGACGAGGAGATGATTCGCGCGCAGGTGCGTGATGTGCTGTCCCAGTACAACGTTAAAATCGCTTACGGATCTCTAGCCTGTGGCGCCGACCTGATTGTGGCCGAAGAAATTTTGAATGTCGGCGGCGAGTTGAATGTGGTTTTGCCTTTTTCCAGGGAAGATTTTAAGCGCACTTCCGTGACCCCCGGCGGACCTTCATGGGAAAAAAAGTTCGATACCGTTCTGGAGCGATCCGCTAGCGTGTCCTTGATCGTGGACGACGCCTACACCGGCTACGACTTATTATATGAAACGTGTTCCCTGCAAATCATGGGACTGGCTCATCTAAGAGCCCAGACTCTGGGTTCCAGAACCTACCAGCTGGCCCTGTGGAACGGTTTGCCCTCTGCCAGTGCCGCGGGCACAGCGTCGGCGATGCAACGCTGGAAGTCGTTGGGTGAAGAAAACCTGGTCATCACCATCCCACCGCCCCGGCGACCGGGCGCCACCCCGGTGACGGAACCGGTCCAGAGTAAAAATAAACTGAAACGGGAGATGAAATCCATGATCTTTGCCGATATCCAAGGGTACGGCGGGATGAACGAAAATCAATTGCCGATGTTCACCGCCCTGTGGCTCGCCAAGCTGGAGGACATTCATCGCGATTATTCAGATAAAATTTTGTACCTCAACACCTGGGGAGATGCCGTATTTTTTATTGTGGATTCGGTGGTCACCGCGGCCGATATCAGCCTGGCGCTGGCCCGCATGTTTCCCGAAAAGGAATTGACCGCGCAGGGCCTGCCGGATCGACTCGGTCTGCGGGTGGCGGCGCATGTCGGGCCCATCTTTGGCATGCACAATCCGCTCACCGGCCACAGGGAATTCTTCGGCACCCACGTCACCCAGGCGGCGCGGCTGGAGCCGTGTACGCCGGTCGGCTCGGTCTATGTCACCGAACCTTTTGCGGCCATGATTTCCATAGAAGGCCAGGGCAAATATCGATGCGAATATGTCGGCAACCACCCCCTGCCAAAAAATTACGGAAAAATAAGAATGTACCACTTGGATAAAGACTGAAATGATGGCCTCATGGTTTCGCTATTCATTACTATTGATTCTGGTGCTGTGCCAGGCGGCCCCGGTCGGGGCGCAAAACAAAGCCAATGTGACCTTTCTCGGAGTCGCCCTGGATGCGGAAACCAAAAAGGCCGATCAAAAACTACTCGATTACCTGCGCGGGAAATTTCCGGTTCAATTTGAAAAACGGGACATGGAATACGGCGTGGCCATCAACACCCTGGTAAACTGGGACAGTAAAAAGCAGGGGGCCGTGATGGCCCGGGTCACGCCCTATGTATTCGTCGCCGCGGAATTGCTGGGCGCCGATCTGGAAATCATGGCCACCTACATAAGCCGGAAAACCAACCGTCCCACCTACAATTCCTATTTTGTATTTCATAAATCTTTCGGTTTTAATGAGAACGGTTTTGCGGATTTTGTTCAGAAATTGAGCAACCCGGAAGAACAAGCCGAAAAATTTATCCAACATTTACAAAAACGAAAAATACCGGCCCGGTTCATTTATCACAGCAAGTTCAGCACCTCCAGCTATTTCCTGCCGTCCCTTTACTTCAAGCAAAAAGGCGTGTTCTCTGTTTTCAATAATGACCAAAGGGACCGGAAGTTCATTACCATCCATAGCGTTAAACCGGATAAGGCCCGCGGCAGTTCCGATTTAGTGCGTTTGGTAAAAGATCAAAAAGCCGACTTCGCGGCGGTTTGGGACGGGACAAAAAATAAATTCGTGAACGACCCGGACCTGCACTTTATCCAACTGCCTTACACCATCCCCAACGATTTATTGGTGGTTTCCCGAACCATGGACTCCGGACTCCAACAAAAGATTCGGGACGCCATTCAATCCATGGAAGTGAGTGATATTAATGAGGGTGATTTTCTAAAATGGCAAGATTTCAACAGCAGTCCGAAGGCACGCAAAGCGCTGGCATCTCTTCGCTGGTTGGCCAAGGTTCCGCCGCGGCAGGTGGTGGTCAACATTCGCCGCTCCCATAAATCCGATTCTGTGATCGACCAAGCCCAGTTGGAAGCCGCCCGTCAAGCGGTACGGCTCTCCGGCACGGAGCTGGTGCTTTACGATGAGGATTTTCACAGCGCCTTTGATGTTTTGTGGACCCTGGAGCAAACCCATGATGACGCTATCCTGATCACCAGCACGATCATGGATGCGGATCTCACCCAGGAGTTTTATGTCAGTTTCAAAAAAGGCGATAAGGAAAGCCTGACGGCGCGTATCGGTGCCATTATCAATGATAAAATGCACCGGATCCGATACATTTGGCCGTTCGATAATGAAAGCCCGCGAGTCCTCCGCGATGTGAACTTTAAAATTCCGGTCGGCCAGAAAATGAAGGCTCAAAAAATTACCTGGAACGATTTCAATACCAATGAATACGTTATCGACACACCGTTTGAAGTCGAGGTGGTGAAATCGGATTTTCATTCCTTTCAATTGCAGGGTCAGGGGTTTCCAAAAAAGGAAGGGGGCAACCGGTTTGCCTTCGATCCCCTGAGCAATGCCGCCTACCGGGTGTACCTGGTGAGGTCGGACGAAGAAAGTTCCGTGTATAAAATTGCCACACAAATAATGATCGGGCTGTTCAGCCTGGCGGCCCTGTTCGCTTTCAGGGAAGTCATGATTCGTCCCAAAACCCCCAGCGAGTGAAAACGCAACAATGAATTTTCAAAAAATTTTTAACAACCGAATCGGCTTGCTGGCACTGCTGGGGTTCGGTTTCATCCTCAATTGGATGGAAACTCAAATAGAGGGGAATATCAAGCATGACTCACAATTTGAGCAGGGGTATGCCATCGGCCGGGCGTTTCAAAGTATGGAAGGCGGGCTGGATTTCAGCCACTTTGAATCTTTAGCGGACTGGGCGATTTATGGGTTTTCGTTTTCTTATTTTTTGTTGTTCCCCTTGCTCATCCTTGCGGTGGGAGCGGCGCTCACCCTGCGCAAGGACATACTGCCTTTCAGAATTTTCGTAATGGCTTTGGCGATCAACTACGCGATATGCATTCCCTTTTTTATTTTCTTTCCGGTCCCCGAACGTTGGGCTCTGCCCAGCGCCAACACCATTTTGCTTTCAGATATTTTATCGACCCAGCTCATCCAGGCGATCCGACCCTTCAGCGGCCTGGACAACTCTTTTCCCAGCGTTCATGTTTCCTTCACCGTCATCCTGATGTATTTATGCTATCGCTTCCGGGTCCGGTTTAAGCACACCGTTTTTTTCCTGGGACTGGCTGTCATCCTATCCACCTTCGCCCTGGGCATTCATTGGATTCCTGACATTCTCATGGGAATTGCCGTAGGGATATTGAGCGGCTCCTCCGCTGAACTTTTAAACGGTAAAGTGACGCAACAAAATTCCCAGCCGTCCCATAAATTGAAGGGTCTGATGCGTTTGGCCTTGCGGAAGACGACCTTCATCAGCTACCGCCGCGAAACCGGTTCGGAAATGGCCCGTATCGTGCAATCCGAATTGAGCAAACGGGGGTTTTCCTCTTTTCTCGATGTGGATGATCTCGGGGGTCAGCATTTCGGTACCGAACTGCTGAAAGAAATCGAAGCGGCTCCAAATTTTGTGGTGGTGCTGTCGCCCGGTTGCCTGGACCGGTGCCGGGATCAAAACGATTGGTTGCGCCGGGAAATCGCCCACGCCATCGATACCCAGAGAAATATCGTGCCGATTTTGATCGACGGCTTTGATTATCCACCGCGCAACTCCCTGCCCGTTGACGTGGATGATTTGATCAATCACAACGGCGTCACCTACTCCCACGAATATTTTTCCGCCACCTTTGACAAACTCGTGGGCTTCCTGAAAAAACGTTGACCAGCCTGCGGCTGGAGGCAGTAGGCTAAACTCTGTGATTCCTGCTCAGTCATTGTTGAGCACATAACCGAATGAAAAAAATATTCTTCATCCTTTTTACTGTGGTTTTAATTGTCGTTCTGATTGTATTCAGTCTCCGAACCAACCGTGTGGGAACCGGGCTCCTCTGGGGCGACAGTTCATACATCATCACCCATTACCACCTCGTGCGGGACGCTTCCGCGATCACGGTCCGGTTGTATAACGAAAATCCGACGCCGGCCCGGTTGATGGCCTGGGATGAAGACAATAATCTCGCTCTGCTAAAAATTCAAAATACCATCGGAGGAGTGGCGCCGCTCATTCCCCTGGGCGATTCTTCCTCAATAAAAGTGGGCGAGAGTGTGTTCACTTTAGGCTATCCATTGATCAACACCATCGGCGACCGGCCGCGGTTAGCGGAAGGCACCGTTGAATCCCATAGAGGCCCCGATAATCATCCCAATTTGTTTCAGATCAGCGTCGTTTTGCAAACCGGCAACAGCGGGGTGCCTCTGTTCAACCGCCAGGCGGAGTTGATTGGCCTGGCCATGACGGCCGCCGAAGTCCGGCGCCTGGGGCCAGCCGGCGATATTCCTCCCGGCGTCAACTTTGCTGTCAAATCCAAACATCTTAGAAAACTGTTGGCCAGCGTTCCCGGCGGGCTAATGGCAGAAGCCCCCCGCCAAGCCGTTAACGCACTCGATGAAGCGGCCTTGAAAATTTTCATCCGGAAAATTGAAAAAAATATTGTGCTGGTGGAAGCCAGCGTACCGCTGAACCCAGATGGCTGAACTCTTATGTCATGCCGAAAACGGTTGAGCGCAAGATAAAGTCTGACCTTTTTGCGTCCAGCGTCACGCTGGCGGGCCTTGCCCGGTCAATCTTCAATGAGGACGCAGTCGTAGTCGGTATCCGAAGTCCAGTTGATTTTTATGTAGGCGGGAAGCTTGGTGGTGGCATCGATGTGAGCCGTGCGGAGTTGCTGGCAAGTAACATCCTCCGCGTTGCGGAGGTCGGCTCCCTTTAAATTGGTGCCGGTCAGATTCGCGCCTTTGAGTTTGGCGCCCTGCAGACTGCTATTTGAAAAATCCGCGCCCGCCAAATTCGCATCCTTAAAAAGCGCACCCTGGCCGATATCGGCGCCGGTGAACCGGGCGCCACGGGCGACGACTTCCGAAAAATCAACTTTGGCCAGGTTGGCCCCAGTGAATTCCGACCGCTGGATGTCCGCGCCGAAAAAATTAGCGCCGCCCAGATTGGCTTTTTCAAAATTTGCCCCGACTATATCGGCCTGCACGAATTCCGTACCAATCAGCTGGGCTTCCTGAAAATTGGCTCCGCTCAAATCGGCGTAGGTGAGATTGACTCCGCACAAATCCACCCCCGGCAGTTCCACCTTTTCCAGCATGGGCAGTTTGCCATGCTCCTTGATCAACCGGATGATGGTTTCACCTTTTTGCAAAACATACAGCTCCTCTCCATTGGAATGGTATTTTTCCAAAAACTGGAGCAGTTCTTCCGGTGAAAGTTCGCTCATTGGCCGACTCATATTGACAGACTTGGGTTATTGAATAGCTCAGGAGTCCATTGCAGAAATTTAAAACAAAATATGATAAACCGTCCGCCCGACCTTTGTAACCTAAAGTGCGAATTCCCCGCAATAAAATTTGGCCAGCAACCCGCTCATTGGGCTAGAGGAAGCCATCCGTATTGCAACGTGGTCATCCGAGGCTTAATTTCATCTGTTTATGACCTCCCCACTGGCCATAGGGGCGTGGGGGGAGATGCGCCGGGTTGATTCCGCCTCATCGGGGGAGGTTTAGCAGGTGATCCTGCTGGCAAGCACAATACTAGTGGTAACAACCCATCAAACATTAGTTGTAATATTATAAAAAATAGTTTTAAACACATCTTATTGAAAATATGTATTTCATCTTATTAGTTTGGCTTTGACCTGGACCCTGCAACTAGTTATAATTATAGTTACCATTAGTGTTAATCATATTTTTTATGAACTTAAACCATTAATATTCAATATGATATCTGCCAGACCCCAGAAAATCCAGAATTTTCTGCTCGCCGAGATTCCGGACCACCCCCGTGACATCGTGTCCGTGACCGCTGAGACCTTCAACGTGACCCGCACCACGGTGCACCGCCATTTGAGCAAACTCATCCGGAGCCGAGAAATAATAAAATCAGGCACCACCAACGGCGCCACCTATTATTTAAAATCGGCGGTGAACAAAAATTTAAGTTTTGAGATCAAGCCGGATCTGGACGAGAATCAAATCTGGATGGATTGTCTGGCGGAACCCCTGTCGGTCTTGCCCGACAATGTGTTTGGAATTTGTGAGTACAGTTTCGGTGTCATATTCAATAACGTATTGGAGCATTCAGCCGGCAAAACGGTGCGGGTGCTGACGGCATGGAAAGGCGATTCGTTGCAAATCGACGTGGTGGACGATGGCCTCGGCATCTTTCGCAAACTCCAGGCCACGTTCAATCTGGCCAGCGAGCGCGAGGGCGTTTTACAATTGATCAAGGGCCGGCTGACCACCGACCCGCAACAGCACACCGGGGAAGGCATATTTTTCGCCTCGCGCCTGGTCGACCGGTTCTTCATCTGGTCCTACGATCTCAGCTATTATCAGGACAATATAGAGCACGACTGGTTCATTGAAACCCGCGACACCGGGCTCCCCGGCACGGGGGTTTCCCTGCTTATCAACAGGGATTGCACCCGCACCCTGGCGGAAGTGTTCGCCCGCTACACCACCGAAGACGCCGAAGGCATTCCGCGGTTCGACCGCACTCACATCATGGTCGAGTTGAGCCGGTTTGGTGAAGAACGTTATGTGTCACGCTCGCAGGCCAAACGATTGCTGTTGGGACTGGATAAATTCAAACATGTGATCATGGACTTTAAAAACGTGCGCACCGTGGGCCAAGGCTTTGTTGACGAGGTGTTCCGGGTGTTTCGCAACCGCCACCCGGAAATCAAATTCAAATTCATCAACGTGACCGATGATGTCCAGTTCATGATCGAACGCAGTCTGCCCGATCCCGTCAGCCACCTCGGCAAAAATTTTCTCTACCACCATTAACCAGCCTGCGGCTGGAGGCAACTGGTCAATACCCTATTTACCCTCAACCCTGGCTGAGGTTTTTAAACAGTTCACGACATTGGATGCCGAAGAGATTCCCCGGTTGAATAAGACCCACATTATAGTTGCTCTGGCCAAGCAAGGCGATGAGCGGTACGTGTCACGCTCGCAGGCCAAAAGAATATTGTCAGGACTGGAATAATTCAATGAGATTGTTATAAATTTCAAAAATGTTCCATCGGTGGGGCAGGGCTTTGTCGACGAAGTGTTCCGCGTGTTCCATAACAGATATCCTGATAAAATAATCACCTACAGGAACGCCAATGAAAACGTCACGTTCATGATCGAACGCAGTCTGCCCACAGCCGATAAATAATTGGGAACGTTGTATCCTGGCGAAATATAAAAACTCAACAGCCTTTTTTTATGAAACCAATTCTCTGGTTCATAATTTCAGTTGCAACACTGCTCACCGCCTGCAACGCCCTGACGTCATCCGCTGAAACTCCACCGTCCAAAATGGAAGACAGGGTGTTGATCCCGGCGGGCAGTTTCATGGCGGGTCCGCCGGATTCCACGGTGGCGAGGGGGGTGCCCGCATTTTATATCGATCGTTTCGAAGTCACCCAGGAACAATACCTACGGGTGATGGGCAACAACCTGTCCTTTTTCAAAGGGAAGGACCATCCGGTGGAAAATGTGACGTGGGACGACGCCAATTTATTTTGTAAACGTTCCGGCCAGCGCCTGCCGACGGAATGGGAGTGGGAAAAAGCCGCCAAAGCCGGCACCGCCACCCGCTATCACTGGGGCGATGCCATGGACCAGAGTTTCGCCTGGCACAAGGGAAATTCCAACAAGCAAACTCATCCAGTGGGCAGTAAAAAACCCAACGGCTTTGGACTGTACGATATGGCGGGGAACGTGTGGGAATGGACAGTAAGTGACCACGATGCCGGCGGCAAGGTGTTGCGCGGCGGGTCCTGGCGCAATTCCCAGACCAGTTTGCGTTCCGCCCTTCGCATCATGAGTTTGCCTCTATTCAAATACCATTATGTCGGATTCCGATGCGCTCAATCCGTTATGGCGGACCCCCGCCTCACAAAATAAACGCTCCGTTGCCACGCGATTAATCAACCGGGAATCACTTTATCGAGCACGAGGGTCACGTTGGTATCGCCCGCGCTGGCGTTGATGGTGCCTTCGATGTCGCCCGGTCCGGGGCGAGGATCGCCGTCACTGTCGATCCTCACTTTAAGGGTCAGCGATCCTTCGAACTGCACGCCGGGCATCATGACGTCGCCCTGCCCGATGTCAAATTGGAGCGGCCATTCCACATCCAGCAGACGTTGCACCGCCAGCGGCGGACCGCTCTGCACTCCCGCCGGGCGGACGATGATAAAGACCACGTTCGGCCCTGTCACTTTAATTTGCGGCAGGTCGGGACTGAGCGAGATGATGCCGGTAATATTTTTATGCGATCCCGCCACCTCCTGATTGAGGACGATGTCCGCGTCTTTGGTGCCCGCCGCCACATCCAATTGACCGAAGATGTCGCCCGGACCCGCTTTCGGGTCGCCATCCCGATCCAGCCGGGCGCTCAGGCTGACCATGCCATCAAACTCCACGCCGGGAATCATAACGTCCACCGGACCGATGGTGTACTCAAAGGGAAACTCAAAATAATTGTAACGCTTGACCGCCAGCGGCGGACCCGAGTCCTCCCCCACCGGCCGGGCATAAACAAACAGCACCGTCTGCTCCGGCAAAAAGTTGGGCGCCACTTGCGGGTCCAGAGTGATCCACCCGGCAATTTCTTTAACCTTTAAAGCCGGGTCGTACAGGCGCTCCATTTTTTTCAAAACCGCCGGCGGCACCTTGTGCTCTTTCAATTCGCGGTCGCAAGCGGAAAAAAAACCCATTAAAAAAAATACAAAAAAACAAAATTTAAAAAGTTGTTTCACAATAATTACCTGGTGGTATTAAAAAGAAACGTTCAACGTTTCCGGGATTTCGGAGCGATTGGATATTGGGCAAGCACTTCCTGACGGTAGTCCTGGCCTTGCAACTTCACTATCTGGCACATTTCGACCAACCGCGAAAAAATGCGCTCGCCGACCTTGTCCTGCAGGGTTTCTTCTCCCACCGCATTTTTGCGGTAGGCCGACGACTGTGTGTCGGCGAATTTAGAATCGTTCGTTTGCCGCTCAGGCTCGGTCGGAACATCCATGTAATTGGTGGTGACCAGGGTGATTTTATCGGCGGCGTTATAACGGCTGGAAATGATCTGGTCGAGCATGGTCAACTCCCATTCCGTATTGCGTCCTTTGGCGAGTTCATCGATCACCAGAACCTGAGCTTGAACATAAGGGTGGATGATGGCCTGCTCCGACAAGTCCTGCGAATAGCCGTAACGGATATCAGACAGCAGTTGGAAAAAATCGATGAATTTGCAATCGGCGCCCCATTCCAGAATCAACGCCTTGATGACAGAAATAGCCAGATGGGTTTTACCGAGACCGGGGCGTCCCATGAACATCAGGCCCTGGCCGGTTTTACCGAAATCCCTGACAAAGTCCCTGGCTCGTGATTTGGCTTGTTTTTGCGAATCACCCACCGGATTAAAAGTTTCAAATTGAGTGCCTGCAAATTTTCCCGGAATCCCAGCGGCATTGAGTTTCGCCAGGCGTTGGGTCAACACCGCGCAACTGCATTCCTTGAGGGTCGACACGCCGGAGGCATCCTCTTCAAATATCTGCCCGCGGCCACCACACACGTCGCAGGAAAAACAGGAACAATGTTCACCAAAAAGCAAACCTTTGACGTTAGTGAGCAGGTACTGGCACCCCCGGCATTTAGAACAGGATTGCGACTGCGGATTGGCTTGGATCATCGCCCGGCCTTTTCAATTTCCTGATCAATCAGGGTTGCCATGCGGGACAAGGAAGTTTTGAAATTTGTGGTGCGGCTTTGCTGGCGAACCTGGCCGTAGCCCGATTCAATCGCCCGGCACAATGCCTGCACCGGCACCCCGCGCGTTTCCCATTGGCCGATCAAATGATAATCGCTGGAGGACAACGACAACCCGGAGTCCTTCAACGATAAAAAAAACTGTTCCACCGTGGTGAGGTAGTTCAGGTTCTTTTTCTCGATGAGGCTCATAAAAGGTTCGGCGCGAATGGGTTGAGGAAGGGAATTAAAGTGGATATTACTCCGGTCGGCGGACCGTTTTCAAGCTTTAATGTCGAGCAGGGTGCCAGTCATTTCGTTGGCGGTGCGAATCACGTTGGCGTTGGCCTTAAAAGCGGCCTTGGCAAGCATCTGGCTCACCACTTCTTCCACGATGTCGACATTGGACAACTCCACTGAACCGGGGACGAGGATGCCCAGCCCGCCGGCACCGGGGGCTCCCACCAGAGCCGGACCGGATTGCGAAGAGGCCGCAAACAAATTGCCGCCCAACGAGGTCAAGCCACTCGGATTTTTGAATCCCGCCAATTGAATTTGTCCCAGCGTGATGGTTTGCCCGTTCACCAACGCCAAAACCTGGCCGGTGGCGCTGATGGTCAGTCCCTGATGATTGCCGGGCACGGTGATTTCAGGAAACAGCGGATTGTTGTTGGTGTCCGCCAAGCGGCCGGCGCTGTCGATTCGCAGGCTTCCCGCGCGGGTGAACCCGATGCCGCCATTCGGTTGAGTCACCTGAAAAAATCCATTGCCGTTGATGGCCAGATCCAGTGGCGCGGAGGTTGAAATCAGCGGGCCGGAAGCAGAGTTGCGGCTGGATCCAATGACGCGCGTGCCACCCGTTGCCACGTCTCCCAAGTGGATGGTGCTTTTTTTAAAACCGGGGGTTTGGAGATTGGCAATGTTGTGGGCGCTGGATTGGAGTTGCCGGCTGGAGGTCTGCAAACCGGATAGGGCACTGAAAAAGGCATTGATCATTCGCTATTACCTCTGAGCATTCCACCGAGTCTGTAGGTTTGCAAAGCTAAGACTGGATCACCTCGCCTGGATCGGGTTCCCCGATCCATCCTCCACTTGGCAAGGGGAGAATACAGGAGGGGTGGTTTGCCATTCTGAGCGCTAGCGCAGAATCCCGCCTCCCGGCGCAACGGGCAAGGCCCGGAGCATATGGGCCAGCGTGCCGCTGGATGCAAAAAGGTCACACTCCGCTGGCACTCAATAATTGCGGGGCATTTCCAACGGTCAGTCCCTTGCCCCCCCTACTAAGGGATGCCTGTCCCGCCAGGGACCGGATCATGGCCGTTTCGTCGCAATGGTCCTGCTTACGGCAAACCTGGCAATCCTTCCAGATTTTTTGCGGCAGTGCCGCTTTGTCGATGATTTCAAAACCCAGCTTGGCAAACAGGGGCAGGGCATAGGTCAGTACAAAAATTTTTTCAAATTCGATTTGCGTTGCCCATTCGATACAATGTTCCACCAGCGCGGTGCCAACACCTTTGCGGTAATGGCCAGGATGCACCGCCAACGAACGGACTTCCACCAGCCCGCTCCCGCAGGCACTCAAAGCGCAGGTGCCGATGGCCACGCCAGCGTCTTCATACACCAGGAAATTCTGGATATTGTTACGGATGTCGTCCAAGGTACGAAACAA
>SMVA01107898.1_pt1 | contig 13087 bp, 12 predicted proteins | sample 2456451 | NCBI WGS metagenome assembly SMVA01 (sample SAMN11095933, study PRJNA526329) | marine sediment metagenome | biome: Marine sediment; feature: Surficial sediment; material: Deep marine sediment; isolation source: Hadal surficial sediment | place: Pacific Ocean | collected 2014-05 | depth...
CCGAAACCATTCGTTAACCCTCGCACCGCTCTACTCGGCCGGACCGTCGAAGGCCGAAAACACTGTCGATTCCATGGCAAACCACCTATATAGAGCCGCATGAGCCAAGATAGCCCCGCGCGCCCAACCCTACGCCCGGTCGTGCTCTGCATCCTGGATGGCTGGGGCCACCGGGATATCTGCAAGAACAACGCAATCTGCATGGCTCGGACCCCGGTGCTGGACCACCTCTACGAGACCTGTCCGAACGCGCTCATCGACGCATCGGAGCAGGAGGTCGGCCTGCCTTCGAGCCAGATGGGCAACTCCGAAGTCGGGCACATGAACCTGGGTGCCGGGCGCATCGTGACCCAAGACCTGCCGCGCATCGGCGCCGCGATCGCGAACGGCGACCTGGCCGCCAACCCGGCGCTGGCGCGTTTCATCGCCGCGCTGAAAGAGTCCGGTGGCACCGCCCACATCCTGGGCTTGCTCTCGCCCGGTGGCGTGCATTCGCATCAGGACCACATCGCGGAACTGGCCCGGCTGGTGCTGGCGGCGGGGGTGCCGGTGGCGGTTCACGGCTTCCTCGATGGCCGCGACACGCCGCCGCGCTCGGCGCTCGGCTATTTGCGCGCCTTCCAGGCCGAAGCGCTTCCCGAGTCCCCTGGGCCCGAGTCCTCTGGGCCCGAGTCCCCTGGGCCCGAGTCCCCTGGGCCCGAGTCCCCTGGGCCCGAATCTCCTGGGTTTCCTATCGCCACCATCACCGGACGCTACTACGCCATGGACCGGGACCAGCGCTGGGAGCGCAACGCGCTGGCCTACCGGGCGCTGGTCGCGGGCGAGGGCGAGACCGCGCCGGACGCGGCCGCCGCCATCGAGCAGAGCTACGCCGCCGAGACCGGCGACGAGTTCGTCAAGCCGACCGTCCTCGGCGCTTACACCGGCATGAACGACGGCGATGGCCTGCTGATGGCCAACTTCCGTGCCGACCGGGCCCGCCAGATCCTGACCGCGCTGCTCGACCCCGGTTTCAACGAATTTCGCCGCGGCCGCCAGGTCCGCTTCGCTGCCGCGCTCGGCATGGTCAGCTATTCGACCGCACTCGACCCGCTGATCGAAGCCCTGTTCGCGCCGATCGAGCTGAGCCATACCCTGGGCGAGGTGGTCGCGGAGGCCGGGCTCAGGCAACTGCGCATCGCCGAGACCGAGAAATATGCCCACGTGACCTTCTTCCTGAACGGCGGGCGCGAGGCGGAGTTTCCCGGCGAAGCGCGCGTCATGGTGCCATCTCCCCGGGTCGCAACCTACGATTTGAAGCCGGAGATGTCGGCCTTCGAGATGACCGACAAGCTGGTCGCCGCGATCTCGGGCGGCCGTTTCGATCTCATTATTGTGAACTACGCGAATGGCGACATGGTCGGCCACACCGGCGACCTGAACGCCGCCATCGCCGCGGTCGAGGCGGTGGATGCCTGTCTCGGCCGGTTGGCGGATGCGGTCGGCGCGGCGAGTGGTGCGCTGCTGATCACCGCCGATCACGGCAACGCCGAACAGATGACCGATCCCGTGACCGGCGCACCCCATACCGCCCACACCACGAACAAGGTGCCGGCGATCCTGGTCAACGCGCCGTCCTGGGTGGCGGCGTTGGATGATGGGCGGCTGGCCGACGTGGCGCCTACCTTGCTCGCGCTTCTGAACCTGCCCAAGCCGGCCCAGATGACCGGCCACAGCTTGATTCAGGAGTCCCACGAACCTCGTGCCGTGGCGCCGGCCGCGCACGCGGTGGTGGACTAGGCATGCACATCGCCCGCGATTCGAGACGGAACCTGGGCCACCCTGGCACGCGGCTGCTGGCCGCGGCGATCCTGGCCGTCTGCCTGACGTCCCCGGCGGAGGCGCAGGACACCGAGTCCCAGGAGTTGCAGGATGTCGAGCGCGCGCTCGAGCAAGACCGTAGCCGGGCGGAAGAGTTGGCGCGCCAGGCCGAGGCACTCAAACGGGAAATACGCGCGCTTCGGGTCGAATCCATCGCGGTCGCCAATCAGGCCCAGTCGCGGGAGGGCCGCCTGACCGAAATCGAGTCCCGGCTCGCCGACTTGGAGCGCCAGGAAGCGACCAAACGCGCCCAGCTTCGCGGCCGGAACCACCAGCTCACCGGCACTCTGGCCGCCCTGCAGCGCATTGCGTTGTTGCCGCCGGATGCGCTTTTGGCCGCGCCCGGCTCTCCGGTCGAGACCCTGCGCAGCGCCATGCTGCTGCGCGTTGCGATCCCCGCGATCGAGACCCGCGCCGCGACATTGCGCGACGAATTGGCCGCGATTGCCCGGCTGCACCAGCAGATCGCCCTGCAACAGCATGAGCTCGCTACCGCCGCGCAGGACCTGGAAAGCGAGCGCGGGCGCCTGGGCGTGCTGATCGAGCGCAAGCGCGCGGCCCGCGCCGCGGCCACCAACGAACAGCGGGCGGCCCAGGAACGGGCGAAGAAGTTGGCCGCCCAAGCCAAGGATCTGCGCGACCTGCTGGCCCGGCTCGAGCGCGAGTCCAAGGCGCGCAGGGAACGCGAGGCTCAGGAGGAGGAGGCCCGCCTGGCACGTGCCGTGGCCGCGCGCCAGGCCCAGGAACAGGCGGCGCGCGAGGCGCGGGAACTGGCCGAGCGCCAGGCGCGCGAGCGCGCCGCGCTCGAAACCAAGGCGCGCGCCGAACGACAGGCCCGCGAAGATGCCGAGCGTGCGACCCAGGAACTGGCCGCGCGCCAGGCCCGCGAGCGGGCCGAGGCGCAGGCCCAGGCGCAGGCCCAGCGGCAGGCCCGCGAGGAAGCCGAGCGCGCGGCCCAGGCGCGCGAGGTGACGACTCAGCTGGCCCTGGCCCGGCCCGACAACGTCCGGCCGTTCCCCGACTCCGGCGCCAGCCTGCGCATGCCCGCGCGCGGGCGGGTCGTGCGGCACTACGGACAGTCGGCAGGCACGGAGGCCGCCGCCAAGGGGATCAACATCGAGGCTCGAGGTGGCGCCCAGGTGGTGGCGCCCTATGATGGCCAGGTGGTCTACGCCGGTCCGTTCCGCCGATACGGTCAAATCTTGATCATCGAGCACGGCGGGCGATATCATACCCTGCTTGCCGGTCTCGACAGGATCGACGCGGTGGTCGGACAGTGGCTGCTCGCTGGCGAGCCGGTCGGGACCTTGAGCTCACCAAAGGACGGAAATCCAGAGCTGTACTTCGAACTTCGACGCGCTGGCCAACCGATCAATCCGCTTCCATGGCTGGCAACAACTGGTGATAAGGTGCGAGGCTAATGCGCAAAATGCAATTCGCGGCCCTGGCGGCCGTTCTGATCGTAACCATTCCGGCGTCTATTTCGGCCCAGGACAACCATTCCGAAACCTATCGGCAACTGAAGCTGTTCGGCGACGTCTTCGAACGCGTTCGCGCCGATTATGTCGAGGAGGCCACCGATCAAGAGCTGATCGAGTCGGCGATCCAAGGCATGTTGTCCTCACTCGATCCGCATTCGAGTTATCTGAACGCCGACTCCTTCCGAGACATGCGGGTGCAGACCAAGGGCGAGTTCGGCGGCCTCGGCATCGAAGTCACCATGGAAAACGGCTTGGTCAAGGTGGTCTCGCCGATTGACGACACCCCCGCATACCGCGCCGGGATCGAGGCGGGCGACTTGATCTCGCACTTGGATTCCGAACCGATCCTGGGTCTGACCCTCAACGACGCGGTCGAAAAAATGCGCGGCCTGGTCAACACGGATATCCGCTTGACCATCCGGCGCAAGGGGCGCGAACCCTTCGACGTGACCATCACGCGCGACGTCATCAAAGTCACCTCGGTGCGCAGTCGGGACGAAGGCAAGGTCGCTTACCTGCGGATCACTTCCTTTACCGAGCAAACCACGCTCGGTCTGAAGGCCGCGATCGAGAAACAACAGGAAGAGATCGGCGACGGGTTGATCGGCTATGTGCTGGATCTCCGGAACAACCCGGGTGGCTTGCTGGATCAGGCGATTTCGGTCTCGGACGCCTTCTTGAACCAGGGTGAGATCGTCTCTACCCGCGGCCGGAACGTGGAAGACGCCCAGCGTTACAACGCGCGTGCCGGCGACCTGACCAACGGCTTGCCGTTGGTGGTGCTGATCAACGGCGGTTCCGCCTCGGCTTCCGAAATCGTGGCCGGCGCGCTTCAGGATCACCGCCGCGCGGTCATCATGGGCACCACCTCGTTCGGCAAGGGCTCGGTGCAGACGATCATCCCGTTGAGCGGTAACGCCGCCATGCGCCTGACCACGGCGCGATACTACACGCCCTCGGGCCGATCGATTCAGGGCACCGGTATCGACCCAGACATCGTCGTCGAGCAGGCGCGGCTCGAGACCGTCGAAAATGGCCCACAGCGCCGCGAGGCGGATCTGCGTGGTGCCCTCGACGATGGCGGCGGCAACGGCGCGCCCGCCAACGACGCGCCCGCCAACGACGCGGAACAGGATAAGCCGGAGGAGCCAACGGCGGAGCAGCCGGCGCCGGACCGCCAGGACTACCAGCTCACGCGCGCGCTCGACCTATTGCGGGGCCTGGCCTTTTTCAACGAACGGGCCATCAACTGACGAACCCAGGCGCGCGCAATCGCGCCCGGCGAAAGCGGAGTAGCTCGTGACCCCTGCGCCTCCGTCAGGTTCGGTACCGATGACCTCCGGTGCGAGACCAAGGCCCGGCGCGGTCGCGCTGATTTTGGCTTGGCTGCTGTTGCTGGGCGTGCTTGCGGCCGCCGCGGGCTATGTTTTAGTGGCGCCCGGGATGATGGCGGACGGCTCAGGCATGACGGCACCCGGGGGCGCAAAAGCCCCAGAACCGGGCACGCCTAAAACCAGCCAGATGGTTGAAACCCGGTCGGCCGATCCGGCCCCGGAATCCCGGCCCGAACCCGCGCCGTCTCCCGAACCGGAAGTCGTCCAGGCGCCGGCGCCGGAACCCCGGTCCGTGCCGAAACCGGAGTCCGTGCCGAAACCGGAGTCCGAAACCGCTGCGATCCCGGAAACGTCGGCGCCGCCACCGCCGTTGCCGTCTTCGTCGGCCGAAATGCCCGAACCTTCCAAACCCGTAAAAACTCCCAAGGCCACGGAGGCGCCGGCATCGGCGGACACCCAGGTCGCGGCCCTGGTGCCCGACCCGGAATCGCCCTGGCGGCGCAACCGCCAGCCATTCAACGAAACCGATCCGCGGCCGCGGATCGCGGTTGTGCTGACCGGCCTCGGCCTGGCCAGCGAGGTGACCAAAGCCGCGATTGAGGAGCTGCCGGGTGGCGTCACGCTGTCGTTCACGCCTTATTCGCGCAACCTCACCCACTGGGTCGCGCAGGCTCGGCTCAACGGCCACGAGGTCATGCTCGACTTGCCCATGGAGCCAACCAGCTACCCGGACGACGATCCCGGGCCGCAGGGGCTGCTGACCGCGCTGTCGCCGCGCCAAAACTTGGACCGCCTGCGTTGGATGCTGGATCGTGCCATCGGATACGTCGGCCTGGCGGGGGTGATGGGGTCGCGTTTTGCCGCCTCCAGGGAGCATATGGGACCCGTGCTCGAAGAACTGCGGGAGCGCGGCCTGTTGTTCCTCGACAACCGGGCCAGCGACCGTAGCCTGGCCGCCCAGATAGCCAGCGAGATCGGCGTGCCGAACGCGGTCAACGACCGCTCCCTCGACCGGACGCAGGCGAGCCGGGTCGCAATTGACGCGCGTCTGGTCCAGGTCGAGAACGTGGCGCGAGGCGAGGGTTTCGCGGTTACCATGGGCCGGGCCTACGCGGTCACGATCGAGCGCCTGCGCGATTGGGCCAAGGGACTGGAAGCGCGCGGTTTCGCGCTGGCACCGATCAGCGCCCTGGCCAATCGCCAGACCCGGATCGCCCAGGCCAAAGCGGCGACAGAATAAATCCCCTGATGTCCCCGGAGGAGATCGCCCGCCTGCCCTACCGCCCCTGTGTGGGGATCATGTTGATCGGCGGCGGCGGCCGGGTCTTCGTCGCCCAACGCATCGACAGCCCCGCCGAGGCCTGGCAGATGCCCCAAGGCGGCATCGACGCGGGTGAGAGCCCGCGTCAGGCGGCGCTGCGCGAGTTGCGCGAGGAAGTCGGCACCGACAAGGCCGAGATTCTGGCCGAGAGCCGCAATTGGTGGCGCTACGACCTGCCGGCCGAGCGAGTGCCCCGGCTGTGGGGCGGCCGCTATCGCGGCCAGGAGCAGAGATGGTTCGCCCTGCGCTTCCTGGGCGACGACGCGGACATCGACATTGAAACCGAATCGCCCGAATTCAACGCTTGGCGTTGGGCCGAGATGGCCGAGTTGCCGGACATCATCGTGCCCTTCAAGCGCCAAATCTACCGGGAGGTAATCGCCGAGTTCGGCCACCTGGCCGAGGCGATTCGGGAAGGCTGAACCGCGGCGCTAGATCCAGCGCCGCACGCTGGATTTGTAGTCCAGGTATTCCTTGCCGAATTTGCGCTCGAGGTAGCGTTCTTCGCGTAAGATCACGCCGTAGTGCATGACCACCAGTGTGGGTATCAGCAGGACCCAAACCCAGGGCGCGTCCAGCGCGATGCCGATCCCGGCGTAGGCGGCGGTGAGACCGACATAAATCGGATTGCGCGAAATTCGGTAGGGGCCGTCGGACAGGATCGCGGTGGCCGGTTTCTGGGTGTCGAAGTTGGTGCCGGCGGCCTTGAAGCGCCGGATCGAGGCGAGGGCTAAAAAAAAGCCGAGCGCGAACAGGGTGCCGCCGAGCGTATATCGCAACGCCTCGGGCAGCAGCGGATTGGGCCACAGCCAGTCGAGTGCCAGGCCGAGTGCGAGAAATCCCAGGTAGATGAGCGGCGGCCTGGCGATCACACCGGGGGCGTCTTGCCGCGCCGCGCCGTTTCCCGGCCCTGGTTCCGGAATCTGCGTCATGGCCTGGCGGCGCGGCGTTGGCGCGAACGCATGAGCCAGTAGGCACCGCGCGAGGTCCAACGCGCGAGCCGACCTCGGGGCGCCAGGCCGGCGGCCTTGAAGGTCATGGCGATGCCGCGCTCGACATGAGCCGGGCGGTAGTAGGAAAAGGCGCGGGCGGTATAGGCGCGGGACCAGCGCTTGCGTTCGTAGGGCTCCCCCGCGTCACCGTTGGCGGCGTAGTAGGCGTAGGCCAGCTCGTCGTCCTCGCTCTCGCCGATCCGCCCCAGGGCGACACGAATGCGGCGCAACTTGGAGAAGTCCTCGATCTCCAGGTAGCGCTTCAGATGCTTGTAGAACAGCTTGTAATGACGGAATTCGTCGGCCGCGATGCGGCGGCAAATTTCCTTGAGCACCGGCTCCTGGCTGGCGGCGGCGAGCGCCGAATAGTAGGACGAGGTACCGACCTCGACGATGCAGCGCGCGACCAGCTCGCCGGCGCGCGAACCGCGCACCGAGGCGGTGGCGTCGAGCGGCAGCGAATAACCCTCGGTAAAGCGCTTGAAACTGGACGCGAAATCGAAGCCGGGGTCGGCCATTCCGGCCCAGCGCCCGAGCGCCTCGCCGTGTTGCACTTCCTCCGCCGCCCAGGACTTAGCGGCGGCCTGAAAGTCCGCATCGCCGTCGAAGACGTTGCACAGGTAGGCCGCGTAGTCGCCGCCGTTGTACTCGACCATGCTCGCGGCCTTGACGACCTTGACAAGGTCGGCGTCGAGCTTGCTGGAATCGAAGCGGTCCCAGGGGATGTCTTCCAGCGACCAATGATTATAGGCCATGGCGCGAACCCCGTTCCCGGGTTTAACTTCCCGTGATTCTGAGGATTTCCTCGCAGACCGCGATCTGCTTTTCGGCTTCGCGGCGGACGGCATCGTCCTGGGCGTCATTCAGGTCCTCTCGCGCATCCTTGAGTTTCTGCTCCGCCGCGCCGCGGTCGAGATCGTCGACCGCCATCGCCTGATCGGCCAGCACCGTGCAGCGGACCGCCGTAACTTCCGCGAAACCACCGGCCACGAAGATACTCTCGGCCAGCTTGCCGCCCTCGTAGATGCCGAGCACGCCGGGACGGACGTTGGAGATCAATGGCGTGTGCCGCGGCAGGACACCGAAGTCGCCGTCCTCGCCCGGCACCACCACCATTTCGACGTCGCGCGAGACCAGCAGGCGCTCGGGCGTCACCAATTCGAATTCGACCTGCTCCTCGGCCATGACTTTCGTTCCGCTCTCTTGTTATGCCCGCGTTCGTACCTGGCTTCCGCGCCTCAGGCGGCCTCCGCCGCCATCTCGCGCGCCTTCTTGACCGCCTCTTCGATGGTGCCGACCATGTAGAAAGCCGCCTCGGGCAGGTGGTCGTACTCGCCCTCGATGATGCCCTTGAAACCGCGGATCGTGTCTTCCAGGCTGACCAGAACGCCGGGCTTGCCGGTGAATACTTCGGCGACGAAAAACGGCTGCGACAGAAAGCGCTGGATTTTGCGGGCGCGGGTGACGGTCTGCTTGTCCTCCTCGCTGAGCTCGTCCATGCCCAGGATCGCGATGATGTCCTGCAGCGACTTGTACTGCTGCAACACTTGCTGGACCCGGCGCGCGACCGCGTAGTGCTCCTCGCCGACCACCCGCGGATCGAGGATGCGGCTGGTCGAATCCAGCGGATCGACCGCCGGATAGATGCCGAGCTCGGCGATCTGGCGCGACAGCACGGTGGTCGCATCCAGATGCGCGAACGAGGTCGCCGGTGCCGGATCGGTCAGGTCGTCGGCCGGCACGTAGATCGCCTGGACCGAGGTGATCGAGCCCTTCTTGGTCGAGGTGATGCGTTCCTGCAGCATGCCCATGTCGGTGGCCAGGGTCGGCTGATAGCCGACCGCCGAGGGGATGCGGCCCAACAGCGCCGAGACCTCGGAGCCGGCCTGGGTGAAGCGGAAGATGTTGTCGATGAACAAGAGGACGTCCTGGCCCTCCTCGTCGCGGAAATATTCGGCCAGCGTCAGCCCGCTCAGGCCGACCCGCGCGCGGGCACCCGGCGGCTCGTTCATCTGACCGTAAACGAGAGCCGCCTTGGAGCCGTCGCCCTCGAGGTCGATGACGCCCGACTCGATCATCTCGTGATAGAGGTCGTTGCCCTCGCGGGTGCGCTCGCCGACGCCGGCGAACACCGAGTAGCCGCCGTGCGCCTTGGCGATGTTGTTGATCAGCTCCATGATGATCACGGTCTTGCCGACCCCGGCGCCGCCGAACAGGCCGATCTTGCCGCCGCGCACGTAGGGCGCCAGCAGATCGACCACCTTGATGCCGGTGATCAAGATCTCGGTCTCGGTCGCCTGATCGACGTATTCCGGCGCCGGGCGGTGGATCGGCAAGCGCATCTTCGCATTGACCGGGCCGCGCTCGTCGACCGGTTCTCCGATCACGTTGAGAATCCGCCCCAGCGTCTCCGGGCCGACCGGCATCGTGATCGGGCTGCCGGTGTCGACCACCTCATGGCCGCGCACCAGGCCTTCGGTGCTGTCCATGGCGATGGTGCGGACCGTGTTCTCGCCCAGATGCTGGGCGACCTCGAGCACCAGGCGGTTGCCCTGGTTGTCGGTCTCGAGCGCGTTCAGGATCGGCGGCAGATCGCCTTCGAAATGGACGTCGATCACGGCGCCCGTGACCTGGGTGATCCTGCCGACAAGGTTCTTGGCCATTAAAGTTGCTCCCTCGTCCTTAAATCTCGTTCCAACCGCGGGCGACCTAAAGGGCTTCCGCGCCGGAGATGATCTCGATCAGTTCACTGGTGATGACCGCCTGGCGCGTGCGGTTGTAGGTTAGCGTCAGGTTGTCGATCATGTCGCCCGCGTTGCGGGTCGCGTTGTCCATGGCGGTCATGCGCGCGCCGTGTTCGCTGGCGTTGTTCTCCAACAGCGCCCGAAACACCTGCACCGCCAGATTGCGCGGCAACAGCGCGGCCAGGATGTCCTCCTCGGTCGGCTCGTATTCGTAGACCGCGAGCGAGTCCCCGCCGGTTTCGGCGGCCTCGGCGCCGTCCCCGCCCGTGTTCTCGTCGGTGGGCGCGAAGGGGATCAACTGCTGGGCGGTCACGATCTGGCTGATCGCCGACTTGAAACGGGCGTAGTAGATCGTGCAGACGTCGAATTCGCCGGCCTCGAACATCTGGGCGACGCGCTTGGCGATCGCTTCTGCGGCGTCGAAACGCAGGCGCGGCCGGGTTACGTCCTCGATGGTGTCGATAATGGCGTCGCCCAAATCGCGGCGCAGCTGGTCGCGGCCTTTGCGCCCGACGCAGAGCAGCTTGACCGTCTTGCCGTCGCCCTTGAGCGCGGTGATGCGGCGCCGGACCTCGCGTACGATGTTGGAATTGAAACCGCCGCAAAGGCCCCGGTCGGCCGTGGCGACGACCAGAAGGTGCACCTGGTCCCGGCCCTTGCCGGCGAGCAGTTCGGGCGCGCCCTCCTTGCCGGCGCTGGCGGCGGCCAGCGAGGCCAGCATGCGCTCCATGCGCTCGGCATAGGGACGCGCGGCCTCGGCCTGCTCCTGGGCGCGCCGCAGCTTGGCGGCCGCGACCATCTTCATGGCGGAGGTGATCTTCTGCGTCGACTTGACGCTGGCGATCCGTACCCGCAGGTCCTTGAGATTCGGCATGGCGGTCTACCCGTCCGTCCCCTTACCTTACCCTGGTGCCCTAGACGAAGGTCTTGATGAAACTTTCCATGAAGGCCCTGAGCTTTTCCTCGGTAGCCGAGGAGATTTCTTTTTCGGTGCGGATCGCGGTCAGGATTTCCTGGCCGGTGGCCTTGAGTTCGTCGCGCAGCTTCTGCTCGAAGGCGGTCACCTTCTCCAGCGCAATGCCGTCGATGAAGCCGTTCACGCCGGCGAACACCACCGCGACCTGTTCCTCGATCGGCAGCGGCGCGTACTGGTCCTGCTTCAAGAGCTCGGTCAGGCGCGCACCGCGGGCCAGCAGGCGCTGCGTGGACGCGTCGAGGTCGGAGGCGAACTGGGCGAAGGCCTCCATCTCGCGGTACTGAGCGAGTTCCAGCTTGATCGAGCCGGCGACCTGCTTCATGGCCTTGATCTGGGCCGCGGAGCCGACGCGCGAGACCGAGAGGCCGACGTTCACCGCCGGGCGGATGCCGCGGTAGAACAGGTCGGTTTCGAGGAAGATCTGGCCGTCGGTGATCGAAATCACGTTGGTCGGGATGTAGGCCGAGACGTCGCCCGCCTGGGTCTCGATCACCGGCAAGGCGGTCAGAGACCCGGAGCCGTGGTCGTCGTTCATCTTGGCCGCGCGCTCGAGCAGGCGCGAATGAAGATAGAACACGTCGCCCGGGTAGGCTTCGCGGCCCGGCGGCCGGCGCAGCAACAGCGACATCTGGCGGTAGGCGACGGCCTGCTTGGACAGATCGTCGTAGAAAATCACCGCGTGCATGCCGTTGTCGCGGAAGAACTCGCCCATGGTACAGCCGGTATAGGGCGCCAGGAACTGCAACGGCGCCGGCTCCGAGGCGGTGGCGGCGACAATGATCGAATACTCGAGCGCGCCGCGGTCCTCGAGCGCCTTGACGAACTGCGCGACGCTGGAGCGCTTCTGCCCGATCGCGACGTAGATGCAGTAGAGCTTTTTGGACTCGTCGTCGCCCGCGTTGACTTCTTTCTGATTGAGGATGGTGTCGAGCGCGATCGCGGTCTTGCCGGTCTGGCGGTCGCCAATGATCAACTCGCGTTGGCCGCGGCCAATCGGGATCAGGCAGTCGATCGCCTTGAGGCCAGTCTGCATCGGCTCGTGCACCGAGCGGCGCGGGATGATGCCCGGCGCCTTGACCTCGACCCGAGTGCGTTCGGTGCCCTCGATCGGGCCCTTGCCGTCGATCGGATTGCCGAGCGCGTCGACGACCCGGCCCAGCAGGCCCTTGCCGACCGGCGCGTCGACGATGGCGCCGGTGCGCTTGACGACGTCGCCTTCCTTGATGTAGCGGTCCTCGCCGAACAGCACGACGCCGACGTTGTCCTCCTCGAGATTGAGCGCCATGCCCATGAGCCCGCCGGGGAATTCCACCAGCTCTCCCGCCTGGACGTTGTCTAGGCCGTAGACCCGGGCCACGTTGTCGCCGACCGACAACACTTGGCCGACCTCCGCGACATCGGCCTCGGCGCCGAAGTTCTCGATCTGCTCCTTGAGGATCGCGGAAATTTCCGCGGCGCGGATGTCCATCACCCAGTCCCCTTCATGGCGAGTTGTAATCTCTGCAGCTTGTTGCGTAGCGAATTGTCGATCATGCGGCTGCCGACCCGGACGATCAGGCCGCCGATCAGACTCGGATCGACGTCAACCTCGACCTGGACCTTGGCGCCGACCTCGTTGCGCAGGGTCTCGACCAGCGCGCGGTGCTGTTCGTCGTCGAGCGCGGTCGCGCTGGTAACCTGGGCGGTGATCTCGCCGCGCCGGCGCGCGAGCTCGGCCAAATAGGCGGCGATCATGCGGTCCAGCGCAAACAGGCGCCGGTTGCGCGCGACCAGCAGCACGAAGCGCCGAGTCATCTCGCCGGTGCCCGCCCGGTCCAGGATCGCGGCCATGGCTTGGCCCTGCTGATCGCGCGTATACAGCGGACTGCGGATCAGCCGGCGCAGGTCCTCGCTGTCGGCAATCGCGGCATCGAGGCCGCGCAGGTCCTCGGCGACCGCATCGAGCTGATTCTGCTCGTCCGCCAGGTCCAAGAGCGCCAAGGCATAGCGCCCGGCCAGACCGCTCAAACCGGTGTTCTTAGCTGCCAAGCCTGGGTTCCCCCCTGGGATCGCGAAAAGCCGGTTTATTAAAGTCGCGGAACCGGCATTGGAAATGCAACAACATACCCGCCGCGGCGGGCAGCCCCGGCCACGAGCGCGCGTTTGGTATCATAGTCCCCAAGGGCAGGCAAGGCGAGTCGACACGGCATGTTTGCCTGTCGTTCCCAGGTCGAAACGGCCGGATTTCCTACAAGAAGCTCCGGATTTTCTACAAGAAGCTATAGGGATCGATGTCGATCTGAAGGCGCAGCTTGCCGGGCAGCTTGATTTGGGCGACCCAGTCCCGGACCAGTTGCTGGACCGCCACCTCGCGGCGCGCCTTGAGCAGGAAGCGGAGGC
>SMVA01137654.1_pt1 | contig 13087 bp, 8 predicted proteins | sample 2456451 | NCBI WGS metagenome assembly SMVA01 (sample SAMN11095933, study PRJNA526329) | marine sediment metagenome | biome: Marine sediment; feature: Surficial sediment; material: Deep marine sediment; isolation source: Hadal surficial sediment | place: Pacific Ocean | collected 2014-05 | depth 0-1...
AATAGCAGGGGCGCCCGAGGTACAAAGACGGCGCACTGTCCATCACCATCAATTGCAACATCAGAGGTGTGCGCGGGGTGGGATCCAACGACACTGACTCCCTGGTGCGCCAGGGGCGGCCGTCTCCCTCTATGTAGATGTGCAGAATACCTTCCCTATGAGACAGGCTGAGAAAAAGTTGATGTAAAAAGGGATCGCCCTGCACCACCTGGGAGACAAACTGTGCCTGCTGTGCAATCCTTTGTACAGACTGACCCGTACAGCCCACTAACATTATCAGCAACAGGCAGAACTGCACAGCAGATACAACCCAGCGAGGGCGCTGCTGTGCGCCACCGCGGATGTGTTGTCTCGCTATCATTCGTTTCAAAGATTCCGCCTCGTCCGGGCATATTATCCTATAATAATGGCTATCGAACGCCGTAGTCGATCTGTTGTGGCAAAGCAATCAATGCGCTATGGTGAACTACCAACCGATAGGCTGGCGACAGGAACCATAAGGTGAAAATAGTAGCCGATAAAATCAACGTGCAGAAGGCGCCGCACTATAGGAAAATGGGATTGTTGGCCTTTGCGTGTCTCTCGATTCTCTTTTCCGGATGCGAGTCAACTGCCGAGCGAAACACCAGCGCCAGCAGTCAATACAGTGATTCCTCCGAAAATTTTTACATTGTAGATTGCCTGCTCCCGGGTCAGGTACGCAAGTTGGGCGCAAGCATGAGTTATGTCACACAGCGGCGGCCGATAAAAACCTCCCAGAGTGATTGTGAAATTCGCGGCGGTGAATATGTCTCCTACGACCGGGCGGACTATGCCACAGCACTACGTATCTGGCTGCCCATAGCGCAAACGGGAGATGCTGTTGCGCAAACCTATGTGGGTGAAATATATGAGAAAGGCCTCGGTCTGGCCGCCGACTACTCGTTGGCCGCACAGTGGTACGAAAAAGCATCAAAGCAGGGTGACTCGAGGGCAAAAATAAACCTGGGACACCTGTATGAAAAAGGCCTCGGAGTAAAACAGGACAAAGAGGCCGCACTCAACCTGTACCGCAGCGCCTCCGGCCTGGCTGCAGATAAGCTGATGTTCGCCTCTACCCTGAGCAGCAATTATGTCCCCCGGGGCGAATACGAATCGGTACAACAGGAACTGGCAGAAGAGCAACGCCAAAGCGATCAGCTCAAGGCAAAACTGAATCGTGTCAGCGGGGAACTTAACAAACAGTCCTCTGCCTTAAGCACGGCCCAGAGAGATATGCGTGCCACCCATGCAAAACTTGAAGTGGCTCTTTCAGCACAGGCCAGTACAACTCAGCCCAATACTTCGGCGGAAGACCGTGAACTGCGAGCCAATGTGGCGCAGATCGAATCTGCCAGAGAGAATTTGGCACAGCAAGTGGTGCAGTTACAGCTGCAGAACAAAGAACTGAGTCGCAATCAGCTAGCGCTGACGGAGCAATTGTCAGGCAATGAAACTAGCAAGAACCAGAACCAGAAGAATATTGCCCACTTGAATCAACAGCTGTCCCTGTCGAAACAAGGTCTCAACCAATCCGAGCGGAAACTCGCTGAGACCCGCCAACAACTTCGGGAACAACAATCCCGCGAAACTGCCCTCACGCCAAAACTGATAAAGCTGCAATCTGAACTGGAGGACAAAAACCGAGAGCTAACAACCGAACGAGTGAAATTGGCCCAGTTGCAGGCAGAGCGTCATTCGCTGGAACAATCCAGCGACAAGAAAGTGGCGCAGTACCAGCAACGAATCACCGATCTTGAGCATAATCTTACTCTGGCTAAACAGCAGGTGAGCCGCTCAGAATCCGATGTAGCCGGACTGCAGGCGAGTTTGCAGCAGCAATCCCAACAGGTAGATCTGTCCCCCGCCCTGCTTTCACTGCAAAACGAACTGGATGAAAGAAATCAGGTCCTGCGAGAAGAAAAAACTCGCTTCGCCACCCTCGAAACACGCAGTCGCAGTGAACAACAACAATTGTCACAGGCCCTTGCAGCGCTGGATAAAAAATCACAGCAACTGTCCAGCGACAAGAGCAGCTACGCACAGGAAAAATTCAGGCTGGACGGCAATCTGCTGGAACGTGAGCAGCAACTGGATGACATGGGCCATAAGCTGTTACTGGCCCGCGCATCCCTGCATATGGAGCGTGCCAGTAGTGACAAGGCTCGGGCGGCGCAGGCCGAAGAGCATGAGTCGGCATTGCAGGGACAGCGCAACGAACTGCAGCAATTGGCCATACAGCTTGAAACCCAGCACACGCTGGTCAAGTCACAGGAGCAGAAAATAAGTCGTCTGCAGCGGGAAGAGAGGTCTTACCAGCTCGAGCTCGCATCCGTCGTGACATCGAGGCAGAAACCTTTGGCAGTGGCTGAAAACACCCTGAGCATAGAGATTATAGAGCCTCCGGTGGTATTGACTCGAAGCTTGGCCACAGTTCAAATACGCAGATTCCAGGGGGAGAGAGAAGTCATTGGCAAAATATCAACGCAAGCCGGGTTACTGTCCCTGAGCATTAATGGGCAGGCGACCGAGGTAAGCGTTAGCAAGCTGTTCCGGTATTCGGTGGCCCTGGTTGTCGACCCCACTCCAGTCCAGGTGGTAGCGGTCGATAATAATGGCCACAGGGCAGTGGTCTCATTTTCCTTTGTCGAGCTGAGCAAGGTCCCTGCCTCCCGGTCAACGTCCCAGCGGTCGGGGGTGAACCTTGACGTAACCATGGGTGACTACCATGCGCTAATCATCGGCAACAATGAATATCAAAATTTTTCCACTCTGAAAACCGCAGTAAATGATGCACGGGAAACAGAAAAAGTCCTGCGCCAGAAATACAATTTTAAAACTACCTTATTGCTCAATGCCGACCGCTATACCATTTTATCCGCATTCAATGACCTGCGTGAAAAACTGGATAAAAACGACAACTTGCTTATATACTATGCAGGTCATGGCAGACTGGACGACAACAATAAGCTGGGGTACTGGTTGCCCGTCGATGCCGACCAGGATAACAATATCAACTGGATATCGAACAAGGCGATAACGGATATTCTCAATGTAATTAAGGCCAAGCATGTGCTGGTCGTGGCCGACTCCTGCTATGCAGGCACTCTGACACAAACACCGATTGCCCGCATACAGACGGACATACCAGACGATATACGCGCAGAGTGGATGAAGGTTATGGCACAAACCCGCGCCCGCCTCACATTTACCTCCGGCGGTATAGAACCGGTACTGGATGGCGGCGGTGGAAAACACTCGGTATTCGCCAAAGCATTTATAGGCGCACTGAAAAATAACGACCAGGTACTGGAAGGCTTCTCTCTCTATTCCAGGGTGCTTGAACTCATGTCGGCACAGTCCTCCACTCCCGGGCAGTCGCAAGCCCCCCAGTATGCCCCTATACACCTGGCCGGCCATGAGTCCGGCGAGTTCTTTTTCATGCCGGGATGATGGATAGATTATTTGAGCAGTCCTGAACAACTGGGAAAATACCGTATCGAGGCAATCCTGGGTGAAGGTGGTATGGGTATTGTGTACCAGGCATACGACCCCCATCTTGCACGCCCGGTAGCCATCAAAACTATCCGACGCAGCCTGTTACAGGGCCAGGTCGGTCGGGAACTGCGCGCCCGATTTCAACGGGAAGCAAGGGCTGAAGGTCGCTTGGCACACCCCAACATCGTAGCCATATACGAATACCATGAAGGTGACGAGGGGGATCCTTTCTTCGTTATGGAGTTTGTGGAGGGCAAGTCCCTCAAGGAGTTTCTGGCCCGCGGTATGCACTTCAATCTGGAGATGGCAGTCCACATTATTTCTCAGGTACTCAGCGCCCTATCACACTCCCACGAGCAGGGCATTATTCACCGGGATATTAAACCGGCAAACATCATCCTGATGGAAAATGACAAAATCAAGATTGCCGATTTCGGTATTGCCCGAATCGAGGATTCTGACTATACCCAGACCGGTATGGTTATAGGAACACCAAAGTATTTTTCTCCGGAACAGGGCCGCGGTGAAAAAATCGACGCGCGCAGCGACCTCTATTCAACAGGACTCGTATTGTATGAGCTGCTTACGGGAGAGCAATTTTTTTCCCACGGCACAGCAACAGCAACAGCAATGAATCACCGTAATAGCGATGATAAATTTGCCAAACTGGACACCCAGTCCGCGAAGGTTCTGCACGCGCTTAAACTGGTTCTTACACGCGCGTTAGCCACCGAGGCGAAAAAACGATTTCAAAGCGCGGATGAATTCCTCAATGCCCTGCAACCGCTAAAGACCCCGGATGTGACACCAGCGCAAAAAGGGCAGGGTCGACGCTGGCTCGCTGTAGCCGGTTTTGCACCGTTACTTCTCGTGGGCGGATATTTCGTCTGGCAGTCGGCTGTTCCGAACGGCTGGTTGGAAGGAGTAATGCCCCACGAACGGAAAGTACTGACGACCCAGGAACAGAAGAAGGTTGCCGATCTCCTGGGAGTCGGGCGAGCTCACCTGATTGTGGGGCGATTGCTTACCCCTGAAGGCAGCAGTGCTTACGACGCTTACACATTGGTGTTGGAAATAGACCCGGGCAATGCCGATGCCAAGAAGGGGATGAACACCCTGAGTGACAAACTGATGTCAAAGATCGATCGGTTGCAGAAAATGGGTGACGCAGAGAATGCACGGAAATTGGCAACTCTGGCTCAACAGAGGATTCCGGGCAGCAGCTTCGCACAAGACGTATTGCCCTGAGTGGTAGATTCCAGTTTGTCCACATAGCTACTCAACACCATATCGGGATAACGCTTTTGTAGGTTCCGAAGAAATTGCCACGCGACATCGGCTAGTTCCGGCGTCGCTATTCGCTCAAAATCCTGTTCGAGGTATTGCCAGAAAAACTGATCGTCAACTGGATTCAGTGCGAGATAAAAGCTGGTCATCTGTCGCGCATACTCTGGACCTGAAGCCATCGCTGACAGTTTTTCGTAGTCCTGGAGCACACGACTGTAGTGGCTTAATCTCGCCGCTGCCAACTGCCCCCCCGGCCCACTCGACAATCGCTTGACAATTGTGATGGCATCCACCAATTCCCCAGTTCGCCATGCTTCCTCCGCACGAAACAAGGGCGTGACACTCATTGAGCGGGGTTCCGATTGCAGGAGAGCCTGCTCTGGCCTGGACGTATACCGGTATGCCACAAATACCAGGAGGACTACGGCCAGGCAAGAGATAACCCGGCACCCTCGTCCCACGCACCTCCCCCTCTTCGCCGCGACCGGCCCCCGGCCCCTACCAGGTTTTGCAAGAAGTGCGCGCGCGCCGGGGGATTCGTATGCAACCGGTTCCCCTGCCCCGACGATGGTGGCATTGCTAGCCATCATAGTGACATCCAAATCAGCACTCGCACCTTCAATCATTAGCTTGAAGCTATGCTTGTCAAACATGAGCGTGTCACCATCAGCCAGTTCGACCACACCCTCGACTCGTTGATCATTCACCCAGGTGCCATTGACTGAGCCCAGATCTTCCACTAAAACTCGCATGGCTACCACGACAATTTTCGCGTGTCTGCGAGATACACCGGGATCATCAATGATGATGTCACAGTTGGCCGAACGCCCCACACGCATCTCACCACTCAGTTGCTGTAATTTTCCACCACCGGCTTGCAACTGAGCATTGAAACCTGTTGAGCCTGTATCGTGCCCAGTATGAGACAAATTCCTTATCACCTTACCAAAAGTCTTCTACAAAAGAGCTAAATAACAACAGGACCGCTGCAAGCGCCAGGCTTAACCACAGGTAGCGGCGCCCACCCTCGCCCCGCAGAGCTATTGGACTCACCCCTACTTCAGCTCTTGGCGGGGCGTCCCTGAATGACTCATAGCTTGCAGTTAAAACATCATAGCGCCAAACCAGATTAGGTTGTGTGGCATCATCGACAGCTGACATGCCGGCCCCTCCCTCTATCAATACGACCGTCACATTATCACGACCGCCCGCCTCAACGGCAGCATCAACAAGTAACTGACAGCGTGTTTCTAGCGGTGACTCCTGTGACAGAATAGTGGCAATATCGGCCGTGGGCAGTGCGTCATTGAGCCCGTCACTGCACAGTAGCAAGACCTGGCCCGGTTGTAACTGACCATAATTACGGCCTATCCTGAGCTTATCTCCGTTGCGAATACCTACCGCCTGCTCAATGATATTCTTTTTGGGATGCACAACCGCCTCTTCCACTGTAATCTGCCCGCTTTCCACCAGGCTTTCTACATAGGTTTGATCGCGACTAAGAAGTGCCAGGCTTCCATCCCAGAGATAGGCTCGACTATCCCCCACCCAGGCCAACTCATAGGCAGGACCAAAAAAAAGTAATGCGACTACTGTCGTCGCCATACCCTTTTTGCCCAAGCCGCGCTCAACGGCATCAAGCACCTCTGCATTCGCCGTCTGAATAGCCTTTTCCAAACTAGAACCGGCAGTGATCTCTCTGTCCAGCACAGCACAGGTTATGCTGCTGGCTACCTCGCCAGCTTGCAGCCCTCCAACCCCGTCAGCAACAACCATCAGGCCGAGGTCTTCGTCAATCAACAACGCGTCCTCGTTGTTAGCCCGTTGCGCCCTATCAGTATGTCCCCAAGCCCTTATCAGGTTTTCAGGATGCTTTTCACTCATAGAATTTCCACCATTGGGCGCGCTAACATCGCGGTTTGGACCGGGGAAAAAATATTCCCATTGACCATCGTCTTAGTCCGGACATTCAAATTCTAACGGCCCGACGGAACCATCTTTTCAGGGGACTGCACAGGACAGTATAGTCAATAGCCATCAGGAGCATACCTTCTTTTTGCAGCTTTCTACTTGTTTGGCTATATTCAAGATTATGGGTACTATGGGCCACTGCTGCCAGCGGACTCAATTTGTTCGGCAACTGTGTACTAAAAAACAGCTTACAACATAGAAAAGGTGGAGTAGTGGGCCCCTCGGACGACGACAAAACACAAATAAGTCCAGAGCCGGATTTTGCCGCTAACCACTCGGCTGAAACCGACGCGCAGGACTATACGGAATATACAACTTCCAGCAATTCCGATTCCACTGGCTTTGACCAAGCGAGAGACCTCGCGAAAAAAGCCCAGGGCGAGAGTGGTCGCTTACTGAAAAAGCGCTTTGTACTCGAAGAGGTGTTGGGAAAGGGCGGCATGGGTGTGGTATACAAAGCCCGCGATTTGCGCAAGGTCGAGGCCCAGGACAGCAACCCCTACATTGCGACTAAAGTGCTGGGGCAACACTTTAAAGATCATCCCCAAGCATTTATCTCCCTGCAACAGGAGGCAGTCAAGTCGCAAAAGCTCGCACACCCCAATATTGTTACGGTGCATGACTTCGACCGCGACGGCAGCACCATTTTTATGACCATGGAGCTTCTCAAAGGAGATCCGCTGGACAGCCTACTCAAACAGGAAGCCCCCTTTAGCAGGGAGAGCGCTTTTCGGTATTTTACCGAGCTCTGTGCCGGTCTCGACTACGCCCATAAGCGCGGGCTTATTCACTCAGACTTCAAGCCCGCCAATATCTTCGTGACCACCAGCGGCGTGGTAAAAATTCTGGACTTTGGTATCGCGCGGGCCGCCAACCGAGATAGCCTGAGCAGCGATTTTGATGCCGGGGACCTGGGCGCGCTGACTCCCGCCTACGCCACCATCGAAATGGCGCATGGTGAAGCACCCAGTTTTAGCGATGATGTCTATGCCCTGGCCTGCGTGTTCTACCAGATGCTTACCGGGAATCATCCCTACGAGCGCCTGAGCGCTGCCGACGCCCGGGATAAAAAACTGAAGCCCAAACGCCCCGAAATACTCAGTAACAGGGAGTGGCAGGCTCTCCGCCAGGGCCTGAGCCTGACCAAAGACAAACGGCCTGGGACAATTAAACAATTTCGCAGCAGTATGCTCCCTCCGGCAAAATCCCCCGTCATTAAAATTGTGGCAGCCATCGTTATGGCCTTTATCGCCGGTGGTGCCTGGTTTGGTTTGCAACAATATCGTGAGAGAGCCGAACGGCAATCAATCGTCGACACAAAACTGCAAACCGCAAAGGATTGCTTTTATCGCGAGTCTTACCCCTGTGCCATCGAAAATGCGCAGGTGGTTACCAGCCTGGCCCCGCACAATGCAGAGGCGAAGGAACTACTTAAAGCGGCCCTGCAATCACAACAAAAAACTGAGCACCAGAACACGGTAAGCCGTTTACTGCGCGAAGCCCAGGCATGTCTGTCCGAATCTGATTACGGCTGTGCCAAGGTCAAGGCACAAGAGGTGCTTGACATGGAAGCAGACCAAATACAGGCGCAGCAAATACTGGAGCAATTAGTAAAAGAGCGCCATCGACAAACCATAGGCACATATCTTGCTAGGGTAAACAGCTGCCTCGACAAGGGCGATATGCTGTGTGCCAGCGAGGCGCTGGAAGAGGCCAGGGCAGCCGGTGCAGAACCGGCAGAACTCTACGAGGCGAGGAGACGCGCCGACATAATGGCCGCGCAAAAGCTGGACATGGCCCGCCAGCTGGATCAAGCTATCGGGGAATCACTGGAGGCGGCGAGTACCTGCTTTCTGGCAAAAAACTACGACTGTGTGCTGGCCAGGACCGACGAGGTTCTTAAGCTCGATGCCGCGAATACCCGCGCCATAGAACTACAACAGTCAGTGAAACTGGCCAGAGCGCAAATACGCGCCAACCGAAAGACTGTGGCAAAATTCCTGGAGCAGGCAGAAACCTGCTACACCAGAAAAAACTACGCCTGTGCCATTGCCAAATCAGAATCAGCTCTGGCCATTATTCCAGGCTCGGCCGACGCCAGGGCTTTAATAAGGAAAGCCCAAAATTCACAGAGCGCAGCAAAAAAGAATATTTCTATTGAATAATTGACCGGTTAGTAGTTCCATGCAAGAAATGACATCAGGAGCCCCGCGATGAAGAATCTAATCTCACTCTGTCTGCTGTCCCTATTCGTTTCCCTGCCATCCCATGCCAGTTTTCTTGACGACTTAAGAAAAGCCATCGAAAAAAATGTGACAGACACCGCCACCAATATGGCAGTAGATATCACGGTAAAATTAATTGAAGACATGTTAATTGGCTACACTACCACGCAAACAAAGACCGATGAGGAAGTTTTAAAGGAATACGAGGAGGATAACGGTTCTCTGCCGAGATACACCATCGCATCGTCATACAAGACCGAGATGTTGCCTGGCTCGGCGGTGAGTCCGGGCACCGAGGTGGTGGTTCGTTCTGTTATTGAAGTCATTCCGGGCAGGAATGCGCAAAGTGTCACTATCGAAGAGCGCCTGACCATTTATGACAACGAGGACAGCAGCCTGGTATTGAAAAGCATGACGAAAAAAGCGGGCAAAAAGGCGGGCAAAGGCGGGCAGTTCTCCGGCGAATTTACTTTCACCCTGCCAGAGGGCATGCCCCAGGGTATATACCCCGTGCAGTGCGAACTTCTACTCGACGGCGAACTCGCAGGTGACCAGAATCACGACTTGCAATTGGTACGATGGGGCGCACCCCCAGCCGATGAAGAGTTAGTTGCAAGTTTCCTCACGCCCAAGCAAAAGGAGTTATCCCCATGATCAATTTAAAACGATTTATCCTGCTACCATCAATTCTTGCCGGGCTCATGATACTCAGTAGTTACAGCTTTGCCGGAGCCGCCGACCTGACAAACAAAGATGGGACAAAAATGAAGTTTGAATACCAGGGTGACAATCTGCGTATCAATACCGGCCAGGGTGACGAATCCTATATGTTGCTGCGAGACGATCACATGTATGTCGTTTCCAATGCCAACGGTGAAATAATGGTTATCGACATGAACCAGGCCATGAGCATGTTTGGCGGCATGGCCGGCGCTGCGACCCCCTCTGTGGTAGCCAGTGAAGTCGTCACCATGGAGGCCACGGGGCGCCATGAGAAACAGGCTGGCATAGACGGCGAAGTGTATAATTTGCGCTATATTGCGGAAGATGGCAAAGAACATCGCACAGAACTGCTGCTGTCTGACGACCCGCGCGCCAGGGCGTTAAGCCGGGCCATGAACCGCATGGCGCTGACGCTGGCAATATCTGCGGGTAAGAATTATGCGGATGCCGCCAACGACATGGAGACACGGCTTGGCGCCCTGGAAATGGGCGTACTGCGTTATGGGGACGACATGGTCGTCAGTGCCATCAGCGACAGAAAGATTGACCCATCACGCTTTGTGTTGCCCGCCGAGCCCACGGAACTACCCAACTTCAGCAATATCTTGAAACAGATGGGGCAATCATCATCCACGGGAGAAACAAAGCCCGGAACGAACGAGAATAATGGTGGCGTCGTTTCCAGCTTTCTCGGCGCCCTGGGTAAGCTCGGCAAAAAACCCGAAAGCGATGAGCAGAACAAGGACTCCCAGGATCAACCGGCCGAGGAAGAAGAAAAAAATAAGGATAACGCTTTCGGCAAGGCATTTGGCAAGCTCTTTGGTGACTAGCATCCAGTCCTGCGGTGATTTATCTATTAGCGTGGGCCAATCCTTTGAGCAGGTGAACTTCACGCCGTAAAAATATTTCCTTCATTCTTTGTATCTTGGACTACACTGAGACATGTTGCGGTAAAAACAATTTAGGCGTCAAACGCGAGGGATCTGCTCATGTACGACAATCTGACAATTGATCATTTCATGGACGGGCTAAAAAAACGCAATCCTGGGGAACCTGAATTTCACCAGGCCGTTTTCGAGGTGGTAGAGTCCGTAATACCTTTCATTCAGGCAAATCCAGAATACCAGAGCGCTGGAATTATCCAGCGCATGACCGAGCCCGATCGCACCATAATCTTCCGGGTAGTGTGGGAAGATGATGAGGGCCATATCCGTGTCAATCGTGGGTATCGCGTGCAATTCAATAATTCTATAGGCCCCTACAAGGGTGGGCTGAGATTCCACCCCTCGGTCAATTTGAGTATCCTGAAGTTCCTGGGCTTTGAGCAAACCTTCAAGAACAGTCTGACAACACTTCCCATGGGAGCCGGTAAAGGGGGGGCTGACTTCAACCCCAAGGGCAAATCTGACCGCGAGGTGATGCGCTTCTGCCAGTCGTTTATGACTGAGCTATTTCACTATATCGGTCCGGACACCGACGTTCCCGCGGGTGATATTGGCGTTGGCGCCAGGGAAATAAGCTATCTGTTTGGCCAGTACAAACGTCTGGCCCACGAGTTTACCGGTGTACTGACCGGTAAAGCTCTGGAGTTCGGTGGCAGCCTGGTTCGCACGGAGGCCACCGGTTATGGCAACGCCTACTTCATGGAAGAGATGCTCAAGCACCAGGGAGATTCCATTTCCGGGAAAACCTGTGCCGTATCCGGCTCGGGCAATGTTGCCACCTACTGTACCCAGAAAATCACCCAACTCGGAGGCAAGGTGGTAACCCTGTCTGATTCCTCGGGCTTTATTTATGATCCCGATGGCGTCGGCGCCGACAAACTGGCCTATGTAATCAATTTGAAAACCGTAAAGCGCGGCCGTATTTCTGAGTACGCCCAGGAATACGGGTGTGAGTTTCATGCGGGAAAACGACCATGGGGCGTGCCCTGTGATCTCGCCTTCCCCTGTGCCACCCAGAATGAAATACTCCGCGAAGATGCCGAGGCGCTGGTAGCCAATGGTTGCAAGGCTGTCTCCGAGGGGGCCAATATGCCCACTACCATTGAGGCAATTCACGTACTGAAATCCGCAAAACTGCTTTATGGGCCGGGCAAGGCCGCCAACGCAGGTGGAGTAGCCGTTTCCGGACTCGAAATGTCCCAAAACAGTATCCGCATGTCATGGACCGCCGAGGACCTGGAGGAAAAGCTACACACCATCATGAAAAACATCCATGCCCAGTGTGTTAAGCATGGTGATGACAACGGCTATATAGACTATGTAAAGGGGGCGAACATTGCCGGTTTTATCAAGGTAGCAGATGCAATGCTGGCCTATGGCGTAGCCTAGCGACGCCGGCCAAGCTTTGCCGGGGAAATCCTGTATAAGCGCTATGAATTTAAGTCTGAAGTTCAGTCTCCGGGTGACTGAGCTAACTTCGGGAAAAAAAGTTTTTTCAGACGACTGAAAAAACCCGCTTTTGAGCCTACCGCGGAGACGGCGGGTTCGCCGATTTGTGGCATCAAAAATATGGTGCTCACTCCCCCGAATCGGATGGTATCTTTCGGGGACAGATAGGCGGAGTTGTACTGCTCGCCGTTGACATAAGTGTGGTTGGTAGACATCTGGTCAATGATCTTCCACTTTCCATCTTTATGGACCAATTTGGCGTGATAATCAGAGACAGAAGGGTGGTCAATGATGATGGACAGGTCGTGGCTGGCACCGCCCCTACCGATGGTCCAGAAACTCAATTCACCTGAATTGTGCAACTTATAGGGCTGGCCAGCATCCTTACCTGAGAGGATTAGTAGCGTGGGGCCCTCGATCCTGGCCTCCCACTTGGCCAATTCATCTTCGGCCTGACCGGAGGCCATTTTCTCGACCTCCTCAACACTTAAGAATACTGTGTGGCCTGGGTCGTCATCGACCCAGGCCGGGGGCAGGTTCTTGTTTCGCGACATTACTTCAATACTGCCCTGAATGCCATCCTCGTTGGGCTCTGTCGCTCCGGGTTTGGGGACTTCAGCGGGAGCCAATGGAGAAACCACTGTCTCGTCGGGCGACGGAGAAAGGATAGTTTCATCTTCTCCTTCAACTTCAAATTCGAAAATACAGGGACCAAAGCGCAATTCGTCGCCGCGCCGTAACTCCCTTATGCCATCTAGACGCTCGCCCTGAATGAAAGTGCCATTCGAGGACTTCAGATCTTCAATGGATACACCGTTGTCAGTCACAAAAAATAGCGCGTGGCGTCGCGACACTTCCGAGTTGTCGAGGCTCACATCACAATTGGATCCCCTCCCCACTAATGTGTCGTTTACTACTTCTATGGACTCTCCCGATTGAGACACCAAAAAGTATCGATTATCCATTTTGATC
>SMVA01030379.1_pt1 | contig 13086 bp, 11 predicted proteins | sample 2456451 | NCBI WGS metagenome assembly SMVA01 (sample SAMN11095933, study PRJNA526329) | marine sediment metagenome | biome: Marine sediment; feature: Surficial sediment; material: Deep marine sediment; isolation source: Hadal surficial sediment | place: Pacific Ocean | collected 2014-05 | depth...
GAATATGGGCGGCAAGTCGACCTACATGCGACAAGCGGCACTGATAACAATTCTTGCCCATATCGGCAGTTTCGTGCCGGCCGACAGTTTGCGAATCGGACCAATCGACCGGATTTTCACGCGCATCGGAGCGTCCGCCGATCTTGCGGGCGGCCGTTCAACGTTTATGGTCGAGATGACCGAAACGGCAACCATCCTGAACAATGCAACAGATCACAGCCTGGTATTGATGGACGAGATCGGCCGCGGTACCAGCACATTCGACGGCTTGTCGCTGGCCTGGGCGGCCGCGCATTTCATGGGCGAGAGGGTGCGGGCATTTACGTTGTTTGCGACCCATTATTTCGAACTCACCGCGCTGGCCGCTGAGCTTCCGGATTGCAAGAACGTGCATCTCGATGCAACCGAACACAAGAATCAGCTTGTATTCCTGCATTCAGTCAAGGCCGGGCCGGCAAGCCGCAGTTACGGATTGCAGGTTGCAGCACTGGCCGGTGTACCGCCCAAGGTTATTCGGCGAGCCAAAAGTTATATGGCAACACTGGAGGCACAACAGTCCGCAGACAGCCCGCAGGGCATGCTGGCACTGGATGTTGCGGAAGTTTCGCCACCGCATCCGTTGCGCGACGCACTCGATGAAATTGATCCGGATGAGTTGTCGCCGAGAGATGCGCTGGATCGTTTGTACATGCTGAAAAAATTATCGCGCGAGTAGGCAAAGCGATCGCGCCTGCAGAGGCGCTCCAACAATACCTTGAAGGAGTCCTGTTGGAGCGCCTCTGCAGGCGCGATGCTCGCTAAGTTTGACTGCTCCGCAAGAACTCTCCGCGTTTTAAAAATGCCGCCACATGGTCCGCAACCTCACGCGACAGCACCAGCGTCGAGTGGCTGTTCGGCAGGCTGATATGGTCTTTCAAACCCGGCAATTCCGTCTCGGCGACCGCCACAGTGCCGTCATTGGCCTCTTTAAAATTGGCGACCAGGCGACCAATACCAACCGGCGTGGTTCCGGCAATGCTGCCGACTTCGCGGTTTTTAATCACCCCACCGGCCCATTCGTTGGCCGCCTTGCGAACAACACCATCCGCGATGGTTTTGCCCAGAATGACACTGCCCCAGTCTGTTCGGTGGAGAACTTCTGCGGCCCGCGAGCCACTTAGCGGCGACCCAAGGCAGACCACCCGCCCGGGTTTCGAATCGGCATTGAGTGACAACATACGAAGCGCCAGAACACCACCAAGACTATGGCCAACCAGGTGAACTTCGCGGGCATCCACATTTGCTACGAAGTCCGCGAGTAATTCCGTATTTTCGTCCAGCGAGCCGCGTACGGATGGGTAGCGGAACAAGTGTCCTTCAAAACCGTGTTGCGACTGGAGATGGCGCTTCAGGAAGATCATCTCCTCGCCTGGCATCCACATACCGTGAACATAAACGATAGCAGCGTTGTTCACAGTGTCACCTGCAAGGATTCGAGCGCCGCTTTATTGGTCCAGGACCAGACCCTTTCGATTGCTGCATCAATTGGCAGCCACTGGCTGTCAGAGTGCTCGTCGCCAGACAACTGAACTGCCGCGGATTCCGCCATGCAATACCGGTACTCATACTCGACATTTTCGACAGTCCCGGGTGGAAATCGATTCCGCCATCGCGGGTCGATAGCGAATTGACGGCTGACTCCGGTAAAGACAAGAGCGCCCTCACCGGTCAATCCTGTTTCTTCATTTAGTTCTCGCGTTGCAGCGGCCGCGTGCGATTCGTCAGATCCAAGACTGCCGGTCACTGACTGCCAGAACTCGAATGGCTGCGATCGTTTGAGCAACAGAACATCGCGAGCTATGGTATAGACAACCACCAGTACAGACTCGGGTCGACGATAATTCGACACTACCGTCGCAGACTCTGGATCACTCGGTGCGCGGTACGCGCAGGCGAATACCGGCCTCTTTCAACTGCTCAGCAGAAACTTCGCTTGGCGCGTTGGTTAACGGGCAACTGGCCGTTTGTGTCTTCGGAAACGCGATGACATCGCGAATGCTGTCTGCGCCCGCCATCAACATCACCATGCGATCAATGCCGAACGCGATCCCGCCGTGTGGCGGGCAACCGAATTCCAGCGCACGCAGCAGGAAGCCGAACTTTTCTTCCGCCTCTTCTTTGCTGATACCCAGTAAATCGAACACTGCTGACTGCATTTTTCTGTCGTGAATTCGGATAGAACCGCCACCGATCTCGGAACCGTTCAACACCATGTCGTAAGCACGTGACAAAACCGTTCCCGGTTCTGCGCCAAGCGCGGCAGCATCGTCGCTGGCCGGTGCCGTAAACGGATGGTGCAATGAGGTCCAGCGGTTGCTGTTTTTGTCTTTCTCAAACATCGGAAAATCAACAATCCAGAGCGGCTGCCATCCATCGGCGACCAGCCCACGATCTTCACCCAGCTTCACACGGAGCGCGCCAAGCGCATCGTTGACCACATGCGCGCTGTCGGCACCAAAGAAAACGAGATCGCCGGTTTCTGCGCCGGTACGCTGCATGATCCCTTCGATCGCGTCATCCGGCAAAAACTTCAATATGGGCGATTGCAGACCTTCACGGCCCGCGGCCGCATCATTGACCTTGATGTAGGCGAGGCCCTTCGCACCATATCGAGCAACGAAAGAGGTGTAGTCGTCTATTTCCTTGCGACTCAACTCGCTGCCACCTGGCAAGCGCAGCGCGGCAACCCGGCCTTCCGGATCTTTTGCAGGACCTGCGAATACCTTGAATTCGACCGATGCCATCAAGTCCGAGACGTCGATGAGTTCGAGCGGAATTCTCAAGTCGGGTTTATCCGAGCCGAATCGCAGCATGGCCTCTGCGTAAGTCATACGAGGGAACGGCGTGGGTAATTCCACGTCCATCACCTCTTTGAACAGCCACCTCATAAGGTCTTCCATCGTTCCCATAACGGCTTCTTCGTCGACAAAACTCATCTCGATGTCGAGCTGGGTAAATTCCGGCTGCCTGTCTGCACGAAGATCTTCGTCACGAAAACAACGCACTATTTGATAGTAGCGATCCAGGCCGGCTATCATTAGCAGCTGTTTGAAAATTTGTGGCGACTGCGGCAGCGCGAAGAATTTTCCGGGATGGGTGCGGCTTGGCACAATGTAGTCGCGTGCGCCCTCCGGTGTTGCCCGAGTCAGCATGGGTGTTTCGACGTCGATGAAGCCTGAGTCGTCCAGGAAACTTCTAAGCGCCTTCGTCACCTGATGCCGCAGACGCAGATTGCCGAGCATGTTTTCGCGACGCAGGTCGAGATAACGATACTTCAGCCGCAACTCTTCATTGGCGTGCTCATCGTGATGAAATGGCGGCGTTGCCGAATCGTTCAGTGTGACCAGTTCTTCTGCCAGAACCTCGATTTGGCCCGTCGTCATGTTCGGGTTGACCGTGCCTTCCGGTCGCGGCCTGACTTTGCCTTTGACCGCGAGTACGTACTCGCCACGAATACGTTCTGCTTCTGCAAAGATCTCCGGCCGATCGGGATCGAATACAACCTGCAGCAAGCCTTCGCGGTCGCGAAGATCGACAAAAATGACGCCACCATGGTCGCGACGGCGATGCACCCAGCCAGTGACAGAGACCTCCTGCCCTATGAGTTTTTCGTCAATTTGTCCGCAATAATGGCTGCGCATGGGTGTATCCGATGTGCCCTGCCGGGCTAAGAAAATGAGGGCGGCATGGTAAAGCCTGACCTTGATGACTGCAAGTGGCGAATAATTCCGGGGACAGTTTACTTATTTCGCTTCGGCTAATGGTATATAGCAAGTCTTCAGCACGAAATAAGTAAACTGTCCCCGGAATTATTCGCCTGTCTCTGGCATTTTTAGTGGCAATTCACCGATACGATCGTCTTTCCAGCTCGGCACTACCACGCCCAGGGAAATGATCATCTTCAGCGCCTCGTCCACCTCCATGTCCAGCTCGATAACATCCCTCTTTGGCACCATGATGATCAGGCCGGAGGTTGGATTCGGCGTGGTCGGGACGAATGCGCACACTACGTCTTCGCCGGTTCGTGCCTGAATCTCGCCAAGATTGGTCGAGGTCTGGAAGGCGAGGCTGTAGACGCCCTTTCTCGGGTATTCAATCAGCAGCACTTTTTTGAACGATTGGCTTGAGTCCGAGAATACGACCTCGGCAAAATTCTTGGCGGCGGAGTATATCGATCGCACGACAGGAATCCGGTCCATGATGGATTCCCACCAGCTGACCAGACGCCGGCCGATAAAATTGGCGGCGAACACGCCGGTGATAAGCAGGATAAGAAAGGTCAGTATGAGGCCCCAAAGACCCGGTATGTCGACGCCCAATAGCGCGCCTGGCTGATATTGCGGCGGGATGGGTGCCAGCGTCTGGTCGACCAGGCCACTCAAGATCTTGAGCAGGAAGAAAGTGACGCCTAACGGCAGCCAAACGAGGATTCCGGCTATTAAATATCTGCGTAATCTTTTCATAATTGCCTAGTCAGAACTTTTGCTGGCCGATTTGTTCTTGGTTGATGACGTATTGCTGCCCGAATCACCTTTCGATTTGCTGTCTTTCTTTTCCGTCTTTTCCGGCTTATCCGTCTTTTCTTTCTTGTCCTTCTTCGCTGGCTCAGTGTCGCTGGACGACAAGTTGCGCTGATTGTCTTTCTTGAAATCTGTCTCGTACCAGCCCTGCCCCTTGAGCCTGAATCGCGGTGCCGAGATCAAGCGCTTCAACTGCAGTTTGCCACACTCGGGGCAATCCACCAGTGGATCGTCGCTCATTTTTTGCAGCTCATCCAGCGTGTGGCCACAGTTCTTGCAAGCATACTCATAAATCGGCACGCAACTCTCCAAATTCAGACGGAAATCGCGCAGGGTCCTGCGCGATTTGGGGGATTATAAAGTATTTACGCGTTATGCGGCATTCTGAAACTCAAGCTGCATTCCATCGACGCTGACTTCGATCGTGTCTCCGGGCTTGAACTTGCCCTGCAGGATCTCCTGCGCCAGCGGGTTCTCGACCTGTTGCTGAATTGCCCGCTTCAGTGGACGGGCGCCGTAGACCGGATCAAAGCCTGCTTCGGCAAGCCGGTCGCACGCAGCATCCGTTAACACGATCTCCATATCTCTTTCGGCAAGGCGCGCATGCAGATAGCCAAGCTGAATATCAACGATCTTGCGAATATGCTCGCGGCCCAGCGGATGAAATACCACCACATCGTCTATGCGATTGATGAACTCCGGCCGGAAGTGTTGTGAAACGACCTCCATAACCGAGGCCTTCATCTCTTCGTAATTGTCCTCTCCTGCCAGCTCCTGAATGCGCTGGGAACCGAGATTGGAGGTCATGACGATGACACAGTTGCGAAAATCGACGGTCCTGCCCTGGCCGTCTGTCAGGCGGCCGTCATCAAGCACCTGCAACAGCACGTTGAATACGTCCGGATGCGCTTTTTCCACTTCATCGAGCAAGATCACGGAATAAGGCCGGCGGCGAACCGCTTCGGTCAGGTAACCACCCTCTTCGTATCCCACGTAGCCCGGGGGTGCACCGATGAGGCGAGACACGGAGTGCTTCTCCATAAACTCGGACATATCGAGGCGCACCATTGCTTCGTCCGTATCGAACATGAAATGGGCCAGTGCCTTTGTCAGCTCGGTCTTGCCCACACCGGTCGGCCCGAGAAAGAGAAATGAACCGATAGGCCGCTTCGGATCGGACAGGCCGGCACGCGATCGCCGGATCGCATTTGCGACGGTAGTCAGGGCTTCTTCCTGGCCGACCACTCGTTGTCGAATGATCTCTTCCATCTGCAGCAACTTTTCTTTCTCGCCTTCCAGCATTTTGGACACGGGAATGCCGGTCCACTTCGACACAATTTCGGCGACCTCTTCGTCGGTTACGTTGTTGCGCAGCAGCGTCATTTCGCTGACTTCTGTTTTCAGTGCATCTTCAAGTTGCTTTTCAAGCTCGGGAATCCGGCCGTACTGAAGTTCGGACATTCGCGCCAGATCGCTTGCCCGATGTGCCGTTTCGAGTTCGAGCTTGGCGCGCTCCAGTTCCTCTTTGATATGCGTAGTGCCCTGCATCGCTGCTTTTTCCGCCTTCCAGACTTCTTCGAGGTCGGAGAATTCCTTCTCGAGCGTCTCCAACTGCTCCTGCAAGTCTGAAAGCCGCTTCTTGGACGCGTCGTCGGATTCTTTTTTCAATGCCTCGCGCTCGATTTTGAGCTGAATTATTCGACGCTCAAGACGGTCCATCTCCTCTGGCTTCGAGTCGATCTCGATGCGAATCTTCGACGCAGCCTCATCGATAAGGTCGATAGCTTTGTCGGGAAGCTGGCGATCACTGATATAGCGATCTGACAACGTCGCTGCGGCAACAATCGCCGGGTCGGTGATTTCGACGCCGTGATGTACTTCGTAGCGCTCTTTGAGTCCGCGCAATATTGCGATGGTGTCCTCGACCGTCGGCTCCTCGATCAGCACCTTCTGGAATCGTCGCTCAAGCGCTGCGTCCTTCTCCAGGTACTTTCTGTACTCATCAAGCGTGGTGGCGCCGACGCAATGCAACTCGCCGCGTGCGAGCGCAGGCTTCAACATGTTGCCCGCATCCATCGATCCTTCTGCTTTGCCTGCGCCAACCATCGTGTGCAATTCATCGATGAAGAGGATGATCTGGCCTTCCTGTTTGGACAGATCGCTCAACACCGCTTTCAGTCGCTCTTCAAATTCGCCGCGGAATTTTGCGCCCGCGATCAATGAGCCCATGTCGAGCGAGAGAATGCGCTTGTTGCGCAATCCTTCCGGAATTTCGTTATTGACGATACGTTGCGCCAGACCCTCGATAATGGCGGTCTTGCCAACGCCCGGCTCGCCGATAAGAACAGGGTTGTTTTTTGTGCGGCGCTGCAGGATCTGGATGGTGCGGCGGATCTCGTCGTCCCGCCCGATAATCGGGTCCAGCTTGCCCTGCTCCGCGAGCTCGGTCAGGTCGATCGTGTATTTCTCCAGCGCCTGACGCGTATCTTCTGCGTTGGGGTCGTTGACTTGTTGGCCACCACGTAATTCGTCAATGGCTTTTTCGACCGCGCCGCGTACGGCGCCCGCCTGCTCCAGCACGGTTGCAAGCGACGACTTGCCGTCCAGGATAGCCAGGATGAACAGCTCGCTGGAGATGTACTGATCGTTACGTGCCTGCGCCAGCTTGTCGGTTACATTCAGTAACTTGTTCAGGCCGGTGCCAAGATGCACGTCGCCCTCGGTGCCCTCTACTTTCGCGAGGCGATCCAGGGTGTCACCCAAATGCGACCTCAGCAGGTTGACGTTGACGCCTGATTTGGTCAGTAAACCGCGCACCGTGCTGCCCTGCTGGTCGAGCAATGCGACCATCAGGTGGACGGGTTCGATGAATTGATGATCCTGCCCGACCGCGAGTGACTGCGCGTCGGCCAGTGCCATCTGAAATTTGCTGGTCAGTTTATCCATTCGCATGACGATATGCTCTTCCGGGGATTTTGAATTGCGCTATAAATTGCGCCGGATCCAGCCATTTCAAGCCACATTTGTACGATAAATAAAGGTCGCCATACGCCCGCACTCACCGTCGTGGCGATAGGAGAAAAAGTCCTTCGATTCGGCATAGGTACAGCGATCTCCACCGTAAACGTCAGTAACGCCAAGGACCTTAAGTCGCTGTTTCGCGAGCCCGTAAAGATCCGCCTGAAATCGCCCACGCTCGTTCTCGACAAAGTGCGCAGCGGCAGCGCTTTGCTCCACGATGAACTGATCGCGCACTTCGGCCCCTACCTCAAACGCCGCCTGGGATATCGCCGGGCCCAGCCATACCAGGACATCAGCCGGGCTAGCGTTCATCGCGTTGACGGTGGCCTCCAGAATGCCATCGTTCAGCCCCTTCCAGCCGGCATGTGCTACAGCGATTTCGTCGCCGCTGTTGGCGGCGAATACGACCGGCAAACAATCGGCGCTCAATACCACACATACGGAGTTCGTTGCCCGCGTGACCATGGCATCTGTGCCAGGATCCGACGGAGACGGCGCAGCAGTGGCTACATTGCTGCTGTGGGTTTGCCGCAGCCAAAGCGGCTCTGAAGGCAAATCGCATTCAAGCGAAAATCGCCGTCTGTTCTCGGCCACCGCGGATGCGTCGTCATTGACATGAGTGCCCAGGTTTAACGACGCCCACGCGCCTTTGCTGACCCCGCCGCGGCGCAGCGTCGTTCCGGCACGAATGTTTGCCGGCGCCGGCCAATCCGCATGAATCCACTCGACACTCATGTCGAACGCTGCAGAACGTCCAGCATATCCAGAAAGTCCTGCGGTGGATCGGCCTGAATGGATACAGCCTCGTCGCTGATAGGATGAGCAAACGACAGTTTTTCAGCGTGCAGGGCCTGCCGCTTGAATCGACGCAATAACGCAATCACTTCCTCGCTCGCGCCGGCGGGCAAAGCCAGACGACCGCCGTAGGTCTGGTCGCCCAGCAGCGCATGTCGCCGATGGGCAAAATGCACCCGGATCTGGTGGGTGCGGCCGGTTTCGAGCTGCACGCTTATATAAGTATGCGCGGCAAAGCGCTGCAGCACGCGGTAATGGGTAACAGCCGCTTTGCCACTCTCCGTCACATGCTGTCTTAGCCGGTCCACCGGGTGGCGGCCGATTGGCAAATCGATTTTGCCGCCGCCGGTCAGGACGCCCAGGCAAACGGCGAGATAGTGTCGTGATATCTCGCGATCCGCGAGTTGCCTCACTAACGCGGTATGCGTCTCCAGTGTTTTGGCAACCAGCAAAAGTCCGCTGGTATCCTTATCGAGCCGGTGGACAATGCCGGCCCTTGGAATGGCCTCCAGCTGCGGCGCATAGGATAAGAGCCCGTTCATCAGGGTGCCTCTATGATTGCCGGCGCCGGGATGCACCACAAGGCCTGCCGGTTTCACGATGACCAGAAGATCATCGTCCTCGTGAGCGACCTGCAAATCCATGGCTTCGGGCTCACTCTTGATAACGACCTCTGTGACCGGCCTAACAACCACTGTCGCACCACTGGCGACGGCGTCTCTCGGTCGCATGACATCGCCGTCGACCGTTACCTGTCCCTTGAGTACCCAGCTTTTCAGCCTGCTCCTGGAATACTGTGGAAACATCTTGGCCAACGCCTGGTCCAATCTCTTGCCGGCAAGGTGCTCAGGCACGCGCTCGCTTAAGACCTCTTCATTGGACTCATCATTCATTATTTGGCTAGACCCAGGCTGGACATGAAGCAAGGCTTAAGTTTACGGTATACTTGCTGATTCGGCTCGCACAAACGGGTGCACAAGAGTCAATTGATTACCGCACCAAGCGTTACACAACAAAAACCATGATTAATTTTTCGACATCTTCAGCAAATTTCACTTTCTTCAGCAAACGGCTCCTGACGTGCATTGCCGGGTTCATTGTAGTCGTGTTGCTGTCTTCCTGCGCGGCGAAAGAAAGCCAGACTGACAAGCTCGTCCGTGATGTTGCCGAGGCTTACGAAAAAGCGCAGTCGTCGATGGAATCCGGCAACTATCGCAAAGCCATTCAGATTTACGAAATGCTGCAAGCGCGTTTTCCGTTCAGCGATATCAGCAAGCAGATCCAGCTGGAATTAATGTACGCCTATTACATGAGTGACCGGCGTGAACAAGCCATAGACATCGCGGAACAGTTCTTAAGGGAAAACCCCACACACCCGCGGGTAGATTACGCAATATACATTCAGGCACTGTCTTATTTCGAGGACGATCCCGGGTTTCTGGAGCGGCGCTTCAAGAAAAACACAGACGGTCGACCACCTACCGATGCCGATCTTGCGTTCTCACTGTTCAGCAGACTGGTAACACGTTACCCGGCAAGTGAATACGCCGAAGATGCGCAGCAACGCATGATTTATTTAAAAAATCGACTGGGTGCTTATGAAAATGCGGTGGCGCGTTATTACATCAAGACTGAGGCTTACGTCGCGGCACTCAACCGCGCGCAAAACTCGCTGGAGCAATATAATGGAGCCACCAGCAACAACGAGTCACTGAGAATCATGATTCAGGCATACGAGGGACTCGGCATGCTTGAACTTGCAGCAGACACGCAACGCGTTCTGGACAAGAATGCCCGGGTGTCGGCGAACTGATCAGGACTCCGGGAAGGAATATTTAGAGGTGATTGGATAGCGCCAGTCACGGCCGAAGGCACGGCTGCTAATGCGAATTCCTGGCGGGGCCTGCCTTCTTTTGTACTCGTTTCGTTTGACCATTTCCAATACGCGGATGACCACATCGCGCTCAAATCCTCGCTCTACGATCTCGTTAACCGACAGGTCCTCTTCTATGAACGCTTCGAGAATCGGGTCCAGAACATCGTAATTTGGCAGGGTGTCACTGTCTTTTTGATCGGGCTTAAGTTCTGCCGACGGCGCGCGAGTGAGCACGCGTTGCGGGATTACCTCACTGATCGTGTTGCGATATCGTGCCAGGCGATAGACAAGCGTTTTGCTGCAATCCTTGATTGGCGCAAATCCACCGGCCATATCTCCATAGAGCGTGGCATAACCTACCGCCATCTCGCTCTTGTTGCCCGTTGTCAGCAACATGCGACCCGTTTTATTGGACACGGCCATTAACAAGAGACCTCGACAACGGGCCTGGATATTTTCTTCGGTGACATCCTCTTTCCGATCTGCAAACAGCTTTTTCAATAATGTAATTGACGCCTCATAAAGTGGTTCTATTGGAACCACGTCATATTGCACACTCAGGGTTTCCACCTGCGTTGCCGCATCCTCCTGGCTCATGTTGCTGGTATAGCGAAATGGCATCATTAGCGCCCTGACTTTATCCGCGCCAATCGCATCGCAGGCAATGGCGAGAATCAATGCGGAGTCGATGCCACCGGACAAGCCCAGCACAACACCCGGAAAGCCGTGTTTGTTAACGTAGTCCCGTGTGCCACATACCAGCGCCTTGTAGACGCTTTCAACCTCGGGAAGCAAAGGTTCGATGTCCGCAGGGCTCGGCACGATGCCGGCCGCCGCTGCAGTCAATTCTATTGCGTACATTCCTTCTTCGAACGGCGGTGCCCGCAGAACGATCTCTCCGTGCGCATCCATAACGAATGACCCACCGTCGAAGACGAGTTCATCCTGGCCGCCAACCATGTTGACGTAGATTGCCGGAATGCCAGCTGACTCGACGCGCCCGCGCAGCACTGTCTCGCGTTGCTCCTGACTACCCAACTCATAAGGAGAGCCGTTGATCGCGATGATCAGCTCTGCACCTGCGGCACGCGTCATCTGGGCCGGCCCTGGCTGCCAGACATCTTCGCAAATGTTCAGCCCAATTCGGATGCCATTTAGCGAAAAAACCGACGCATGATTGCCTGGGGTGAAGTAACGGACTTCATCGAATACGCTGTAGTTGGGCAAGACCTGCTTGCGATAGTGGGCCAGTTGCTTGCCGTCTTTGAATACGATGCAACTGTTGTAGATATCTTGATCATCGTATTCCGGAAAGCCGATGAGGACCGCGATATCGCGAACGGCGTCGCGAATTCGGTAGATTGCGTCATCAACGCGCCGGCGCAGTCCGGAATGAAACAACAGGTCTTCCGGTGGATAACCGCAAACACTGAGCTCGGGAAAAACCACAAGGTCCGCGCGCAATTTTTTGCGCGCGCGTGCCGCATATTCGATGATTCTGTCGGCATTACCCTGCACGTCGCCGACGATGAGGTCGAGCTGAGCCAATGCTACGGTAATGTTGTTATTCATGTCGGCCCTGCAAATGGTTGAATGACGCTCGCCAGCCTTGTTTGTTATCCCGACAAAAGCTCCATCATTCTACTGCCCAATTCGGCCGGGGAACGCACTGTTGCCGCGCCTGCCTTATCGAGCGCCTTGAATTTGTCTTCTGCCGTGCCTTTGCCGCCGGCGACGATCGCACCAGCATGCCCCATGCGCTTGCCTGGGGGCGCGGTTACTCCAGCGATATAGGCGACAACCGGTTTGCTTACTTCGGACTGTATGAACTCGGCGGCCGCCTCTTCATCGGTGCCACCAATTTCGCCGACCATGACGATGCCATCCGTGTCCGGGTCCGCCTGAAACAATTCGAGACAATCGATAAAACTCATGCCTCGCACGGGGTCGCCGCCGATGCCGACACAGGTGCTTTGCCCGAGCCCGTTCTGTGTCGTTTGGTAGACCGCCTCGTAGGTGAGCGTGCCTGATCGTGAGATCACACCAATACGGCCCGGCTGATGAATAAAGCCCGGCATAATGCCGATCTTGCACTCTCCCGGAGTGATAATTCCCGGGCAATTGGGACCGATCAGACGGCAATCGCTGTCTGCCATGGCTGCCTTCACTCGCACCATGTCGAGCACCGGTATGCCTTCGGTAATGCAGACAATCAGTGCAACCCCGGAGTCGGCAGCCTCTAAAATCGCGTCCGCGGCGAACGGCGCCGGCACATAAATCATGCTGACATCTGCGCCTGTTTCTGCGACTGCCTCACGCATAGTGTTGTAAACCGGCACACCAAGATGAGTCTCACCGCCACGATTTGGCGTTACGCCTGCGACAACGTTGGTGCCGTATTCAATGCATTGTTCTGTGTGAAAAGAGCCCTGATTGCCGGTGATGCCCTGGCAGACAATCTTGCTGCTCTTGTTAACCAAAATACTCATATTTCAGAAAGTCCTTGCGCGTTTATTACTTGGAAGCAGCGACAACTTTTTGCGCTGCATCCGTCAGGTCACTGGCCGAAATGATATCAAGGCCGCTCTCGGCTAATAAGGATCGGCCCTTGTCTACGTTTGTGCCCTCGAGTCGGACGACAACCGGAACGCTAACGCCGACTTCTTTCACCGCGCTGATAATGCCCTCGGCGATCAGGTCACATCGAACGATACCGCCAAAAATATTCACGAGAATAGCGGCTACGTTTTCGTTCGATAAAATCAATTTGAAGGCAGCGGATACGCGCTCGGCGGTCGCGCCACCACCCACATCGAGAAAGTTCGCGGGATCGCC
>SMVA01217172.1_pt1 | contig 13086 bp, 12 predicted proteins | sample 2456451 | NCBI WGS metagenome assembly SMVA01 (sample SAMN11095933, study PRJNA526329) | marine sediment metagenome | biome: Marine sediment; feature: Surficial sediment; material: Deep marine sediment; isolation source: Hadal surficial sediment | place: Pacific Ocean | collected 2014-05 | depth...
CAGTTTCATTTGTGCTACTTGCTGATCGATTTCATCCGGCACGCCATATACACCCGGTGCAAGCTCTTCATGGTGTTCGAAGAGGTAACGTGCGCTCAGGGCTTGCAGCGCGAAACTGGTATCCATAATTTCGACGGGATGACCGTCCGCGCAGGCGATATTGACGATATTGCCGTCACCGATCAGGTACAACCATTTACCTGCAGGGGTTTTATAGCCATGCACGTTTTCACGCATTGGCTTATTTTCGATGGCCAACTCCTGTAAGGCTTCAACATCAATCTCATTGCGAAAATGACCGGCATTGGCGATCAGCGCGCCTTCTTTCATCGTATCAAAGTGTACCCGGGTAAGGGTATGCCGGATACCGGTTACGGTCAGCACGATATCCGATACTGGGCAGGCTTCCAGCAAAGGCATTACTTGATAACCGTTCATTGCAGCATCAGCCGCCTTGACCGCATCCACCTCGCAGACGATGACTTTTGCGCCCATACCAACGGCCCGCAAAGCACAACCACGGCCGCACCAGCCAAACCCGATAATGGTGATGGTCTTGCCTGCCAATAGCAGGTTGGTACTGCGCATGATGGCATCCCAGACTGACTGGCCGGTGCCGTGGACATTGTCAAAAAGATACTTGCAACGGGCTTCGTTGATCAGCATGATTGGGAAATCAAGCCCGTCCGTTTGCGCACGTTGCCGGGCGCGTAACACACCGGTGGTGGTTTCCTCGCAGGCACCCACCATATCTACACCCAAATGCCGGTGACTTTCATGCAGAAGCTCAACAATATCACCGCCGTCGTCAATCACCAGGTGTGGTTGGATTTCGAGAGCCAGACCCATGTGTTGCTGCATTTTTTGCAGGCTCGCACCATGTTCGGCGTAGACGTGTAATCCTGCGCAATCCAATGCCGCCACGATGTCGTCCTTGGTAGAACCGGGATTGCTGCCGGTGACAGCAACTTGTGCGCCACCCGCCGCCATGACCAGCGCCAGATACGCGGTCTTTGCTTCGAGGTGTACACAGACCAGAACCCGCTTGTCAGCAAACGGTTGCAACTGGCTGAAATCTGCCTCCAATTGCCGCAGGATTGGCATATTGCGGCGAACCCAGCTTATTTTTTGCTTACCATCGGCGGCAAGCTCGGGGTGGCGAACGATGTTTGGCTGCATCTCTGGTTGTCTGTTCTTGACTGGAGTTAGTGATTATACAAGTTCAGATGGCTCGTAATACACTAAGAGGTGAGTGTGTAACGACGCGCCAGGTTGCCAGCATACCGCTAATACCGACAAACACCATGCCGAGCAACGGCCCTGTCGTCCACAGCAATGGGCTGAAGTGATACGGGAGGTCATAGACATTGACTGCCAGGTACCAGGCAGCCAGGCTGGCACCCGTGGCGGCCAGTAGTCCGGCCAATAAGCCGATGGCCACGAATTCAATCGTTACACCCGCTAACACTCTTCTTCTTGATGCGCCCAGTGTGCGCAAAATCGCGCTTTCAAAACTACGTTCATCCAGGCTGGATTGCACCGCCGCCCATAACACCGCCAGACCTGCAAATAAGGTAAACAGGAACACCGCCTGGACCGCCAGCGAGGCCTTGTCCATGACATCGCGAACCTGCGCCAGGGATGCTTCGAGATCGATCACGGTCACACTTGGGAACTGGCGCATCAAATCTATGATTTTGTCGTCGTCTTCGTCTTTCGCATACAGTGCAGTGATATAACTGGCGGGGAACCCTTGCAATGTTGCAGCCGAAAACACCATGAAGAAGTTGGGTCGAAACGTATCCCATTCTACCGTGCGGAAACTGGTGACCGTTGCACTAACGGGTTCACCGGCGATATCAAAGCTCAGCTCATCGCCGATTTTCACACCCAGTTGACGACCAAAATCCTCTTCAACAGAGACCTCATGTCTGTCGGTGCCGGCTTGCCACCATTGTCCTGCAATGAGCTTGTTACCGGTTTGGATCGTGTCACTGAAACTAAGGTTTGATTCCCGTTTGGCCCAACGCTCACCTTGTGGGTCCTCAAAGCTTATCTGTTTAACGTCTTCGCCGTTAATAGCGGTCAGTCGTGCGCGTACCAATGGCACAAACCGGGGCACCTCCAAATCATGTGTGGTCAGGAATTGCTGCATTAACGGAACTTCATGCGGCTGGATGTTGATCATGAACTGGTTTGGAGCATCGACTGGTAAACTGCTGCGCCAGGTGTCCATCAGGTCATTGCGGACCAGTGTCAACAACATCAGAACCATCAGGCCGAGTCCGAATGCGACCACCTGCACCACGCTTTCACGGCCACGTCTGTTCAGATTGGCAAGACCATAACGCCAGGCAACGCCGGCCACACCGCGAAACCGGCCGGTTGCTTTGACCAGCAGCCAGCCGGCGAGGCCGAGGACGGCAAAAGTCCCCGCAGTGCCAACCGCAATTGCCGAGACCAATGCAAAATCACCGACGATCCATTGCAACAGTGCCAGCACCGCAATGATGCCGGCAATGTAACTGATGCCATAACGCAGTGGCGGTGGATCGACGTCCTGACGCAATACGCGTAATACCGGTGTTTTACCCATTTGAATCAGGTCCGGCAGGGCAAAACCACACAAGATGAACAAGGCGGTTACAAAACCCAGAATAATCGGTGACAAACCCGGGCGGGGTAATTCCTGGGCAATCAGATCGCGGGCAATCCAGGCCAGTACCTCTTGTGCCAGGTAGCCCAAACCAATACCCACGGCCGCACCCATCAGCGTCAGCATGATCAATTGCATCAGGTTAAGCCGCATGACAAACGCCTGTTGTGAGCCCAGGCACTTCAGCAGCGCGATTCGATCACGATGACGAACGGCATAACGCCGTGCAGCCATCGCCACTGCGACCGCAGCCAGCAGCACACTGACCAACGATGCGAGATTGAGGAATTTCCCCGCCCGGTCCATGGCCGAGCGGATCTGTGGATTGGTATTTTCAATATCACTCAATTGTTCGCCATCGGTCAGGAGTTTTTCCAGCTTCGGCTTGAAGGTGTTTATTTCTTTTCTCTGCCCGGCGAACAACAGGCGATAACTGACCCGGCTTCCGGGCTGGATCAGTGCGGTACTTTCCAGGTCGGCGATATTCATCAACAGGGTCGGTGCAAGGTCAACAAACTGCCAGCCCTGATCGGGGCGGAAATCCAGTACCCTTGTGACTTTTAGTCTGGCTTTACCGACGCTGATGACAGCGCCGGCATCTGCACCCAAGCGAGCCAGCAAGCGGGTTGTCGCCCATGCTTCACCGGCGGCAGGAATCGCGCTGGTTTCTTCAGCCGTGACCAGCAACCTCGGAGCGGTTTTCAGCCGGCCTCGCAGCGGGTAGGCGGAAGTGACTGCCCGAATCGCGGCCAGCGTGCTCCTGTCCCCATCAAATACCACGCTGGGCATGGAGATCATAGAGGCGGTTTGCAGGCCCTCTTCCCGCGCCAGGTCGAGATAATGTTCGGCCAAGGGCTGGCTGGAACCCAGGCGTAAATCTGCAGCCAATGATTCTGCAGCGCGCAATTCTACGGCATGGCCAACCCGGTCGGTCAGAAATGCGACGGCAGTCAGGGAGGTAACGGCAATGACCAGCGCGACACCCAGGACGGTGAGTTCACCGGATTTCCAGTCCCTTACCAACAGACGCCATGACAGGGCCAGGGATTTCAAGCCTGCTGCTCCTGTATGATACGTCCGGCTTCCATCTGGATGATCCGGTCGCAACGCGCAGCGAGACCCAGATCGTGACTGACGAGTACCAGCGTCGTGCCGTATTCGCGATTCATACGAAACAGGATATCAATGACCGTTTCACCGGTCTGTTGATCAAGGTTACCGGTCGGCTCATCGGCAAATAAAACCGTGGGCTGGACGACATAGGCACGGGCGATCGCAACCCTTTGTTTTTCACCACCGGACAATTGCCGCGGGTAATGTCCGGAGCGTTTGCCAAGACCAACATTTTGCAATGCCTGCATGGCCGTCTGCCGAGCCTGATCATTGTTGGCCAGTTCCAGTGGCAACATGACATTTTCAAGCGCTGTAAAAGACGGGATCAAATGGAATGACTGGAACACAAATCCAACTTCATTGGCACGCAGGGCAGCACGGCCATCTTCATCCAGTGCCGTGAGTTCACTAGCACCCAGCCAGACCTTGCCGGAAGTGGGCAGGTCCAGCCCAGCCAGCAATCCGAGCAGGGTTGACTTGCCGGCACCCGATGCACCGGTGATGGCAATACGCTCACCACGACTGACTTGCAGGCTGACCTGGTCTAGTATGGTCAGCATGCCTTCGGGGCTGGTAACGATTTTGCTGAGATTTTCAGCTTCCAGCGCAAACGGCATTTTTTCTGATTGGGACATTGGTTTATTCATGAGAGTTATTTTATCGTTTCTCGTATCGGTTGTTGGTCTGGCTTCTGCGTCGGATTTTGCCGATGAAGCACCGGTTTTACTCATACTTGGTGACAGTCTCAGTGCAGGCTATGGCATGGATACTGACCAATCCTGGGTACACTTGCTGGAGCTGCGTTTAAATGAAGCAGGTCACCGCTTTCGAATTCTCAATTCCAGTATCAGCGGAGATACTACACAGGGCGGCCTCGCACGTCTTCCCCGATTGCTGGATCGTTACCAACCAGTGATCGTCATCATTGAACTGGGAGCCAACGATGGCTTACGCGGTATCAATCCAGATTTAACCCGCAGTAACATGACCCGTATGATTCGCAGCAGCCTGGACAGTGGTGCAAAGGTCCTGCTTGCGGGGATTAAATTACCCCCGAATTACGGCGCAACCTACATCGAACAATTTGAATCAATGTATGCTGATCTTGCCCGTGAATACGATACATTGCTTGTGCCATTCTTCATGGATGGGGTGGTTTTTAAACCCGGTTTATTGCAGTCGGACGGAATCCACCCAAATGAAGCGGGGCAACCAGTGCTGTTGGAAAATGTCTGGCGGGTATTGGAGCCTGCATTGGATGACAACACCTAGCGTTTGGCACTAACACAAATGGCCGAATGCATAGCGCTTTAGGTTATGATTCGTGCACACAAAAACACTGGAGAATTACGGTGAACCGTATTGTTTTAACTGTTATCACACTTTTGCTTTCATCAGCCTCCCTGGCCGGCCCCATGTCTTTCGCCGAGCGTGTTGCAATGGACATGCAGGGCGAGCATCGTTCGGAAGAAAACCAGGCTCGTAACCAATATCGTCATCCGGTCGAGACGCTGGAATTTTTTGGTATTGAAGACGGCATGACAGTTATGGAGATCTGGCCTGGGGGTGGCTGGTACACCGAGGTTCTTGCTCCCGTCATGCGTGATCATGGCAAGCTGATCATCGCAACCTGGGACCCGGAAGTTGCAGGCCAGTCAGCATACCGTTATGAACTGCCAAAACAGATGGAAGAAAGTTTTGCCAGTAATCCGCAAGTCTATGACCAGGTCGCGGTTGAATATTTTTCGCCGCCCGAATCAGGATCTTTGGGCGAGACGGCCTCAATTGACGCGGTGGTGACATTCAGAAACACCCACGGTTGGATAGGTGGCGGTGTCGCGCAGGAAATTTTCAATGAATTCGCCAGGGTATTGAAACCGGGCGGTGTGCTGGGTGTTGTTCAGCATCGTGCGGCGGACGGAACCGACCCGGCAGAAACCGCAAAAACAGGCTATGTATCCGAGCAGGCGGTAAAAGACCTCGCAGCCAACGCGGGTTTGGTGTTTGAGGACAGTTCGGAAGTGAATGCCAATCCCAATGACAGCAAGGATTATGCAGATGGCGTCTGGACATTGCCGCCGAGTTTGAGACTGGGCGATCAAGACCGGGAAAAATACACGGCAATCGGTGAAAGTGACCGCATGACACTTAGATTCAGGAAGGTACGCTAAGCTGTTCGGGTAACCCGGGTTTGAAGCGCATACGCTATTTCCTGCAGGGTGTGTTGGTACTATTGGCGGTCGCCATCAATACCATTTTTTCCACCCTGGTCATATTCATGCTGGCGGTGGTGAAGTTAATTTCACCAAAGGGCCGGGTCCGTAGCACTGTCACCCACTGGTTGTCTTCAGTGGGTGACTACTGGGTCTCATTCAATAAGCTCATGGCCTGGTTTCTCTATGAGATGAAATGGGATATTCATCTACCTGACGAATTGGACCACGAAAGCCGTTACCTGGTTTTTTGCAACCATCAGTCATGGGTAGATATCCTGGTACTGCAGCATTGCCTCAACCGGCGAGCACCATTCATGCGTTTCCTGTTAAAACAGGAACTGATCTGGGTGCCGTTTCTGGGGTTTTGCTGGTGGGCCCTGGATATGGTTTTTTTACGTCGATACAGCAAGGCCCAGTTATTACGAAATCCGAAATTACGTGGCAAGGACCTTGAAAACGCCGCGCGCGCCTGCGAAAAACTCAAGCATATTCCGGTATCAATGATGGCCTTTCCTGAAGGAACCAGGTTTACCCCTGATAAACGGATTCAGCAGAAATCACCCTTCAGGCATTTGCTCAGGCCGCGCTATGGTGGAATCGGGCAAATATTATATTCATTTGATGATGCACTCGACTGCCTGATTGACGTGACCATCATCTATCCGCATGGCACACCGAGTTTATGGCAGTTCATTTCCGGTCAAATAAGAGAAATCTCTGTCACCGTTCGTCTGTTGCCGATTGGTGCTGAAGTGAGGGGCAAAAATTTTCGCCAGGACGGTGTGGCTAAAGCCGCGTTAAAAACCTGGTTGAATGACCTGTGGGTTGAAAAAGAGCAATATATTGAGAGCAGAATGAGCCGTGATTCATCCAGCGGTCGGAAAATATTTAATGGATGAATCAAAGGGATACAGGCACGTAACCTGGAAATAAAATAGGCGGTCCTAAGACCGCCTATCCGTAGCCCCTTACGCAAATAAACCTGCGCCACAGAAGAAGGGGGGGACTGTGCTGGGGTTACATATATAAGCATAGTTTGTAAAAAATATTTTTCAAGCAATTTCTGGTTTATTGTAGAAAATACTTCAATTAATTCGCTGCAAGGGCATCTAAATACTGTCTTTTTTCAAACCCAGTCGTTTGTGCATGATAGGGCTGGTCGTGGTGTACTGCAGGAAAATTTTCTTATCCGGATCCAGGTGTTTCTGTACAGCAAATGCTGCCAGCGCAGCTTCATGAAAGCCACTTAATATGAGCTTCTTCTTACCCAGGTAGGTGTTGATGTCACCCACCGCAAAAATACCCTTTTCATTGGTCTGGTATTTTTCGGTATCTACGCTGATCTGACGTTTCGCAATATCCAGGCCCCACTCGGAAACCGGCCCGAGGTTGGGAGACAGGCCCCAGAATACATAGACGTCATCACTTTCTAATTCATGTGTATTGCCGTCGGCATCTGCCACCAGGAGCCCCCGGTAGCTGCCGTTATCCGACAGCACCTGTCTGACCATGCCGTGAAATTCGCGTATCAGCCCCTGTTCCGCCAAGGCCTTCATTTTTTTCACCGAGGCAGCCTGTGCGCGGTATTCGACACGCCGGTGGATCAGGATCAGGCTATTGACCTTGTCATACAATTCAAGGGTCCAGTCCAAGGCTGAATCACCGCCGCCGAGGATAATGATATCTTTGCCATACAACTTTTTAGCTTGCGTAATTCTATAATGAATATTCTTTTCATTGAAGTCTGCAGCTCCCGGTGCGCGGACTTGTCGTGGTTGAAAAGCACCGAGGCCTGCGGCGATGATGATGGTCGCCGTATCGAATTGTGTGCCGGTCGATGTTGTCAGCAGAAAGCGGCCATCCTCTTTGCGTTGTAATTCGGTGACAGCTTGTTTGAGATGAAATTGTGTTTTAAACGGTGCAATTTGATCGACCAACCGGTCAACCAGTTCCTGTGCACCGATGACAGGATAGGCGGGAATATCGTAAATTGGTTTTTCCGGATAAAGTTCACCACACTGGCCACCAACTTTTGCCAATGAATCTACAACATGTGCGCGGATATCCAGTAATCCCAGTTCAAATACCTGGAACAGGCCAATAGGGCCGGCACCAATGATAACTACATCTGTGTTGATCGGCATGAACGCTCCGTTTCGAAAAATGGGCCAATTGAGTATTGCAGAAATATGAGGGGGAAGTGTATAAAATCAAGCTGATATCAAACTGGCGTATTTGGATCGGATGATAGCGAAATGAGAACCATTCAATTGGAACAATCCTGGCTTGACCAGTTGCAAGACCAGTTTAGCCAGGCGTACATGCAGCAGTTGCGGGAATTCCTGCTGGTCAGAAAACAGCATCGGGCGATAATTTATCCACCCGGGCCACAAATTTTCAGCGCACTTGATTCAACCCCGTTTGAGCAGGTCAGGGTTGTGATTCTCGGCCAGGATCCCTATCACGGTCCGGGTCAGGCTCACGGCCTGTGTTTTTCGGTATTGCCTGGTGTCAGAACACCACCGTCGCTGGTCAATGTTTACCGCGAGATTCAGTCTGACCTGGGTATGCCGTTTCCTGCTCATGGCAATTTGCAGTCCTGGGCAGACCAGGGTGTGCTATTACTCAATGCCGTGTTGACGGTTGAGCGCGGGCAGGCAGGCTCTCACCAGGGTAAAGGCTGGGAAACTTTTACCGATGCAATTGTGCAGTCGCTGACCGACAAAAGGGAAGGGCTGGTGTTTATGCTTTGGGGTAGCTATGCGCAAAAAAAAGGTGCGGTGATCGATGCTAAAAAACACCTGGTGCTGAAGGCCCCACACCCATCGCCGTTATCGGCACATCGAGGTTTTTTGGGCTGCAAACATTTCTCATTGGCAAATGATTATTTGCTGCAACACCAGAATACGCCAATTGACTGGTCTGTACCCGGCTGAGACTAGTGCTCCTTCAATGTGATAACTACGGATTCAGAGGCTCCCAGATGTTCCAGAACAAGATGCAGGACGCAGAGAATGGCTTGTCCTTTTCAAGGGCTGCGACGCAGTACTGGGATATCTGGGGGCCTCCCTGTGGGCGAGTTGGGAAGCGGTCGTCCGCGGCGTCGCGCCTCTTGGCAAGGACCAGGCCATTACCTGCGAGGCGCGCCTTCGGCAACTGCTCCCGGCGTGGCTCTACCTCCTGCATCCCTGCAGTCGTGCGGTCAATCACTTCCCAACTCGCTGAACTCGCAGTTATCACATTGAAGGAGTACTAAGTTTTACGACTGGATGATCATCCAACCCAGCCTTAGCCAAAGGGCAAATAAAACCAGGCTGCCAAACACAAATACGGTAAATCGATGCAGCACACGGTTATAGGTGATGTGGATAAAGGCATGTACATAACGCAGCCCGACATAAGTCCAGGCCAGTGCCACCAGAATGTAATCCTGAATCAGCAGCATTAGCGTCAGCAGGATCACCACATAGAACAAGACCGGGGTTTCAAACTGGTTGTGATAGTTATCCGACACCGCTGCCGCGTCTTTGAACACCTGGCTTGAGTTGGCGCGGGTATCCGCACGTTGCGGATGTATCTTTTTCTTCTGCATTTCCCTGACACGTTGCCTGCCCATCATGAACAGGACAATAAATGTGAGCAAAACTTGCGCCAATAGCGGTAGCAACAGTGGTTTGAAATACATTATTGAAGCCTGTATTAGTGGGTTTGGTGGCTTATCTTAGCAAGATGATGCAATGCCCGGCCATCAAGTCGGTATTGAGTCCAGTCAGTTAACCCCCGAGCGCCAATTTTCTCATAAAATTTGATCGCGGGTTCATTCCAGTCGAGTACAGACCAATCCAATCTGCCCATCTGGCGTTCTTCTACCACGGCGGCAAGGTATGACAGCAATGCATGGCCAATACCACGGTCACGATAATCCGGCAGCACAAACAGATCTTCGAGGTAGATACCCGGACGGGCGAGAAACGTAGAATAGCTGCTAAAAAACAATGCGAAGCCGCAAGGCTCGCCCGCGTACTCGGCGATCAACACTTCGGCTGATGGCCTCTCGCCAAATAAAGTGCGTTGCAGGTCTTGTTCGCTGGCCACAACCTGGTGGGACAGTTTCTCGTATTCGGCAAGTCCACGGATAAAAGACAGGATCAGTGTTACATCTTCCGCTTTGGCAGGACGAATCGTCGTGTTGTCAGGCATTTGTGGTTCCTTGCATGCAGATGTAATGCAAGGGTGCCTGTTTGTCAGGTGGGAAGCAAATCGAAATTAAAAAGAGGCAACTCGCCACGAAAGTTCCGGGCTGTGAAAAGATTCACGACGAGCCGCCACTGTGAAACAAATTTACCAATCGTAACCTCGTCTGTGCCGACGGGACCGGTAGCGGTAAGGGGGGTCGTAAAGTGCCGCGTCAATGATCGACCAAAGGTGGATAATCCAGCCCAGCAAAATGACCCAAAGTATTATGCAGGTAACAAACATGAAGCCTGCCAGTATCCAGCGACCTTGTAATAACTGACCCAGTCCGGGTATAAAGAAACTGCATAAGGCTGCAATCACATTACCTGCTGAACCGCGACTCATATTTTCTCTCCTGATTTACCTTGCCCATGGTGGCTTACTTATAGTTATGCAGGTTTCATGCCAGATACCGGGTCTTTACCCGCGCCACAGGCAGCAGTTGTGCCTGCGGTGGTCCAATCGATTTGAAGAACTGTTTTGCTTGAGTCCTGCGCTCTGAGAGTTGGCTAAATCTGCCAACTATGAGCGTAAATATTCAAACAAACTGCCGGTTATAACCGTGCAGCGTTATACTATCGCTCTTCTTTAAAAGACCATGAACAAGGAAATGGCCCATGAGCTATCAGCACATTCAGATGCCCGTGAGCGGCGACAAGATAACCATTGAAAACGACAAGCTGGTGGTGACGGACAACCCGATACTCGGGTTTGTGGAAGGCGATGGCATTGGCCCGGATATCACCCGCGCAGCCATGAGGGTGTGGAATGCAGCAGTAGAAAAGGCGTATGGTGGCACGCGAAAAGTACATTGGGTCGAGCTGTACCTGGGTGAGAAGGCTGCTGCTATTTATGATGGCGATTATTTCCCTGCTGAAACACTGCAAGCCATGAGGGAATTGATCGTGTCGATCAAAGGTCCATTGACGACACCCGTGGGTGGTGGTTTCCGTTCACTGAACGTTTCATTACGTCAGGAGCTGGACCTGTATGCCTGTGTGCGGCCGGTCGACTATATCGACGGCGTTCCGTCACCAATGAAGCACCCTGAAGATGTACACGCCATTCTGTTCCGTGAAAACACCGAGGACGTATATGCCGGTATCGAATATGAGTCCGGCACGCCTGAAAATGAAAAACTGGCAAAATTCCTGCGTGAGGAAATGGGTGCAAAATTCTTCGAAGGAGCCGGGCTCGGTATCAAGCCCATCTCTTCATTCGGATCAAAACGTCTGGTGCGTAAGGCCATTCAATATGCCATTGATAACAACAAAGACAGCGTGACACTGGTACATAAAGGCAATATCCAGAAGTTTACAGAGGGTGCATTCCGCAAATGGGGCTATGAAGTGGCCGCGGAAGAGTTCGGCGAAGAGACCATTACAGAAGCAGAACTTTGGGACCAGTACGACGGCAAGCGACCGGCAGGTAAAATAGTCATCCGTGACCGAATTGCCGACATCATGTTCCAGCTAATGCAATTGCGACCAGCGGAATTCAGTGTCATCGCAACCACCAACCTGAATGGTGATTACCTGTCGGATTCGATGGCTGCACAGGTCGGAGGTATGGGTATCGCACCCGGTGCCAACATCGCCGACCATATTGCCGTGTTCGAAGCCACCCATGGCACAGCACCCAAATATGCCAACCTGGACAAGGTCAACCCCAGCTCATTGATGTTCTCTGGTTCGATGATGTTTGAGTACATTGGCTGGAAAGAGGTAACGGACCTGATTGCACATGCTTTCGGCAAGACCATTGCACAAAAAATAGTGACCTATGATTTTGCCAGGCAGATGGACGGTGCTACTGAAGTTTCAACTTCGGGCTTCGCCGATGCGCTGATCGCCAACCTGTAAGCAGGGTTGACAGCTGGATTCAGGTTTTACAAAGCCTGCCATGATTGAATTTTTCAGCCAAACTGCCGATTGCCTGAATCTGTCTTGTGCAGAAGACAAGTGTCAGGCGGTGGCCGGGTTATGGCGGGCTGTCGAAAGCGGGGATTTTGCATTCGACCCGCACACGCCAGTCGAGCCCATTGGTGATGTTGGGCGACCTGCTCGACCCGAACTGGTGGAACCATCGCGGGTCCGGCGTCGGCGACTGGGCAGTGAAATGGGTCGGGCGGCACTGGTACACGCGATAGCCCACATTGAATTCAATGCCATCAACCTGGCGCTCGATGCTGCTTACCGGTTCCGGGACATGCCGCATCAATACTACATAGACTGGATATCCGTCGCTGCCGACGAGGCGCGGCACTTCAGCCTGTTATCGACGCGATTGCAGTCGCTGGGTTACCAATACGGTGATTTTTCTGCGCATAACGGCCTGTGGGAAATGGCCCGACGCACCGCAGATGACTGCTTGAAGCGTATGGCCCTGGTGCCAAGAGTACTGGAAGCCCGGGGCCTGGATGTGACACCTGCAATGATCACGCGTCTGACTGCTGTGGGTGATGATGAAACCGTCCGTATTCTGGAAATTATCCTCGAGGAGGAAGTACGGCACGTCGAAATTGGCAGCCACTGGTTTCACCTCTGCTGCGATCAGCGCGGGCTTGACCCCGAGGCAACCTTTGTTAGCCTGATATCCGAGTATTTTAAACGGGGCTTGCGAGGTCCTTTCAATATTCCAGCACGGATGATGGCGGGCTTTACGCAGCGCGAGATGGATGCTTTGATGAAAGTAGATGCCTAATTTTAAGTTTAGTCCCTAGGGCGTGATTCTTTAGGTTAAGCACCATTCGATGAGCAGTACGGCGTGTCGCGGAAGGTATGACCGCCCTCCCACGCTTCAGATGGTGCTCCCCCCTAAGAATCAAGGCTTAGAATGCTTTGCAATCTTAAAGATCAAATTTTC
>SMVA01381167.1_pt1 | contig 13085 bp, 8 predicted proteins | sample 2456451 | NCBI WGS metagenome assembly SMVA01 (sample SAMN11095933, study PRJNA526329) | marine sediment metagenome | biome: Marine sediment; feature: Surficial sediment; material: Deep marine sediment; isolation source: Hadal surficial sediment | place: Pacific Ocean | collected 2014-05 | depth 0-1...
AGTTTAACCGATCAATTTTTGCTGCGACGCCAGGGACTTGGCAAGACGGTTACGGGGAAGCGACATCATGGAAAATCCAGCGAATCAGATCACGGTATACCCGGCCAAAATAGTTGAGGGGCGGTGGGCTGCGCTGGCGTTGATCGAGGTTTTTGGCGCAGAGACGCTATTGGCCACGCGGCGTATCCTTCTTACCCAATCAGGTAAATAAACAGCCATAAAATCAGCATTCAGGAAATCCCCGTTATGGAGAGTTGCATTCATTGGCTTTTTGAAGATCAAGTCGAAAAACGACCTGACCAGACGGCGCTTTTATTTGAGGGTACTCAGACTACTTACGCGGCGCTGAACCGGCGCAGCAATAAAATCGCCCATGCCTTGCTGCGTGCCGGTCTCGCGCCAGGAGACAAAGTCGCCGCCTTGCTGCAAGACGGTCCGGACGCCGTTGCGGCATTGCTCGGCATACTGAAGGCCGGGGCCAGCGTCGTTTATTTGGATCCCTCTTATCCGACGCAGCGCCTGATCACCATCCTCGCCGCATCGGCGCCGAATATACTTCTAGCGCGTTCCGCTTGCCTCAAGGAGCATGACGAGTTGGGCAAGGACACGGGCGTGGGCTTTGCAGCGCTGGTGCTTCTCGATAATTTGTCCGACGCCGGAGCGGGGAGCGCGCTCGCGGATGTGATCCTCGGGGCCAACGTCGTGGAGAGCTGCCCCGGCGACAATCCCGCGCGCACGACCAAGCCCGAGGATGCGGCCTATATCGTCTACACCTCCGGCTCCACCGGCGAGCCCAAGGGCATCATCCAGTCCCACCGCAGCTTTTGCCAGTACATCGAGTGGCAGAGCCGCCAGTTCTGCATCCGTGCGCCGGAACGCTTCGCCCAGTGGGCGTCCTTCGCCTATGACGCCTGTTACCGGGAGGTCTTTTCCACGCTTTGCTTCGGAGCCACGCTGTGCCTCGCGCCCGCGGCGGTGCGTTACAATCCGCGGACCCTCATCGACTGGCTGAAGGCGGACCAGGTGTCGATCATAAATGTGGTGCCGAGTTTCTGGCGCCAGGTGGTCGAGATCCTCCAGGCCGAGCACAAGGACAAGAGCGTTCATCCGCTCCCGGATCTGAAGGTGCTGCTGCATCCGGGCGAGCCGATTCCGGTGGACCTCGCCGAAACCTGGCTGACGGCCTTTCCAAATCCGCCGCGCCTGTTCAATCTCTATGGCCCGTCGGAATGCATCCTGGCGACCTATTACGAAGTCAAGGTCATCGCACCGGGCCAGCGCAGTGTGCCCATCGGCCAGGCCATCGACGGCCGCGAGATCCTCATCCTCGACGAGAACCAGAAGCCGTGTGTACCCGGCGTCGAGGGCGAGATCTATGTGCGCAGCAAGTACCTGACCATGGGCTATTACAATCGGCCGGAGGAAACCGCCGAAAAATTCATCCAGAACCCTGCGCATACGAATTTCGACGACCCGGTGCTGCGCACGGGCGATCTCGGGCGCCTGCGCGAGGACGGCATGATCGATTTCTGCGGTCGCCGGGACCGCATGGTCAAGATCCGCGGCCAGCGGGTGGAGCCGGGAGACATCGAATATGTGCTGCGCCGCCACGACAAGATCTGCAACTGCGCGGTGGTCGTCCGTACACGCCAGGCGCGCCGCGAAAGCATGGTGGCGCTGGAGCACAGCGCTCGGGACTCGGGTAGTGCCGGGGAGCAGTTCCTGGTCGCCTATTTCACCGCCACCGAAGCGGTGTCCACGCCAGAACTGCGTGCGTATCTTGAAATGCATCTGCCAGTGCACATGGTGCCGCAACGCTTCGTCCAGCTCGATGAGCTGCCGCTGAACGCCAACCGCAAGCTCGACGTCAACGCCTTGCTCGATCTCGACGAGGTGACGCGCCCGGAGGTCAAGGCCGCCTATCTCGCGCCGAGAACTGAGCTCGAAAAGCAGATCTCCGACGTCTGGCAGAGCGTGCTTGGCATAGACAAGATCGGCATCAATGACGCCTTTCTTGAGCTGGGCGGCGACTCGCTCCTTGCCATGCAGGTCCTCAACCGTATGAGCAAGACCGTCAATCTCGATATGTCATTCCGCGAGCTGTTCGAGGCGCAGACCGTCGCCAATCTCGCCGCGCTCGGCAGGGAGCGCCAGGCCGCGGCGCCCGCAAAAGCGACGCAGGAGCCCACCGCGTCTGCGGTGGAGGACCCGGACCGACACTATCCGCTGTCCAACGCGCAGGAGGGGCTGTGGATCCTCTGGCAGCTCGATCCGGACAATCCCTATTACACGGGCCAGGGCTGCATACGGATCAAGGGCGCCTTTGATCTCGCTACGCTCAACAAGGCATGGCAGGCCTTGCTCGACCGGCACGAGCTCATGCGCGTGCGCTTTGCGCGGCAGGACAGCCATCCCAGCCAGCGCTTCGTACCAACGCCGGATGTGTCGTTCAAAGTCGAGGATCTGACCCATCTGCCGAAGGATCAGCGCAATGCCGCAATCGAGGCAACCATGCGCGAGCGGTCCAAGAGGGCTTTCAATCTTGAAACCGACAGTCTGCTCGAATACCGACTCTACAAACTCGGCGAAGACGAGCATGTTATCGCCATCTCCTTCCATGAGATCATTCTCGACCTCTGGGGGTTGACGGTCCTCATTCGCGATTTGGCCGCGCTGTACAAGAATTTTGCGGATGGCGCCAAGGCAGCACCGCCGTCGCTCGGCTTCCGCTATCGCGACTATGTGCAACGTGAGCACGACACGGTCACACGCGAAAAGATGGTCGTGCAGAGCGACTATTGGCGCGAGCAGCTTTCGGGCGAGCTGCCCATGCTCAGTCTGCCGACGGATCGGCCCTATCCGACGAAGCCGAGCTATCGGGGCGATGCTCGAAGCGTGTTTCTCGACGCCGATCTGAGCGCGCAGCTCAAGGATCTGGCCCGCATACACGGCGCCACCTTGTTCGTGACCCTGCTCTCCGGCATCAGTCTCCTGCTGCGCATGTATTCCGGCCAGGACGACATCATCGTCGGCTCGCCGCTCGCCAATCGGCAGCATCCGGAGTCGGAGGATCTGGCGGGCTTCTTTCTCAACATGCTGCCGCTGCGCACCCGATTTAGTGACGATCCGAGTTTCACCGACGTGCTCAACGGCATGCGCGAGACCGTGACAGGTGCTCTGTCGCATGCAGACTATCCCTTCGCCTGGATGCTAGAAGGCGCGATGGTGACCCGCGACCTCAGCGCCCAGCCCGTCTTCCAGGTCATGTTCAACATGCTCAACCTGCCGCATATCTCGCAGGAGAGTGGCGGCATCAAGCTGACCTATGACGAGTTCAACACGGGCTACGTAAAATACGACCTGAACTTCTACGCCCAAGAACAGGGCGATCGAATCTATTTCCGGATCGCCTATTTGACGGATCTCTTCGACGGCGAGACGGTCCAGCGCATGCTCGACAATTTCGTCGTGCTGTTATCAAGCCTCGTGGCGGCCCCGGAGACGGCGGTCTCGAAGCTGCGCAAGCTCGACGAGAGCGAGCAGCGTACCCTTTTGCTCGATTACAATGAAACGTCGCGACCCTATCCCATGGACGACACGGTACATCAGCTCTTTGAGCGTCAGGCGGCCACGACGCCCGATGCGCCCGCTTACCTCTTCGGCAGTGAGAGCCTGAGCTATCGCGAGCTGAACGAGCGGGCGAACCGGCTTGCCCGCCATCTACGCCAGCGCGGCGTCACGGCCGAGACGCGGGCGGCGATCTGCATCGACCGCTCCTTCGACATGGCCGTGGGGCTGATGGCCATCCTCAAGGCGGGCGGCACCAGTGTCGCTCTCGATACCGAAGCTCCACCTTTGCAGCTCAAGGAAATCCTCCACGAATCTAGTGCCGAATTCCTGTTGGTGAGCGGCGCGCGCGATCCTTTCGATGACTATGCAGGCACCAAGATCTGCCTCGATACGGATCGGGCCGACATTAAATCGCAGAGCTCGGACAATCTCGAGGCTGTGCGCAGGGCGGATATGACGATGAACATCGTCTACACCTCCTCCACCACGGGTCGACCAAAGGGCGTGCTCATACCGGAAAGCGCGGTGCTGAACCGGCTCTACTGGATGTGGGACGATTATCCCTTCAAGCAGGGCGACGTCGCGCTCTTGCAAAAATCCTACGCCATCGTTGCCTCGAGTTGGGAGCTATTCGGCGCGCTGCTCAAGGGCTATCCCACGGTCATTCTAACCTACGAGGAATTGATCGATCCCGCCCGCCTGTTGCAGCGCGTGGTGGAGCACAATGTGTCTCATCTTCTGGCCACGCCCGCCCTCATCGAAGGCATTCTGCTTCTGGGGCCGGAGCGCGCCGCCCAGTGGCACTCCCTACGGTTTGCGACGACCAGCGCGGAGCAGATCCCGGTCTCCATGGTCGAGGACTGGAGAGCGACCTTCCCCGGGGTGCCGCTCCTCAACCTTTACGGCGCGACGGAATGCTCGTCCAACGTCACCGTCTATGACACCAAGGATGTAACGGCAAGCACGATCCGCGTGCCCCTGGGCAAGCCGCTGTCGAATGTCCAGACCTACGTGCTGGATTCACACGGCGACCCAGTCCCGCTCGGCGCCACGGGCGAGTTGTGCGTGGCCGGCATCTGCGTGGCAAGCGGCTATCTGAACAATGACGACCTTAACGAAAGCAAGTTCCTGAATAACCGGTTTTCGGACAAGCACGGCCCCATCATATACAGGACCGGCGATCGGGCACGCTACCGCGCCAACGGCAATCTGGAGCTTTTGGGCCGGAGTGACGATCAAGTAACGATCCGCGGCTTTCGCGTCGAGATGAACGACGTCGAGTCCATGCTGATGCATCACGACCGAGTCGAGAAAGCTGTCGTGGTGATGGCAAACGGCGCAGGCAGCCGTAAGCGGCTGGTGGCGTTCGTGTCCCTGGACCGGGAGGCGGCCGTCAACGATCTGCGCAGCTACCTGGTGGACCGTTTGCCGCGCTACATGGTTCCGGCCGATTTCATCGCCCTGGATCACATTCCCCTGACCCAGCGGGGCAAGGTGGACCGCGGGGCGCTCACGGCCATGGCCGCGTGCACGGCCCCTACGGGCGAGAGTTATGTGGCGCCGCGCACGCCCATGGAACAGGCCCTGACCGAGATCTGGACCGAGGTGCTCGGCATCGACAAGATCGGGACTCACGACGACTTCTTCGACCTCGGCGGACATTCGCTCATGGCTATCAGGGTCGTTTCGCGGATTCATCAAGCGCTGGGCCTCGAGCTATCGGTTCAGATTCTGTTCAACCACCCCACGATTCATGCGCTGGCCGAACAGATTTTCGAAAGAGAGATCGCACTGTTGGGCGAGAACGAACTCGCCGATATGCTGCTTGAATTGGAGGAAGCTCCCCTTCCCGAATCGGTCAGGTGATGCACCTGGCTCGGTTAATTTGGGTAAGGAATGATTTTGTGAAGATTCCTATTTCTGGATGAGCCTACTTGTCTCGTCTAAGAGATCGAAAAAACCGCGGGTTACTTTTGTATGAGCGAGATAGAAAAGCGACTTGCCGATCTTCCGATGGAGAAACGGAAGCTTCTCGCAGAGAGACTGTATGCGAAGAGGCGTTCGGGCCAAACTGTCGGGACGATACCGCATCGTGGTAATGCGGATGCGCTGCCCCTGTCGTTTGCGCAGGAGCGGCTGTGGTTTCTGAACCAACTCGAGCCTCATAATGAAGCCTATACGATTGCACAGATACTCTATCTGGCGGGTACACTGGATACGAAGGCTCTTGAAGCCAGCTTGAGCGATATCGTCCGGCGCCATGAAATTTTGCGCACCAGCCTGCCAGTCATAAATGGCGAGGCAAAGCAGCGGGTCTCGTCGCCGGGTCCGGTTAATTTATCCTTTGTGGACCTGAGCGGTCTTGAGTCAGAGGAGCGGGAAGCTGCGGCGAAGCGGTCAATCTTAGAGGCGGCAAGGCAGCCTTTCGACCTAACCCACGGCCCACTGGTGCGGTTTACCTTGGTGCGTTTTAGCGAGGACGATCATCGGTTGCTCGTCACTTGGCATCACATTGTTGCGGATGGCTGGTCGTTCCGCTTGTTCGAGCGGGAACTGGGGGAGTTCTACACAGCGCGTATGACGGGTCGAACCGCGTCACTGCCCGATCTCCCGATTCAGTACGCCGACTATGCGCTTTGGCAGCGCCAAAGGCTCCAGGGTGAGAAACGTGAGACGCAACTGACGTACTGGAAAGAACAGCTAGCCGGCGCGCCGAATCTTCTATCTTTGCCGACGGATCGTCCGCGCCCGGCGGTGCAAACTTATCGGGGTGCCGCGCATAAGATGGTGCTGCAATTCGGTTTGGTTGACGGGTTGAAAGACTTGTCCCGTCAGGAGAATGCGACACTCTTCATGGTGCTGTTGGCGGCGTTCCAGACACTTTTGTATCGCTTATCGGGTGAGAAGGACATAACCGTCGGCTCCCCGATCGCCGGTCGCAATATGGTCGAGACCGAGCGTTTGATTGGCATTTTTATCAACACATTGGTGCTGCGCACGAAGTTTGACGATGGTTCGACATTTCGTGAGGTTCTGAAACAGGTCCGCCAAATGACGCTGGATGCTTATGAGCACCAGGATCTCCCGTTCGAGAAGTTAGTGGAGGAACTTCAGCCGGCGCGGCATATGAGCCATTCGCCGATGTTTCAGGTGATGGTTGTGTTTCAGAATCAACCTAACGCTCCGGCTAACTTCCATGATCTGAAAGTACGCCGGGAGTTCGCCGACCTCGGAAGTTCGATGTTCGACGTCAGCCTCTACGTGCAGCCGGCCCAAAACGAACTGGAGCTAACCTTCGAATACAACACGGATTTGTTTGATGGATCGACGATCGCGCGATGGGCGGGACATTTTGAGCGCTTGATCGAGGAGATCGTGACTGATCCGGACACTCGGATCAGGTCATTGCCGCTGTTGGCGGAGGCGGAACGTGACCAACTTGTCGTGGATTGGAACGCGACGGCCGCGGCGTACCCGCGGGAGACCTGCGTTCATGACCTGATATCAGCACAGGCCGACCGCACGCCGGACGCTGTGGCAGTGGAATACGAGGGTCAGCGTCTGAGCTACGGCGATCTCGATCGACGCTCCAACCAACTTGCGAATCATCTGCGCACGCTGGGTATGGCCCGGGAGGTGAGAGTTGGGCTATGCGTCGAGCGTTCGTTGGACATGGTCGTGGGCCTGTTGGGGATATTGAAGGCGGGAGGAGCGTACGTGCCGCTGGATCCGGGATTCCCACGGGACCGGCTGGCATTCATGGTGCAGGACGCGGAGGTTCCGCTTCTTCTGACCGAGGCGGGACTGGTCGACAGCTTGCCCGCGCATGAGGCGCGCGTCGTCTGTTTGGACCGGGATTGGGCCGAGATCTCCAAGGAAAGTGAGGAGAGCCCCTCGGTACTCGTTGACGGGGAACAGCTGGCCTACGTCATCTATACTTCCGGTTCGACGGGGACACCGAAGGGCGTGCAAATTCCGCACCGGGCATTGACGAATTTCTTGACGAGCATGGCGCGCGAGCCGGGCCTGAGTGCGGAGGACAGGCTGCTGGCGGTAACCACGTTGTCGTTCGATATCGCCGGGTTGGAGCTATACTTGCCGTTGACGCAAGGCGCGAGCGTCGTGATCGTGAGCCGGGAGGTTGCATCGGATGCGAGTCGGTTGGCGGAGCGACTGGATGCGCATGACATCACGGCGATGCAGGCGACGTCGACGACATGGCGGATGCTGTTGGAGGCGGGCTGGTCGGGTGGCGCAGGATTGAAGGCACTGTGCGGCGGTGAGACGTTGCCTCGGGATTTGGCTGAGAAATTGTTGGCGCAGGGGGTGGAGCTGTGGAACATGTACGGCCCGACGGAGACGACGATCTGGTCGACGGTCGATCGGGTGGTCTCGGACGAACGCCTGGTCTCCATCGGCCATCCGATCGCGAACACGCAGGTCTACGTTCTGGATCCGGCACACGAGCTAGTTCCAATCGGGGTATCGGGTGAGCTGTACATCGGCGGCGCGGGGGTTGCGAGGGGCTACTGGAAACGGCTAGAGCTGACGGCGGAACGCTTTGTGCCGGATCCCTTCAGCGAGGACCCGGGAGCGCGTCTGTACCGCACCGGTGACCGTGCCCGCTGGCGTAACGACGGCGCCCTCGAGCACTTGGGGCGCCTCGACGATCAGGTCAAGGTGCGAGGTTTTCGTGTCGAGCTGGGCGAGATCGAGACGGTTCTCGCCGAGCACCCTGAGGTGCGCCAGGCGGCGGTGCATCTGTGGACGGTTAATCCCGGCGATGTGCGCATCGTGGCGTGCTGCGTGCCGGCGAGAGCCGGGGCATTGGCTCCGATCAGCCTGCGCAAACATCTACGGGCGCGCCTGCCCGAGCACATGATTCCGCAGCATTTCCTGCCGGTGAAAGAGATTCCATTAACGCCAAACGGCAAGGTGGATCGGCGCCGGTTGCCGACGCCGATCGCTGCCGAGAGATCGACCGGCCAGCACGAGGCTCCGGCCGATGCGGTCGAGGCCGCGATCGCCGAGATATGGACCCAGCTAATTCAGCCTGCTCGAGCGATTGGCCGAAACGACAATTTCTTTGAAATAGGTGGGCACTCATTGTTGGCTCTTCGGGCGTTGCGACAAATGGAACACAAGCTCGGTGTGAAACTCGAGCTCCACGTGCTTATCCTGGATCACCTGGCGGACATCGCGATCCGATGCCAGTCGAAGCGCACTGTGCAAGGCGCCGCTTAGGGCGGCCCGGATGAACCGCCGGCCGCGCAGGCCGTTACTGAACCCAAGGATCGTGCGATGTGAGCGTGACGTGCGATTCCGACCCTTACAGAACGAGCCTGCCCCAAACATGAGGCGAGCCAGCGTCAGAGCTAATTGGCTTGAGCCGTGGAGGGACGTTCCGTAGCCTCCGGAGATTCGCAACCCTTTCCAGTATTTCAACAGCTTGTCCGAGGTGATCCGCCTCACTGTGATGTTGTACATCCGTTATCCGCTCTCGCTGCGACAAGTCGAGGACATGCCGTTCGAACGTGGGATCGACATCTGCCACGAGACGGTGCGATTCTGGTGCTACCGGTTCGGTCCGATGTTCGCCGCGGAGCTCAGAAGGCGGCGCCAAGGACCCGCCGCAACTCACCTTCGGGTTCGGCTGGAATTTAATGGGGAATGTCCTGGAGGGTCCGATCTAGACAAGTTGCTCGTTTCATGTAATATTATTAAGTAAGTAGAAATAGATGTTGGAATTGTCAAAACTATAAATAAATTATGTGGTAATTTGTCTGGGATTATACTAATTTTTATTAAGTAAGACTCACGCGGGGGATTCCCAATATGTTCGGATTGTGGCTCACCATGAAATACAAAAGTAGTATTGCCATGATTGTACGCTGCATTGATTGGCAACACTTCGGCCCGGTTGCCGGACGACAAAGAGCGGACGCGCCGCGCCGACCGCTGGTCAAGCCGCGCTTTGGGCAATTCGGAAGCGGCGTGACCAAGAGGCCTTTGGCTGCGAAATGAAGCCGGATAGGTTGCAGGCTAGGCCGGTCGACCTCAATGCACCACCGGGTTTAGCTGGGCAAGCGTCCGTTTTGGAAGGGTGGGCCGTAGCTCCCTGCGAGGGGGCGCTTCATTCGTTTGCACGGAGTGGATGCGAGAGCGCGTCGGAGTCGAGGACGAGTTTTTCGAATCACGCGATCGAAATCCTGGCCGCACGGTTGGACGTGGAATCAGAAGTTATTCCCGAACTTTTACCGCTGCTCGACAATGCGGAGCGAGACAGAGCGAGTCGCTTTGTGTTCGAGCGCGACCGGTTCCGATTCATCGTGGGCCGAGCACGGTTGCGACAAGCGCTTTCGGCGCGGCTAAACGTGCGGCCCGAAGCGGTCCAGTTGGTGTGTGGGAAACGCGGCAAACCCGCGCTAGCGCGCCCTTTTGCGAGCTCGAATCTTCAATTCAACGTTTCCCATTCCGGGGATCTCGCCGTGTACGCCTTCGCTTACGGCCATCAAATCGGGGTTGATGTCGAAGCCGTGCGTATGCTGGGCGACGCCGACGGGATTGCGGCCCGCTTCTTTTCTCCCCGAGAAAATGAGGCATATTTGGCGCTTGATGCGGCCGACCGTCCGCTGGGGTTTTTCAATTGTTGGACGCGGAAGGAAGCCTTCATCAAGGCGCTCGGCGACGGGCTGTACCATCCGCTCGATAGCTTCGACGTTTCGCTTGCGCCAGCCGAATCGGCGAGTATTCTTCGGATCGGAGACATCCTCGGCGACCAATGCGGCTGGCGGCTCTACAGTTTCGTCCCCCTCTCCGGCTACGTCGGGGCAATCGTCATTGAAAGTCCGGTGCGACAGGTCGATTCTTCCATATCCTTGCCGCCTTCTGACTGCTTGACGGCGGTATCTTGACTTGGGTGGTCGATTCCTTTGAGCTATCGCCGTTGGAGACGGGCATGCTCTTCCAGCCCGTGAGCGAAGGGGCTTCCGGCGTTCACATCGAGCAGATGGACCGCCACGGTGCCGTCGCGCGCATGCTGGTCTATTTGTGGCTCCGGCCGATGCGGTCGACCGCGATCGCCGAGATATGGACCCAGCTAATTCAGCCTGCTCGAGCGATTGGCCGAAACGACAATTTCTTTGAAATAGGTGGGCACTCATTGTTGGCTCTCCGGGCGTTGCGAAAAATGGAACACAAACTCGGCGTGAAGCTCGAGCTTCACGTGCTTATCCTGGATCACCTGGCGGACATCGCGATCCGATGCCAGTCGAAGCGCGCTGTGCAAGGCACCGCTTAGGGTCGCCCGGATTGACCCTCCGCCGCGCGCGCTGTTACTGACCCCAAGGATCGTGCGATGTGAGCGTGACGTGCGATTCCGACCCTTACAGAACGAGCCTGCCCCATGCATGAAGCGTTTTTCTTTGGACCGAGCGACCAGCAGCTCTTCGCCAATTACCATCCGGCGGTCAGGGGCGATGGCCGCGTACTCACGGTCATCTGTCCGCCCCTGTTTTCCGAATACATGCGCGCGCATTCCGTGCTCCGGGAACTGGCCGTTTCTCTTTCTGAAGGAGGCCAGCACGTCCTCAGGTTGGATTATCGAGGCACTGGGGACTCGTTTTGTGATCTCAGCGAGGTTGGGGTCTCCGACTGGGTGGAGGACATCCAGCTCGCCGTGCGAGAAGGGCGTGAGTTGTCCGGCAGCAGCGTCGTGCGATTGCTGGGAGTGCGAGCTGGTGCGTTGCTGGCTTGCAAATCGGCGGGCGCTCTTATCGATGTCCAGAGATTGGTTTTATGGGATCCGGTTCCCGATGGAGCTTCGTATCTTCAGGATCTGCGCGACGCCCAGGCCACATTGCTTGAGCAACATTTCTATCTGAGTCGCGATGAGCGTCGTGAGGCGAAGCAAGAGTATGCGGGGCACCGTATCTCCGATCGCATGGTGGGAGAGCTGGGTGCGCTCGATGCGAGCGCATATTCGAGTGTTCCGAAGAGCAAGCTGCACGTCATCCGTACCTCGTCGGAAAACGAGTTTCCCGTGCAGGGGGTTCCTCAGGAACTGGTTCGAACCGCGTATAACTGGGAGTCTGATCTGGAAAACAAGATAATGTCTCAGCAACTGTCGGAGCAATTGATCGCATGCCTGACACTGTCCTGACGGAAGAACCCTTGCAGTTCGGGGAAGGCGGGCGGCTATCCGGGATCCTGACCCAACCGGGCATGTCGTCTGGCAATGTGCGGGAACGGCCAGTGTTTATCTTTTTAAACGCTGGTTTCCTGCATCGAGTCGGTCCATCTCGACTATATGTCCGCCTCGCCAGGGAACTAGCACTAATGGGCTTCAGTTCCCTGCGTGTGGATTTGGCCGGGAAGGGCGACAGTCTACGACGCCCCAACTTGACGAATCGGCAATCCGTGGCGGCAGACTTCGAGGAAATTAAGGGCGTTCTGGATTCGCATCTGGGTGGCGTGCCGTTCGTGTTAGCCGGGGTCTGCTCTGGCGCGGATAATGCGATCCGGCTGACACTCAACGAGCGGCGGGTTGTCGGGTTGGTCCTGCTGGATCCAGTCTGCTTTCCGAACGATGGTTTCGGGGTTAGGGCGCGTGCAACCTTTGTGAGGTGGACGAGTCCTGCTCGATACATCGCGGGGTTTAAGAACCGCTTTAGAGCACTGACAACCAAGGATGGGTGGACGCGAAACGATCCGTTGGACCAGCGAGATTTTCCGACTCAGGAGCAACTGCGAGCGGCGCTCAAGTCAATCCGTGAGCGAGAGGGACGGGTACTATCGATGTTCACGCACTATGCATTTCGTGGCTACTACAATCAGGCGGGGCAACTGGGCCGAGTTATCGGGGTAGAGGGATATCACCAGTTTTGCACTGAGTTATTTTGGCCGCAGGCAAGCCACACCTACTCACTGGAGCTCCACCGGCGTCGGATCATCGAGGAAGTCAAGACATGGGCGGCGAATTACATCCATTCATAATTGTGTGCGGTCTATGAACACGGGCAAGGCACCCGAACGTACGAACTGACGCCGGGCCCGGCCAAGGGCGGCCGCGAATGACGCGCATCGCAATATTATGCGTAGCAAGACCACTCCGGCTTTAGTTCGCTACGGCGTAGTGCGACCATGCTTCAACAAATCGACTTTCGAAACAGTTTTATCCCGAGCGCGTGGTGGCGAATCCGCAGCGGCGACATTCCACCTTCTGCACTTGGCCACCGGCGCCAAAGGAACCGATCACCTCGATGAGGCGGAAGTCGTGGAAACCGAAACGGCAGAGAAGGCGGCCAATCCAGTTCGGCAACTTGTCACGGTTTTCCACCACGGTCAGAACTCCCAATCCCAACGGTCATTTCAAGTGCGAAGGTTGGCTGTCGGGACAGTAACACAAATCCCGGGCGCGTTTATCGGGCTCCAGAGTTATCTCCAAAACGCGGACCTAGGCGCAGGGCGGGGATGTCCCGGTCGATGTTGAAAAGTTGAGGTAGGTGTCGCTCTCC
>SMVA01266561.1_pt1 | contig 13080 bp, 13 predicted proteins | sample 2456451 | NCBI WGS metagenome assembly SMVA01 (sample SAMN11095933, study PRJNA526329) | marine sediment metagenome | biome: Marine sediment; feature: Surficial sediment; material: Deep marine sediment; isolation source: Hadal surficial sediment | place: Pacific Ocean | collected 2014-05 | depth...
ACTCGCTGCACTATCGGTAAAGACCAATGGAAATTGCATTTCGGTAACCGAGTTCGTTTCAGTAATTGCGTTCATGTTAAATTCTTCTATAAAATTAGCCGTTAAAATCACTCACTATGATTGCTCAAATGCTAATCACTAGTAACCGATATTAACTCTACTACTTTATCGTCAGATTGGCCATGATTAACCAGCTTACCTTCAATCAATGCGCCTAACTGAATTTCAATGACCCGATAATACACGTCTCCTGATACCCTAGCTTTGGTTTGTAGTTCAAGATACTCGTTTGTGTGTATTGGGCCGATTATAGTACCATTAATAACTGCATGAGAAACTTGGATTTTTCCTTCAATCGTTGCCTGCTCACTCAATACCAAAGTGCTGGGCTCGTCTCCTGTTGCGACGACATTCCCTCGAATACGCCCGTCCACGCGCAGGCCTCCGCTGAATCCGATATCACCCTCGATGCAAGTGTCCGCACCAATGAGTGTGTCGATATGGTCCGGGGGTTTGCTTACTTTCTTTCCAAACATTTTCTTCTCCTTCACAAAGACAGATTCACGACCTGAGTTAACTTTGCCTCTGTTGTGCCATTTTCAAATACCTGTACCTGCAATCCCTCCACTACGGTATCTGATGGAACTTTGAAGGTTCTCTCTACGCGATGGTAAAACTTGAAGCTTACGCTAAACACACCTGAAGAGTCCTCATTTGGAAGGGGCATTGGCATTACCGCCTTCTTGTCATTCTGCCACAAATTGATCGTGAAAGCTAGCTTACCTTGGAAATCATTAGTATGTTGTCTGCCCAGTAACAGTATTAAGCTATAGCGGTACTCCCCAGGGGATTTTCCTTGTTTCAACTTGAAGTGGTAAATAGAAATGTTTTCAGCATCCTTCTCGTTACTCGTTGCAAGATTTTGGAAAAATGCCAAATCTTCCTTTAAGTAGATGTTTTCATTCCCGAGAACCTTGACCTGTTCGGCGATATCTTCTCTTGTAGCGCGATCCATCTGCAACTGTCGCTCGAGCCCAGTCACCTGTGTGCGCAATTTCTCATTATCTCGCTTTAAACGCGTACTAAAATCGGATAATTGATCCAACTCATGACTGATTCCATTCTTGTCAAAACTAGGAAATTTGCGTCCAGCGTCGAACATGATCCAAGACAACCCTAACACGAATGTAGTGAAAACAACAATTACCAACCAGCGGAAATACCACGGAATATGTGGACGTACCGTAACGCGTGGTGCAAATACCCCAAATTCTCTTTTGATTCTTTTGATGATTTCCATCGAACTGCGCCAATTAACTGTGGTGTGTTTAGGGTAACTGCGCGATATGATCAATGCCAAGCGCTTCGGGGAGGCTAAACATTAGATTCATGTTCTGCACCGCTTGCCCTGCCGCGCCCTTAACCAAGTTGTCAATCACCGTTAACACAACAACCGTATCACCACCTTGAGGGCGGTGTACCGCAATGCGACAGAAATTGGATCCCCGTACTGAGCGGGTTTCTGGATGACTACTAGAGGGTAACACATCAAGAAACGGCTCATTAGCATAACGATTTTCATATAATAATTGTAGATCAACGTTTGCAGTAAGCCTCGCGTAGAGCGTAGCATGTATACCCCGAATCATGGGGGTTAGATGCGGCACGAACGTAAGTCCAACCAACCTAGCCGCAATATTAGACAAACCCTGTTTGATCTCAGGTAGATGCCGGTGGCCAGGTACGCCATAAGCCTTGAAATTGTCAGAGGCTTCGGCAAACAGTGTATGCATTTCCGCGTTGCGCCCTGCGCCGGAAACGCCCGATTTTACATCAGCGATAAGATGATCTGTATCTACAATGCCAGTTTCGATCAAAGGTAAAAAACCAAGCTGCACAGCAGTAGGATAGCAGCCGGGATTTGCCACTAGTCTCGCTCCCTTGATCTTGTCGCGATTGATCTCAGGTAAACCATAGACAGCCTCTACCACCAAATCCGGGCAAGCATGGGACATGCCATGCCATTTCTCCCACTCCGGAACATCCTTAATGCGAAAGTCAGCGGATAGATCTATCACCCGCACTCCTGCATCCAATAATATTCTAGTTTGCTGCATTGCAATGCCGTTAGGAGTGGCAAAGAACACTACGTTACATTTGTCCAGACTGGTATCAGCTGGATCACTAAATTTTAGCGCTACCTTCCCACGCAAACTGGGAAAAAACTCGGCTACAGCCATCCCCGCCTCTTTGCGCGAAGTTATAGCTTGTAAGCTTACCTCAGGATGTTGTGACAAAATACGCAGCAGCTCAACACCGGTATAACCGGTCCCACCAATAATTCCAACTTTAATCATAAAATTCCCAAATGATTTATTGGACAGGAGAAGTCAGTATTATTTCCTGTCCACATTTCATAAAAAAATAAGTCTAATAATTATAAGCAACAAACAAAAAAGCCGCCAGAAGTTGGCAGCTTTTTTGTTATGCACAAAACTTTTGTTATGCACAAAACATTAGCGTTTAGAAAACTGCTTACGCCTACGCGCCTTGCGCAAACCTACTTTCTTCCGCTCTACTTCACGCGAGTCTCGCGTGACTAGCCCCGCCTTTCTCAGTATAGGTCTGAGTGTTGCATCAAAATCAATAAGTGCACGGGTTATGCCATGACGTACCGCACCAGCCTGTCCTGATTCACCACCACCATAAATATTCACCATGATGTCAAAAGTTTTTAGATTTCCAGTCAATTCGAGGGGTTGACGGACTGCCATACGACCAGTTTCACGTGCGAAATATTCATCAATTAATTTATGATTGATAACGATCGCTCCTTTACCTGGTTTCATGAATACTCGCGCTACAGCACTCTTACGCCGACCAGTACCATAATTATAATGTGTGCTCATAAGACTATTAAGCTCCTACCTCAAGTTGTATCGGCTGTTGCGCAACATGAGGGTGAGTGGCACCAGCATAAATTTTAAGCTTCTTCAACATGGCGTAGCCAAGTGGGCCTTTGGGCAGCATACCTCTTACCGCTTTTTCCAGTGGTCTCCCAGGAAAACGGGCATGCATTTTGGCGAAACTGGTCTTATAAATCCCTCCAGGGTAACCACTGTGACGATAATAGATTTTATTTTCTAACTTGTTGCCGGTGACACGTAATTTGTCAACATTGACCACGACGATAAAGTCGCCGGTATCTACATGGGGGGTGAATATTGGTTTGTGTTTTCCACGTAGACGGCGTGCAATCTCGGTAGCAAGACGACCCAAAACCTTGCCGGCCGCGTCAATCACAAACCAGTCGTGGCTCACTTCGTGTGGTTTGGCTGAGAATGTTTTCACAAAAGTGTTCTGTATGTCCAAGGAAAGGCGCGAATATTATGCCAGACCCAACCAAATGTCAAACCTAAAACCCTATTCTAATACGTATTTCAATGCATTCTAGTTGATGTGGTCTGAATAAATATCATCAGTAAACCACTTCCACATTCTCTGCTTGGAAATGTGCTGATAGAGATTGAAGTAGGTTGTCGTGCAAAATCACCCGCCATGCATCGCCCAGTTCAATTTCACAAGCTGCATTCTGGTTGCGATAAATTATCGATACTGGACAGTAACAACAATTGTTTCCACTATTAGTATTAGAGCTGCCGGTATTGCGATAGGGCGCTAGCAGATCCCTCAACTTGACGACATTCGATAACCCATTGCAATGAAGCCGCATACTTTTGGCATAGCGGGAACGAGCGCTAGCAAGATCAAAGAGCTTATCAGTATAAATACGCAACTCACCACCATTTTCTTCATTGCCCCCCTTACTGCTCACTTTGGCCTCCACTACGAGCAATTGGTCTTCCTTCAGCCAATTACGATGCGCATCAAATAATTCGCTGTAAACTATTAGCTCTACTCGTGCGCTACCATCATCCAAAACTATTACTCCCATCTTGCCTCGTCGGGTTACCTGAATGCGAATGGAGTTGATAATGCCTGCTAGAATCTGCGGTTCCTTTTGTGGATTCAATCGGTCCAGTTGGGTATGCACAAAATTTTTCAATTCATCAGCATAAGCATTGAATGGATGTCCACTCAAATAAAATCCTAAAGCCATTTTTTCGTTCTGTAATCTCTCCCTCTCTACCCACTGAGGCATACTAATTAGGGGTGGTTTTTCTGCAGTTATATCCTCCTCACTAAATAAACTTACCTGATTAGCTGCACGACTGATTTGTTCGGCAGATTCTAATGCGATACCAACCGATGCCAATAACCCTGCCCGATGGTTATTTATGGAATCAAACGCACCGGCACGAATTAGCGACTCCAACACTCGACGGTTAACAATGCGCTTATCCACACGATGACAAAAATCAAACAAATCAGTGTATAACCCAGCTTGATCACGTGCTTTGGTGATAACCGTAATCGCTGACTCCCCAGTACCCTTCACCGCTCCTAATCCATAACGTATAGTTTTTTCATCCATAGGCACGAAACGGTAAACAGACAAGTTGATATCGGGCGGAAGAATAACGATCTTATTGGTAATGCTGTCCTCAAAAAACGAGTGTATCTTGTCAGTATCATCCATATCGGCAGACATGGTTGCAGCCATAAATTCTGCTGGGTAGTGCGCCTTAAGATAGGCAGTCTGGAATGCGATCAAAGCATAAGCTGCTGCGTGCGATTTGTTGAAGCCATAGCCTGCAAATTTTTCCATCAAGCCAAAAAGCTCTGCTGCTTTACGTTTAGTTAAACCATTTTTTATTGCGCCGGTAATAAAAACATCTCGTTGCTGCTCCATTTCTTCAACCTTTTTCTTACCCATTGCCCGACGCAGTATATCGGCATTACCAAGGCTATAACCACCTATTACCTGGGCAATTTTCATCACTTGCTCCTGGTAAATCATTACGCCGTAGGTCGGGCTTAGTATGGGCTGCAAGCGTGGGTCAAGATATTCCACACGCTTACCAAGCTTACATTCAGTGAATTCTGGAATTAGATCCATTGGGCCTGGTCGATACAAAGCTACCAACGCGATAATATCTTCAAAACGATCTGGTTTAGTCTTTTGTAACAGATCCTTCATGCCCCGCGATTCGAACTGGAACACCCCTACGACATTTCCCTGCCTCAACAATGCGTAAGTAGCTGAATCATCCAGGGGAATATTTTGCAGAGAAAAAAACTTGGGATTTGTAATTCTGGATTTAGCAACTCCTTGGGAAATGCCTTTTAAGGTAAAACTAATCTCTTGATTTCCCAATCCCGAATCTCGCTGGTTAATATATCTGACAGCCCAATCGAGTATAGTCAGAGTCCGCAACCCCAGGAAATCAAACTTTACCAAGCCTATTTTTTCCACATCATCCTTGTCCAACTGGCTTACCACTGAGACATTGGAATCTGCACAATATATCGGACAAAAATCAGTGATCTTTCCTGAAGCAATCAATACTCCACCAGCATGCATGCCAACATTGCGCGTAAGCCCTTCGAGACGTTCGGCTAATTCCAACAAAGTGTGCACCTCTTCCTCCTTATACGCACGCTGATTCAGTTGTGGCTCCAGTTCACGAGCTTTTTTTAGAGTCATATCCAGTTCAAATGGCACCAGCTTTGCCAATTGATCAACAAAGTTGTATGGTAGGTCCAATACCCGCCCAACGTCACGTATCACCGCTTTCGCTGCCATGGTACCAAAAGTAACAATTTGTGAAACACTTTCGGCACCATATTTCTGTTTCACATAATCGATCACACGCTCGCGTCCATCCTGACAGAAATCAATATCGAAATCAGGCATAGACACTCGCTCTGGATTGAGAAAACGCTCAAATAGCAAATCGTAACGCAAAGGGTCAAGATCGGTGATGCCGAGAGAATATGCAACTAGTGAGCCCGCACCGGAACCTCTCCCCGGGCCCACGGGAACTTCATTTTTCTTGGCCCAGTTGACAAAATCCGCAACAATCAGAAAATACCCAGCAAAACCCATTTTCACGATAGTAGTCACCTCGAAATCCAATCGTGCAAGATATTGCGGCATTTGCGCATCACGTTTAACCGGATCGGGAAAGAGTGCTCTCATTCGGCTCTCTAAGCCTTCTAATGCCTGATTGTGCAAATATTGCTCAGGACTTTCATTATTTGAAGTAGGAAACAATGGCAGACGATTAACCCCCAGTTCCAATGTATGGTTACATCGTTTGGCGATTTCCACGCTGTTAGCAAGTGCCACTGGAATGTCTGCAAATAGTGTTCCCATTTCTGCTTGAGTTTTGAAATATTGCTGCTCAGTGAAATTCTTCGGACGTCTACGGTCACCCAGCACATAGCCTTCGGCAATACATACTCGTGCTTCGTGCGCTTTGTATTCTTCGGGAGTCAAAAATTGTACTGGATGCGTTGCCACTACCGGTAAACATAAGACTGATGCCAATACCAGAGAATTCTGCAAAACAGCTTCTTCATTGGTGCGCCCTACCCGCTGTACCTCTATATAAAAATGGTTTGGGAACAGATCTGACCACTCTTGTGCCAGTGCTTTGGCTTGGACGAAATTATCCTGCATCAACACCATGCTAATTTCGCCAAGATGTGCACCGGACAATGCAATTAGCCCATTTGTTCCGATTTCATTTCTATTTAGCCAAGATTTCTTGATTTCGGCTCGACCCCGATACTGATTCTCACGATAGGCACGTGACAACAAACGGCACAACAAAAGGTACCCTGAATAAGATTTGCACAACAATAAGAGTCGTGAGGGGTTGTCTCGGACGCTTTCATTAGTAATCCAAACCTCACAGCCAGTGATTGGTTTTACACCCTTACCACGTGCATTCTCATAAAACTTCACTATACCGAACAGGTTAGAAAGATCAGTCAGCGCAAGCGCTGGCATATTGTCAGTAACTGCTTTCGTTAACGCACTATCGATGCGTACGATACTATCAGAGATGGAATATTCGCTGTGCATACGTAGATGAATAAAAGTGGGAGCGGTAGGCATGAGGTTACAATTTTGCACAGAGTATTTGATTTTCCAATCAACACCAAAACTACATAGTAAAAACTGATTTTAATTCTACACCATGTTGAAAACTTCCGAACTTTTACTCCCTGTCGGCTCACCGGAAAAAATGTGCGCCACTTACGCTTACGGCGCAGATACAATTTACGCCGGCCAGCCAGGATATCCTATGCCGGGCTCGCAACAATGAACTTGGACTAGAACAGTTGTGTACTGGGATTTCTGAAACACACGCTATGAGGAGGAAATTCATTGTTGCAAGTAATATTTATGCCACACAATGCAAAAATAAAGACTTTCCTACATGGAGCCAGTTATTGCTCTCCAACCTGACGCACTCATCATGACTAATCCTGGGCTCATTAAAATAGTATGAGAGAAATAACTGGAAATACCTATATCTCTCCTTCCAAGCTAATAACGTAATACGGTGAATTTCACAGGAACAAAATTTTGGCATAAATTGAGGCTAACATGTATGATCTTATCTCACGAATTATCACTTGATGAGGTTGATCAAATTCGCCAGCGTTGCCCCAGGTAATGGCTACAGGGTCAAAATTTCCCTGACTGGTAATATTGAGAAAACTTTGATAGCAAGATTTCTTCATTTACTAGCCATGAATAAACTACACATAGAAAGAGAAACTTTAAGAATTCAAAGTTTCAAGTAAGTTTATTTGCAAACTGTGAGCACAGTCTACTGTTGATTCCTAAGAAACTCGATTATCCTTTCAGGCAACCAAGTAAGCCTGCCGGGAAACGGTGAGTTCACGAAACCAACATGTCCTCCTTGTTCAGGAAACTCCAACGTGACTGCGAATGAAACATTATCCGGTGTGGGTAAAACGCGTGCGGGCATAAAAGGATCATTGCGAGCATTGATGACCAGTGTGGGAACCTGGACATGCTTGAGCCACGGCTTACTACTAGACAGATTCCAATATTCATCGGTATCGCGAAAACCATGCAGCGGTGCAGTTATGAGGTTGTCGAATTGATATATTGTGGTACATGCTGCCATCGCAGCAACGTCAAACAACCCAGGGAAACGATCAAATTTCTCAAACGCTTTTTGTTTCAGAGTGCCAAGAAAATGGCGGGTGTAGAACCGATTAAATCCCGAGTCCAAAGCCTGCCCAGAGGCCACTAAATCTAGCGGAACAGAAACTGTCACAGCTCCATCAAGCACACGGCAAGCTTGTTTACCTTGCTCTCCGAGCCATTTTAGCAAAGCATTTCCACCTAGAGATATGCCGACCGCATAAAGCGGTATTGTGGAGCTAGGCGTTTTATTTTGCTCACTAATCCGGCGCAATATCCAGTCAATTTCTTCCGAATCACCAGCATGATAAGCACGTGGCAGCCGGTTGGGAGATCCGGAACAACCACGAAAGTGAACGACTGCGCCACGCCAGCCCAAATCCCGCAGCGCCCCCATAATGCTCCGGGCATAATGACTACATGATCCTCCCTCAAGACCGTGAAACAACACCACCAATGGCGCATCAATCAAGTTGTCCAGCCAGTCAATATCAATAAAATCACCATCGTCCAACTCCCAGCGTTCACGTCGATAAGAAATCAGGGGCAACGAGCCGAGCAGGAAGGGATAAATGGTTTGCGCATTACCTCCCGGCAGCCAGGTGGGAGAAACATAGGACTTGACGCTTAAGTAGGACACTGGAATACTCATGTTTAATCCTAACCGAAAATAACAAAAGGCTAGGTAAAACACCCAGCCCTTCAATGTATTTATAAAGGTCGTACCAGATTTTAACTGGCAATCAAGAAATTAAAAGTCTGGAGAACTTAATATTGATCAAAGCTCATTGCCCCTCACCAAACTTGTCAAATTTTACCAAAAAAAAATATAATACCATGCTGTTTGCTGAGTTGATTAGCACTGTTCAACATATAAATAATTCGCCTACACGGTATTTATACAACGGGCAAATGTTCAAAACAAAATTTGATCATACCTAGACACAAACCAGATGGGCTCTTTTTACAATCCAATACATATCACTTTATGTACGCGAGTAACTATATACTAAAAGTTGTCACAAGGACTCGGAAAGTGTAATATCCGCTTGCAATAATTAAAATATAAACAGAAACTCTTACCCACCACACACATACTACCTGCTAGCTGTTTCAGGACTAGTATTAATCAATACTCTTGAATTCATTCGACTACATTCGCCAAGTACTTGTTGATAAGTTTGAAGTCAATGCCGATGCGATCACACCTGAGGCAACCTTCGAGTCTTTGGGGCTTGACTCGCTTACAATGGTAGAATTGATGTTCGATATCTCGGACAAGTACGAAATCGAGATTCCTACCGACCGACTAGATTTCAAGACCCTTGGCGAGGCGGTCGCACTCATCGATGAAACGCTTCTAGCCAAAAACAGTTGATGTCATTCTCGTGAAGCGCAACCGCGTTTTCGTCACTGGTATCGGCCTCGTCTCGCCACATGGCTGCAACCCAAACCAGGTTTTTGATAAGATTTACCGCGGTGAATCAGCGGTGCATATGACACGTACCGGAACACCCGATTTTGGAAGCAACACCCTGCTCGCAAACATTAGCTTCGACCCAGCAGGGAAAATCCCCAAGGCGCAGATCCTGTTCATGGACCGAGTCACGCAGATGGCGGTAGTCGCTGCACATCAATCACTTGAACACGCTGGATTGCTATCCGGAGACACTGATCTGTCAACAACAGGCGTGTATCTTGGCTGTGCACTTGGTGGTGCGCAGACGATAGAAGAGTCTTATCGAAGGTATTTTGTTAAAAAGACTCGACTTGCAAGGCCAACCACGATTCCTCTAATCATGCCAAACGCCCCAGCTGGTCACATCTCAATGCGCTACAAGTTGCATGGACCTTCGCAAACATACTCAATTGCATGTTCCTCTTCATCGACCGCGATCGGTGAGGCTTTTCGCGCAATCCGCGATGGCTACTTGGAACGTGTCGTTTCTGGTGGAGCTGAGTCGATGTTGAACGACGGCTCTGTTGCGTGCTGGGAGGCACTCACGGTACTCGCTAAGGAACACCACGAGGGGGCACACGCATCGTGCCGCCCATTTGCGAAGGATAGAAGTGGTCTCGTACTCGGTGAAGGCGCAGCGATTCTCATACTAGAGTCGGAAGTGCTCGTAACAGCACGTGGCGTCCAACCGCTTGCTGAGATTGTAGGATACGGTGCCTCAAGTGATGCGCACAACCTCACGCAACCAGCAGCGGAAGGCCAAGTGCGTGCGATGCGCACGGCGCTTGATGATGCCATGCTTGATCCAACCTCAATCGGTTACATCAACGCCCACGCTACTGGCACGCAAGCTGGTGACAAGATTGAGATAGATGCAATTAAGATACTGTTTGCGGATCATGCGCGCCGTATCGCAGTAAGTTCGACAAAGTCTATGCACGGGCATTTACTTGGTGCAGCTGGCGCACTCGAATTCGCAATAACGGTCATGGCACTCAAGCGGCGACAAATCCCCCCTACAGCACATCTCACGCAGCCCGATCCAGATTGCGATCTCGACTGCGTTCCCTGCAGCGGCCGTCCTTCACCAGAACTTGATTATGCGTTATCCAATTCGTTTGCATTCGGTGGTTCGAACGCGGTGTTGATCGCTCGACACGTATAAAAAGTGATCCTAGATAAACTATAACAACCCCGGATTATTAAGGCAGTTCTCTTCTTTTATTTATTGATAGGCTGCGAGCAATTGGAAAACATATTATGAAAAAACTACTATTAACGTTAATGCTTGCTTTCATGAACACCAGCGCAATGGCTGAGTGGACTGCAGTAGAATGGAATCATGAAGATGGTGGATTAACTTTATATGTCGACCACACCACGATTCGCAAGACAGGTAACAGGATCAAGATGTTGAGTTTGACAGACTTTGAAGTCGTTAATAAAGAAGGAGAAATTTCTCTTTTCTCTTCAAGAGTACAAAACGAGTATGATTGCAAAGAAAAAAGAATCAGACAACTTTTCTATTCATTATATAGTGGGAGTATGGGTAGCGGGAAGATGGAGTATTCGAATAGCGAATATCAGAAATGGGTCCCAGTAGAGTCTAGAAGTATGGAAGAAGCTATGTGGAGAATAGCTTGTAGTAAAAAGGTGTAAGGAATTATGAAAGATTTTGTTTACATTATCTAGGCCGATATGTTGCTAGCTCAAAGCAAGCATCAATATGCCATACTCTAAGTACCAACAACAAATCTATAAAAAAGTAAGGAATCATCATAAATATTGACGTCGGTATCAACGAAACGGATCTCTATGGAATTGCTAATTGACTAAGCAAGCTTCTGGCCGATACCTATAGCCTTTACCTTAAGACACACAACTTTCATTGGAATGCGACCGGCCCTATGTTCCAAACCCTTCATCTTATGTTTAAGACGCAATGCAATAAACTTGCACTTGCAGTTAATCTTGTTGCCGAACGTATTCGCTCGCTAGGTTTCCGTTCTCCTGACAACTATGGTGAATTTGCACGCCTTAGTTCTATTAGAGAAACTTCTGGAGCACCTAAAGCGGAAGAAATGATTCAATTGCTAGTTTGAGGGTCAGGGAACAATTGTCCATACTGCACGATCAGTTTTTCCAGCGACTGAAAAGGCGTCTGATGAAGCAACTGCGGATCTACTAACTCAACGTATACAATTGCATGAAAAGACTGCCGGATGCTTAGAAATTTATTGGAGGAGTAAGAAAAATAAATTCTCAACCTACTGTCCAAAACCTTGGAACTAGGCAAGCGACAAGAAACGTTATTTACTTTATTCAGTTGACTGCGTCTCAGGATTAACTTTACTTCATCCATGGTGCTTTTACTTTATGGATGTCTTGTACTCTGGGGGTGGCCTAGGATCGGCAAAAAAAGCGCCCCTAGGGGCGCTTAAAGGCCCTCAGGGGTGGGCTATTTGCGCTTTCTTTTCCTATGAAAAATATTAGAGGTAAAATCTGTTTTACTAACTGCTGTCCTACTCATGAAATCAAACTTTGCGCGGCATTTCAACCTCCATGTACGCTAATAAAACTCTGATTAAGACACAGAACACATTAAGGCATGTGGCACATTGGTAACGCCGCTGTCTTTCCCAAGACCGTAAGTTTTTATGTCTTCACCTTGTGATAGGTTTACCTTTATCATCTATCTATAGTTACGACAATAATTCAATAGACTTTAACGGGGGCAAAAATTATTTTCAGAATGATGCACAGCACTGGTACTCAGATTGCGCTCCGGTAAAGAACATCCAGCGATTCATTCCTACTTGTCTAAATATAGGAAACTAGCTCCTTCATTGGCACTGCTAAACCACGTGCGATAACACACAGGACGCGGTGAATGAAGCTGCTCTTATATGAGACGTCACTTTAGTGAATATCTTGAAAGTCGCACCCAGCGAATTTACGACTACGCAACCAGACTAGATATAGATTCGTCTAAAACTCTGCTAAAGCGGTTAAGTAAAGAAAAATTGCCCCTCCCCTTTTGAAGCGCAAGACTATCTCAAAAAGGCTGGGTAGGATTAGAAACACCAATTAAGGCTCAACCAACAATTTACCTGCTGCTGTATCACCACTTAAAATGAGGAAAAGATTGATACAGGCTGGCGGCCATCAGCCCATTACCACTGGATCAAAAGGGAAGCATGAATTATCTGGCCAGACTACTGAAACTTGAAGGGGGGTAAAAAAGATGCAAATAGCTCCGAAATCGTATCTTCAAATCTGTCAAAATGATCTTTTGCAGGTTTAGATAATTCTCCACAAGTGCATATTAAAAATATTTCGGCACTAGACAAACCAGTTAATTTAGAAGCGGTTAGGCAACAAAAAACCCTTGCGCCAGTCGAAACTGACCTACGTACCCGTCGAAACTGACTTACATAAAGAAGAAGAATTAAAGTGTCCGGTTCTTCTGCTAAGTAACCACTATGGTTTTACCGATGAGGAACATACAGAAGTAGTAGAAGCGACAGTA
>SMVA01045883.1_pt1 | contig 13079 bp, 13 predicted proteins | sample 2456451 | NCBI WGS metagenome assembly SMVA01 (sample SAMN11095933, study PRJNA526329) | marine sediment metagenome | biome: Marine sediment; feature: Surficial sediment; material: Deep marine sediment; isolation source: Hadal surficial sediment | place: Pacific Ocean | collected 2014-05 | depth...
ATTCCACCTTTCTGCAAAGGGCCTACGATCAGTTGATTCACGACGTCGCAATTCAGAACTTCGATGTATTGTTCGCGATTGACAGGGCAGGACTGCTCGAAGACGGGCCGACCCATTCCGGCGTTTTTGATCTTGCCTACCTGCGATGTATTCCCAACATGGTGGTTATGGCGCCCGCTGATGAGAATGAATGCCGACAGATGCTCTATACAGGCTATCTGTATAAGGGCCCAGCTGCCGTTCGCTATCCACGCGGCTCAGGGCCAGGTGTGGAAGTCAAAAAAGAAATGTCTAAACTTGAAATCGGCAAGGCAAGACTCATCCATCAGGGCAATCGCGTCGCTATTATTTCTGTCGGTTCAATGTTGCAAACGGCAGAAGTTGCTGCGCTGGAGCTGGGCGCAACGCTGGTCGATTTACGTTTTATTAAACCACTGGATGAGGACCTGATCCGAAAAGTAGCGCTAGAACACGAATTGCTGGTAACGATCGAAGAGAACTCTGTCATGGCGGGTGCAGGTTCAGCAATTAACGAGCTTCTTAGCTTTCTGGGGATCAGCGTGCCCACTTTGAACCTGGGTGTTCCTGACAGGTTTGTTGGTCACGACAATCCTGCAAAGATGCTTGAGTCATGCGGTCTAGATCCCGAAGGTTTATTGCGTTCCATCAGGATGCGACTGAATGAGAGCGAGAGCGTGTTTAAGCGTATCAAACGCTAGTTCTCGCTCTGATCTGTTCATCTGAATTGCAGTCAGTGATTAATTTTCCTTATTGCTAAAAAGATGTCCCAGCTTTCCGGCTTTAGTCGCGAGATAACGGGCATTATGATCATTCTGTCCGGTTTCAATCGGAAGCCTTTCTACTATTTCGATGCCGAGCTTGGTCAGGGCGGTCACCTTAACAGGGTTGTTGGTCATCAGCCGAATTCGCTTAATCTGCAAATGAGAAAACATATTCCTGCACACAGAATAATCGCGAAGGTCAGCATCAAAGCCTAGTCTCTCATTGGCTTCAACGGTGTCCGCACCCTGATCTTGTAATGCATAGGCACGTATTTTGTTAATCAGGCCAATACCTCTTCCTTCCTGTCTTAAATAGAGGATGGCACCACAGCCTTCATCCGCCAGTCTCTGCATCGCAGTTTGAAGCTGCGAACCACAATCACACCGCATGCTAAAAAGGCAATCACCCGTCAGGCATTCGGAATGAACCCGGCACAAAACACTATTCGCAGAAGATACGTCCCCCAGGGTCAAGGCTATGTGCTCCTGGCCCGTGTCAGGGTCTTCAAAGCCATGCATTTCGAATTCACCAAAAGGTGTTGGTAGTCGACATGATGCGACATATACAACTGGCATTACCGCTCCAGAAAAACAAATGACGAATTAACTACAGAGGATGATTTTAACAGGACTGGGTCTGAACTAATATTACCAGTGAAATTGGCTCAATACTGTGCCTGAAGCAGCATTAAACCTGCATTCTCCTCGATTTTGACATTCTTCAGAAAAGACATCCCGAGCAGGATATCGACAGGAAATTCACCTTCCAAAATGACTGCTTGTATATTGCTAGCGCTAATCTCACCAACATGGACTGACTCAAGGATGACAGCCCTTGATCTGACAATACCACTGGCTGTCGTCGTTGGCATCAACTGCCCGGACTGGAACTCAATACCCAGGGATTTCGCCATCGCTGAGTTAATGGCAACCACGTTAGCCCCCGTGTCAATCAGAAACCGGACGGGCCTGCCATTGATGCTGCCGGTCGTGATGTATTGCCCTTTTTGATTGATCTGGACAGCGACATTCCTAATGGTCGGCGGCTCATACGCCGAGTTGATTCTTTCGCTAAGTTGCAGGGTAACTCGCTCCCCGCCAAATTCAATCACCGCCTGTTTACTATCTGCGCTGACGAGCAACACACCCTCTGGCGAAGTATTTCCGGCTTTGATCAGGCGCTCTGTTCCGTTGACTCTCAACACGGCTGCGTTTAAGAACAAGCCTAATACCTCAATATCCTGCTGTTGCGGAAAGGCAGCCTGCGAAATGAACAATATCGCCAGAAGTGCTGATCTCATAGATAGGTCTCAATCGAATAGGCCGCACATTGAAGCAGGCCCAGACTATAGAGTCCCGCAGCAACATCGTCCATCATGATGCCAAGCCCACCCGTTAACTCGCGATCGAAGAAGCTGACTGGCCAGGGTTTCAGTATATCGAAGAATCTAAACAGTATGAAACCAGCTACAAGCCAATACCAGCCTTCAGGTAACATAAAGAGCGCAATCCACAGCCCAACGAATTCGTCCCAGACGATTGCCGAGGGATCCTTAATCGACATGTCGGCTGCAACCGAATCGCAGATCATAATCCCGGCGACCAATGCTGCGCCAACGATACCGGCATAGATTCCCGGGTGAAGACCAGAGAAGATTAAAAAAACCGGCACAGCCGCCATCGTGCCAATGGTTCCTGGCGCCTTCGGCGCCAAACCACTGCCAAAGCCAAATGCCACGAAGTAGCGTGGATCCGTGAAGACCTTGCGAACATTCGGCCTCACACTAATTCCTTGTCGAGTCGATTATCAAAAGTGTCGAAATCCTGCCTGAGTGAATTCATGATCTCCCCCGGTGCCCACAAACTCAACACCTTCCCCTTCCTGTATCGAGCCGATTCGGGTTATCGGTTTCAATATCTGAAGCGCAATGTCTTCTATTCGAGACCGTGAGGATTGCGGCGCGCAAAAACAAAGCTCATAGTCATCACCTGCCGTCAACGCTAACGATATGGCTTTGTTGCGTTCAGCGTAATCCAGTATTGCATCGGAAAGTGGCAGCAGTGAAATATCTATTTCTGCTCGTACCCTGCTGCTTTTCGCCAGATGTCCAAGATCAGCGCTAAGCCCATCTGAAATATCAATTGCCGCGCTGGCGAAAGAGCGAAGCCGTTTACCCAGTTCAATTTGCGGTTTTGGATTCAGGTAACAATTTTGCAGGTCAGGATAATCATCACTCGCCGCCAAAAACAAAAGCAGGCCCGCGCCAGCATTACCAGGATGACCTGAGACATAGATGTCATCACCCGGGGCCGCTCCATCACGCTTCAACGATTGCCCGGGTGGAGTCAATCCCATAACCGTAAAAGTCAGTGAGAGAGGCCCTTTTGTCAGGTTGCCACCGACCAGTGGCAATTGAAATTCGTTCGACAGGTCTGACAGGCATCCGGAAAATTCGCTTAACCAGCCATGATCAACTCCAGGCATTGTTAATGCCCCGGTGAATGCGAAGGGTTCTGCACCCATCGCTGCAAGGTCACTGACTGCCGCAGCGAATGATCGTGTAGCAACAACAATGCCACTAGCGTTATCGGGGAAATGGACGCCCGTTACCAGTGTATCCGTCGACACAAGGAGTTCGTGTCCCGGTGGCACAGAGAGAATCGCACAGTCATCACCAGGCCCTGTAATGACAGTCTGCTCGGATTGCCATCCGATTCCGGAAAAGTATTTATCAATAATGGCAAATTCATCATCCGCCATATTCTCTATGCCTCAAGAATATTCGTTTCTATCGTATTTCAGCCTGGCGATACTCTTTCGCCTGAAGATCAAGAATCGAATTTATATATTTGAAACTCTCGCTGGCGCCAAACAGCTTTGCCAGCTCTATGGATTCATTTATCACGACTCGATAAGGGAGATCGATCCTTTCCATCAATTCAAATGTACCAATCAGGAGAATAGCTTTCTCCACCGGGTCAATTTCAGATATGTCACGATCAAGTTTTGTGCCAATGCATTCAAGCAGTTCAGATTTTTTTGCAGCGATGCCAGATAGAAGCTCATGGAAATAGGTCGTATCCACACGTTTCATATTATTGTCTTCACGGAACTGACGTTCGACTTCAGCCGCAGAATCACCCGTCAACTGCATCTGATAGAGCGCCTGCATGGTAAATCTCCGGGCTCTGCTTCTCGCGGCTATTGATGATTTCATTGAAGCTTTCTAATCAAACTGACCATTTCCAAAGCAGTCATTGCGGCATCTATACCTTTGTTACCCGCTTTCGTGCCGGAGCGTTCAATGGCCTGTTCAATGGTGTCTGTGGTTAATACACCAAAGGCAATGGGGAGCTCTTCCTCAAGTGCGACCCGCGAAATTCCGCTGGCACACTCACCTGCAACATATTCAAAATGCGGTGTGCCACCACGGATGACGGCTCCTAATGCAATAATGGCATCACATTCCTTTTTCTTTGCCACCTTCTTCACAGCAAGCGGCATTTCGAAGGCACCAGGGACTCGCACAACGGTAATGTTGTTGTCAGAAACACCGTGACGGGTCAGTGTGTCAATCGCTCCGGTTAATAATCCCTCTACGACAAACCCGTTGAACCTTGCGACTACGATCGTGAAATTGGCTGTGCTGGCGGAAAAATCGCCTTCAATTACTTTTGTCATCTTGTCTATCCTGAATTTTTCTCTCAATTGGTTCTGCCGTGACCCTGATGTCATCGCCGATGATGCGGATATCTGTTACTTTCACATTGAAAAGGTCGCCCATAGTATCAATTTCTGGCATCGAGAGCAGTGAACGCGCCGATGAACCCATCATCTTCGGTGCAATATAGATCACCAGTTCGTCACACAATCCCTGATGCACCAGGCTACCCGCCAGGTTTGGCCCGCATTCAAAAAGTACTTCGTTGCACTGTTGTTGAGCCAGATACTTGAGTAATTCCCCAAGATCTATTCTATTGTCCCGGTTGGTTTTAACTTCGATCACACTCGCCTTACACGCTGATTTCAGATCCACGCGTAAAGATCTCCCGGGAGCACAGACAAGCACATTGTCGGCGTTTGTTAGAATTTTCGCTTCTGTCGATACTCGTAACATCGGATCAAGAATATAGACCGGTCTTTTTCTGCCTGCACAAAGCTCTGCATGTTCAATTCCCACATAATCGGCACGTACTGTCATCAGCGGGTCATCATCAATGATCGTCTGTACACCAGTGACGATAGCTGAACTCCTGGCCCTCAGTTTTTGTACATCCTTTCTTGCATGGGGTCCCGTGATCCACTGGCTCTTGCCATTGGCCAGCGCCGTCTTACCATCAAGGCTCATGGCCATTTTTAACCGAACGAAGGGCAAGCCAGTCTCAAAACGTTTGAAATGGCCAGGGTTTAACTGGCGAGCCGAGGCCTCCATCATAGGCACCACGACTTCTATTCCCGCATCCCGCAACATCTGAAATCCTTTACCGCTATTCCTTTCATGAGGATCACTGGTCGCCGCAACGACCCGCGCAACCTCCGCATCAATCAATGCTCGGGCACAAGATGGTGTTCTTCCCTGAAAGCTGCAGGGTTCAAGTGTGACGTAGGCAGTGCAGCCTTTTGCATGGTCTCCTGCCGCGCGCAGGGCATTTGCCTCTGCATGTGCCTTGCCATCAGTCAGGTGAAATCCTTTTGCAAGGATCTGATCATCTTTGACCAGAACGCAGCCGACTCTCGGATTAGGATCTGTTGTGTACAGGCCCTTCTCTGCAATCCTCAAGGCTTGCGCCATAAAAGTGGCATCATTCACTTTTCATCTGCCTTCATTTATCTTTTTTAGCTTGCTTGTTCATTCGCTCGATCTCTTCCCGGAACTCATTAACATCCTGAAAACTTCGATACACGGAGGCGAACCGCACATAAGCCACGTCATCAAGCTCCCTGAGTTCTTCCATGACAATTTCACCTACTTCACGGGTTTCTATCTCCCGCTCCCCGGTGGCCCTGAGCTTGTGCTTTATGTTATTGATTGTTGATTCCAAAACTTCAAGGCTCACTGGCCTCTTCTCCAGAGCCCGGGTCATACCACTACGCAGTTTATCTTCATCGAACGGTTGTCGACTTCCATTACTCTTAATGACCCGGGGAAGCACCAGTTCAGCCGTTTCAAATGTAGTGAAACGTTCACCACATTCCTGGCATTCTCTCCGCCGCCTGACCTGGTTACCGTTAGCAACCAACCGGGAGTCGTTAACTTTGGTTTCCTTATCTCCACAAAATGGGCAATACATTATTCGGCACTTCTATTCAATTGTGATTTTATTTTACGCTATTCCACAATCTGGCGTTTTATTCGCGCCAGGTTGACCTGGGGCTAGCATCATCTCGCTGCTCTTCTATGATGATAGAATGTAACAACTGGATTTCCCTTAACACTGACACACAAAACCGTACTAAAAAATGGCTCAATACGTATATACCATGTCTCAGGTGGGCAAAGTGGTGCCGCCCAATCGCACCATACTGAAAGATATCTCTCTTTCATTTTTCCCCGGCGCAAAAATTGGTGTCCTCGGAATAAATGGCTCTGGCAAGACCAGCCTATTGAGAATCATGGCAGGTGTAGACCACGATTATCTGGGAGAAGCGAGGGCGCAGCCCGATATAAGAATTGGCTATCTGCAGCAGGAACCGGAACTTGATCCGGAAAAGGATGTTCGTGGCAATGTAGAAGATGGCGTCCGGGAGACAAAGAACCTGATTGAAGAGTTCAACCTCATTAGCGATAAGTTTGCCGAACCCATGACTGATGATGAAATGGATGAGCTACTCAGGAAACAAGGTGAACTGCAATTAAAAATCGACGCCTGTGAGGGCTGGGACCTGGATCGGAAACTGGAAATTGCGGCCGACGCTCTCAGACTGCCACCCTTCGAATCAAACGTCGAAACCCTGTCCGGCGGTGAACGCCGTCGAGTAGCACTCTGCCGACTGCTCGTCGCCAACCCTGACATGCTGTTATTGGATGAACCGACCAACCATCTTGATGCCGAGAGTGTTGCCTGGCTCGAACGTTTTCTAAAAGACTTCCCTGGTACAGTGGTTGCGATCACTCACGACCGCTACTTCCTGGATAATGCGGCAGGATGGATACTCGAACTGGATCGAGGATATGGCATCCCCTATGAGGGAAACTACTCGGCCTGGCTTGAAGCCAAGGACAAACGAATGGCCGTCGAAGAAAAGCAGCAGCAGTCGCGGCAAAGATCCATTAAGGCCGAACTGGAATGGGTACGAACCCAACCAAAAGCCCGGCATGCAAAGAACCGTGCCCGACTGGCCCGGTTTGAAGAGATGAACTCCCAGGAATTCCAGACCCGCAGTGAAACATTAGAACTCTATATTCCACCGGGCCCCCGACTTGGTGACCTGGTACTGGAGATCGAAAAAATCAGCAAGAAATTTGATGACAAGGTATTGCTGGATGACTTAAGTTTTACCGTGCCTAAAGGCGCCATCGTCGGAATCATCGGTGGTAACGGGGCCGGGAAATCAACCTTGTTCAGAATGATCTGCGGAACCGAAACCCCCGACTCAGGTGAGCTCAAACTTGGTGACACGGTTGTACTCGGGTACGTCGATCAGAGCCGGGATTCACTTGAAGGAGACAACACCGTCTGGGAAGAGATTTCCGAGGGTGCAGAGATCATCAAGATTGGCAGATACGAAACCCAGTCTCGTGGTTACGTCAGCCGATTTAATTTCAAAGGTTCTGACCAGCAAAAACTGGTAAAAGATTTATCCGGCGGCGAACGCAATCGCGTTCACCTGGCCAAGCTGTTGAAGAAGGGAGCCAACTTTTTGTTACTGGACGAACCGACGAATGATCTGGATGTAGAAACGCTGCGCGCGCTGGAGATGGCCATCGAATCCTTCCCGGGCTCCATCATGGTGATTTCCCACGACCGCTGGTTCCTTGATCGAATTGCAACCCATATATTAGCGTTTGAAGGTAATAGTAAGGCCGTTTGGTTCGAGGGTAACTACACCGAGTACGAAGACGATCGAATGAAGCGAATGGGACAGAGTGAAATTACTCCCACAAGAGTAAAATACAAAAAGCTGGCGTAAGCCACAGTACATCTCCGGATTTCTGAACCAGGCGGTGATAGATCTGGTGTATTGTTCGCGTTTTCCACGTAGGCACCTGAAATATTTCGTGCTTGCCGCGAAGAAAAGCAGCGGGAACAAACTCAATCGCTAATCGTCATATAGCGCATCGAGAGCATCTGCTAACTTACCGACACCGATGACCGCCATACCGGGGATCGGGTTTTTCGGAAGGTTTGCCTTCGGTATTATGGCCTTCTTAAACCCATGCTTGGCTGCCTCCCGCAGCCTTTCCTGGCCGTTAGGAACGGGTCTGATTTCACCGGAAAGACCAACCTCACCAAAACAGATCATTTCAGTAGACAGGGCTTTATTTCTAAAACTTGAAACAATTGCCAACAACAGCGCGAGGTCGCTACTGGTTTCAACCACACGTATCCCGCCTACCGCATTGACAAACACATCCTGATCACCAACATGCAGTCCACCATGTCGATGCAATACGGCTAGTAGCATCGCCAACCGGTTTTGCTCAAAACCGACGGCAACTCGCCTCGGGTTTCCAAGTGCACTTTCATCGACAAGAGCCTGCGCCTCAACCAACAAGGGCCTGGTTCCTTCCCACACCACCATGACAATACTCCCGGGTGCCGGTTCACTTCCACGGGACAGAAAAATAGCCGAAGGGTTTGAGACCTCAACCAGCCCTTTTTCCGTCATGGCAAAAATACCGAGCTCGTTCACTGCCCCGAATCGATTCTTACTGCAACGCAAGGTCCTGTACCTGCCATCGGCATCGCCATCGAGCATAATGAAAGTATCTATCATATGTTCCAGTACCCTGGGTCCGGCGAGGTTGCCTTCCTTGGTGACATGCCCCACGAGAAACAGTACGGTGTTCGTCTTCTTCGCATGCTGGATCAGAATCGATGCGGATTCCCTGACCTGGCTGACACCGCCCGGTGCGGAATCCACATCTTCCGTATGCATCACCTGTATCGAATCAATCGCCAGCATCGACGGCTTCAGTTCATCCCAGGTCGAAAGGATGGCTTCAATGTTGGTTTCAGACATGATCTTAAGTTTGTCGAGCGGCAATTGTAGCCGCCTGGCCCGCATTGCCACCTGGGCGAGGCTCTCTTCCCCGGTGATGTACAGCGCTGAGTGTGAATCAGCGAGGCCGCAAAGCACTTGTATCAGCAGGGTACTTTTACCAGCACCCGGATCGCCACTGATCAGAATGACAGATCCTGGTACCAGACCACCTCCGAGAACCCGGTCCAGCTCTTCAAATTTTGTTTGAATCCTGGGGGCATCCTCTGAGGAAACCTCAATCAGCGTCTTCGGTGCAGACAGTGTCCCTGAGAAGCCTCTCCTCCTTGCTTTGCCTGCAGAACTGTCAATGGAGAGTCGACTTAATGTATTCCATTGCTGACAGTCATTGCATTGTCCCTGCCACTTTGCATGTTCAGAACCACAATCAGTGCAGACGTATACCGTTTTACTTTTGGCCATGATATCCGGTCACTTCAGGGAGATAGTTTCTTGGAACCCGTGTGGTCACGCCACACATCAATGTGTAAGGAACCGTGCCTGTATTTTTCGCCACTTCTTCTATGGGTACATTCTCGCCCCAGAGCTCGACTCGATCTCCAATTTGAAGGTCATCCTTATCACTTAATTCAATCGTCATCATATCCATTGAGACCCTGCCGACAAGGTTCCGTCGCGACCCGTTGACAAACACCTGGGCGCAGGATGACACCTCTCTTGGATAACCATCTCCATAACCAATTCCAACCACGGCGATAAAACAGTTCTTCGGCGCAACCCAAAGGCTGCCATAACCCACTGAACTGCCCTTCTCAATATGCTTGATGGCAATGATGGGCGCCGTCAATTTCATCGCCGGTTGTAGAGAATCAATGGGTTCCAGATCACAAAAAGGAGAAGCGCCATATAACATCAGCCCTGGCCGGATCCACGCAAAATGGGTCCTGGGATGGGCCAAAATTGCAGCAGAGTTGGCAAGACTTTTACCGAAATCCTGGTCAGCAACAAGCTTCTCGAACACCTCCAGTTGAGCATCTATCGCTGAATCTCTTCGCTCATCAGCGTTGGCAAGGTGACCCATCAAGCCCACTATTTCATGTCTGCCTGCTCTGAATATGGCAGCTTCTACTTCCTTATCCGGTAAGCCAAGCCGATTCATACCGGTTTCCAGTTTCAACCAGAGCCTGAGGCCAGATTCAGTTTCCAGGAGAGACAGTTGATAATCCGAGTGAACGACAAGATCCAGGTTAAATTTTTTGGCTACCACCAATTCAGAAGCATCAAGAACACCTTCGAGGACCGTGATGGGTTTTGTGATTCCGGCTTCACGTAACTGGACAGCCTCACCCAGCCTCGCCACCCCCAGGGCATCAGCAGATTCAAGCGTCATCCCAACCTGTACCAGCCCATGCCCATAGGCATCGGCTTTTATCACTGCCATTAACTTACTCCGGGGAGCAGCTGACTGGGCGACCTTAAGGTTGCGGGCAATTGCCGCAAGGTTGATTTCAGCGGCAGGGCCGTTGGCTGGAGTTGACACTAGTAGTCTTCATAGTAGTTCTGGGCAAGATCCTCAAATTTTGTATACATTCCTACAAAGAGCAGACGCTTCTTTCCAATCGGACCATTACGTTGTTTAAGAACAATTATTTCAGCCATCCCTTTTTCAGCGTCATCGTGATACACCTCATCGCGATACACGGCCATAATGACATCTGCATCCTGCTCAATGGCACCAGATTCACGAAGGTCTGACATGATCGGCCGCTTATCAGGGCGCTGCTCGAGGCTTCTGTTGAGCTGGGAACCGGCAATCAGAGGGCAATTAAATTCTTTTGCGATCGACTTAAGGGACCTTGAAATCTCTGAGATTTCACCCGCCCTGTTTTCAGAGTGCCCAGGGACCTGCATCAGTTGCAAATAGTCCACAATGATCAATCCTAGCGGCCCATGTTCCCTGGCTAACCTGCGCGCCCTCGACCTGATCTCATTGGGTGATAGTGACGGTGTATCATCGACAAACAGGGGTTTATCATTCAGCAGTGTGACGGCGGAAGTTAATCTCGGCCAATCATCATCACCCAGCTGGCCTGTTCTGATCTTAGTCTGGTCGATTCTTCCAAGCGATGACAACATTCTCAGGATGATGGATTCAGATGACATCTCCAGGCTGAATACCAACACCGGCTTACCTTCGGAAATTACCGCACTCTCGGCAATGTTCATCATGAACGAGGATTTACCCATTGATGGTCGCCCGGCGACAATAATCAGGTCTGACTTCTGCAATCCTGAAGTAATTTCATCAATATCCCGAAAACCCGTGCTTATACCTGTTAACGCGCCCTTGGTTTGAAACAACTGATCAATTCTTTCAACCGCTTTGGTCAGCAGTGGCCGAATAGCCTGTGGTCCACCACGGTTCGGCCTCTCATCACCGATTTTGAATACTTTTGATTCAGCCTGGTCAATGAGTGTCGCGCTATCCCTGCCCTGGGGATTAAAACCACTATCTGCGATCTCGTGAGCGGCGGATATCAGTTTTCGCACGGTGGCACGTTCCTGGACAATATCAGCGTAAGCACGAATATTTGATGCAGTGGGTGTACCGTTAGCCAGCTCAGCGATATACGCCAGGCCGCCAACGTTCTCGAGCTCATTCACAGAATCCAGTGATTCGGAGATCGTAATGATATCCAGTGGTTTGTTTTGTTCTACAAGATCGTACATGCAGCGAAAAACTATTCGGTGATCGCCTCGATAAAAATCCTCTGCCGAGAGAAACCCGGAGATCGTGTCCCAGGCATTGTCATCAAGCATCAGGCCGCCGAGCACAGACCGTTCTGCCTCGATGGAATGAGGTGGTATTTTTAGTAAAGTCTCAACATTGTCGTCTGGAGATGTCGCCAAGAACCAATTCCTTCTTGCCTAAAGAATATTTTATCTGATTTTAACCAGGGGACGAATAGAGTAAATCAAAGGAGGGAAGATGAGAATCTAAACTTGCTATAGATGTGCAAAGGGGATGATTGATCGTTGATCAATCACCCCCGAATTTCATTTTGATCAGACTTCTGCAATCACTGTCACGTTTAACACGACTTCAACTTCCGAGTGTAAATGGACAGTAATTTCATATTCACCCAGCTCACGAAGAGGACCGCCAGGTAGTCGAACTTCACTTTTCTCAATGGTTACGCCACGGGAGTTCACCGCTTGCGCAATATCCCGAACCGTAATCGAACCAAACAGCTTGCCTTCTTCTCCGGCCTTGGAGGTAATGGAGATACTTAAAGCTTCAAGTTGTTCGCCGCGTTCTTTAGCTGCACTGAGTTTCTCATCAGCCAGCTCCTGCAATTGGGCTTTACGAGATTCAAATATTTCTACATTTGCCTCGGTAGCAGGCACTGCTTTTTGCTGGGGAACCAGAAAGTTCCTTCCGTAGCCTGACTTTACAGTAACCCGGTCTCCCAGGACTCCCAATTTAGCGACATTCTCCAACAGAATTACTTCCATTTTCCTAAACCTCTTCAGATTGAAATCTTGTTCTTAAATTAAACCAACTATCCATCAATGCCAGCGATGCCAGCAGGGGATAAACCACCTGGAACAACACCAGTAATAACATGTAGAAACCAAACACCCAGTTTCCGGACAAACTCTTAAACTTAATCAGCCAGTGCACAAACGCAATGGCAGTGATGATCAGCGGAACCGTTAAAAGTGGTATCCAGCGACCCAGTTGTTCACTAAACACAAAACACACCAGCAACATGGTAACCAGCCCACCACTTAAGGCTGGAGACATCCGTATCTGATGAAATTCCTTCTGGAAGGCACCAGGGCTATAGAGCTGGCTCTGCCACCATCTCGCCAGAACCAGAAATGCGATCATGGCGAAGGCCTGGCCCATAGCGAAAAAACCCATAATCGAATTTTTTGCCTGTTCAACCGATATATCGCTCGTTTGCTTTAACTGTTCTGCAATCTCACTTGTGTACTGCAGATACCACTCCACAATTGTCGCCAGTACCACGGTTGCGGTATATTCAAAAATCAGGCTACCAATCGCCGAAACCACCACTGCGACGACAAGCGTAATCTCCCAGGAGACTGTGACTCGCAAAACATAA
>SMVA01261326.1_pt1 | contig 13078 bp, 13 predicted proteins | sample 2456451 | NCBI WGS metagenome assembly SMVA01 (sample SAMN11095933, study PRJNA526329) | marine sediment metagenome | biome: Marine sediment; feature: Surficial sediment; material: Deep marine sediment; isolation source: Hadal surficial sediment | place: Pacific Ocean | collected 2014-05 | depth...
ATTATTTTTAGAGGCTAAAACCGATACGCTAGTTAAACGCTTTTCAGAAACCCGCCGCCGTCACCCGTTAAGCGATGACCAACTCACACTGCTCGAATGTATACAGTTAGAAAGAGAAATATTGGCAGAGGTCAAGGATCTTGCACACTGCATCGACACCAGTGACTTGAGTGCTAGCTCATTGCGCACCTGGGTAAGAGACTTTATTGACCTCGATCGTTCGCACCTGACACTCTTATTCCAGTCGTTTGGCTTTAAACATGGCATTCCACTAGATGCGAATATAGTGTTCGATGTGCGCTGCCTCCCCAATCCATTCTATGAAGAACAGTTAAAATCTCTTACTGGAACAGATGATGCAGTAATTGAATATCTCTCTAGACACGTCGATGTCAATCGTATGTTCGATGATATAAGACGATTCATAGATGACTGGTTGCCTTGTTTCATTCGTGATAATAGAAATTACCTAACTATAGCTATCGGCTGCACTGGCGGACGTCACCGCTCAGTATATTTAGCTGTACGTTTAGCTAAGTATTTTACTAAAAAGAATCAAGTTCTAGTACGACACCGAGAATTGAGTTCTTAATCAGTACCATTTATTTTTAATTAGCATCACCTATCTCGTCAATAGGAAAGAGTCTTTTAGAAAGTATATAAAATCAATCTGTTATACTTTAAATTGGAAAATCGATTGTCGGATCAAAGATGAATACACCACAAATTATTACGCTTGCTTTTACCGGCGCATCTGGTATGCCTTACGGTATACGTCTCTTAGAAATGCTTCTGGCCAACGGTAATCACGTTTATCTACTGTACTCACAAGCGGCACAGATTGTTGCACAACAGGAAATGAAATTAACACTATCATCTCGCGCCAAAGAAACAGAAGAATTCTTCTGCCAACGTTATAAGGCCGCAAAAGGTCAATTGCGTGTATTTGGGCGAGAAGAATGGTTTGCACCAGTAGCCTCTGGCTCTAATCCAGCAGATTCAATGGTGATCTGCCCATGTACAATGGGGACGCTGGCTGCCGTAGCGGCAGGGCTGGGACAGAAACTGATTGAACGTGCAGCAGACGTGATGCTAAAGGAAAAGCATAAGCTCATACTGGTACCACGAGAAATGCCGTTCTCTTCCGTCCACTTGGAAAATATGCAAAAATTGGTTCGTTGTGGCGCAGTAATCCTACCTGCCAACCCGGGTTTCTATCATCATCCTAAAAGTGTGCAGGATCTAGTAGATTTCGTCGTTGCGAGAATACTTGATCATCTAGGTGTGGCACATTCCCTTATTCCACGTTGGGGTGAAGAAAATATATAAAGCTGCTGATCTTTATTAGATAGGATGAGTTCTTGGTCTAAAAAGATGCCTCGAGCTATTAAAAATTCTCTGATGCACACTTCTTAGTAGAAATTATTTCGATTTCCTTAGTGGTTACCCGATAAATCCCCGCCTCGGTTACGATAAAATCCACTGCAATATCATGTGGTCTGTGATGGAAGTTCTCTAGCCGTAGAATCTCAAATGCCACACCGATGACTAGAGGACGTGGACTGATCGCGGTAAGTGTACGATCATAATAACCTCCACCATAGCCAAGTCGATAACCTTGCACATCAAAGCCCAGCATCGGTACTAATATCGCGTTCACCATTACTAATTCAGTATTGTCAGGAATAGGAATATTGTAGGCACCTGTTTTCATTGGTGTTTCCTTCCACCATCTACGAAAACGTAGCAGTTTATTTTTATTCTCCACTTCTGGTAATGCAAGCCTCGCACCGCGATCCTGAATAATGTTCATCGCTGGACGAGGATCAAATTCTCCACGATAGGGCCAGTAAAACCCAACCGTATTTTTCCATAGCATTGGGAATCCACGCTCCAACGAAGTAGTAATAACCATACTCCAGTGAAATCGATCATCTTCGGTGACTGCTTCCCTGCGCGCTAGCAACTCAATACGCTTTTTCTTTCTCCACTCTTGCCATGTATCCATTTTCTGAGCTTGTTTATCTGTAGGAATAGTTTGAGTTTAAAAGATTTCTAACTGGCGTAGGGATTCCCATCTCCAGCGCTCCATTAAATGATGTCCATTTTTGTCCACTCTGACTTATGGCAGAGACTTGTGAAACAACTTTTAAAGAACGTGGATAGATCCGCAACTTGAAATGTGTAAAAGCATGATCTATAGACGGTATATGACACAGAAATTTTATTTTTATTCCAAAGCGTTGAGCACAATACAAGGAAATATTTACACTTGTCGGTATTTCTGGCAAGCACCAGAGCCCGCCCCAGATACCCTTTGGCGGACGTCGCTCCAACAAAATCTCATCCCGTCTCATTATCATCAGCATCACGGTCTCTTTTATTACTAATGGTTTATAAGGTCTAGGAACAGGAAGTTTATCTTCTCGATGTTCTTGAAAGGCAACACATTCTCGCCGTATCGGACATACAACACATTTTGGTTTGGTACGAGTACAAATGGTAGCGCCGAGGTCCATCAAAGCCTGGGAGTACGCTTTGATGTTGCCTTTGACATTATTTTTTGGTAACAACTCTTCAGCTTTCTTCCATAGCAGAGCTTCTGTCTTCTTCTCTCCAGGATAACCCTCTACACCAAAGTGACGAGCAAGAACACGTTTGACATTGCCATCTAGTATTGCGCATCGTTTTCCATAAGCAAAAACTACTATTGCTGCAGCAGTCGAGCGACCTATGCCGGGTAGTTGTTGAATCAACTCAATTTTCCGTGGAAATTTACCGTGATAATCGCTAACAATTAAGCATGCCGTTTTGTGCAAATTTCTTCCACGAGAATAGTAGCCTAAGCCACTCCATAAAGCTAAGACCTCGTCAAGGGATGCCAACGAAAGACTTTTGACATCAGGATAGCATCGTAGAAACCGTAAGTAATATGGTATGACAGTGATAACCCTAGTTTGCTGCAACATGATCTCAGATAGCCAGATCGCATACGGATCAATCGTATTCTGCCAAGGAAGTTGGTGTCGGCCATGGGCTTTTTGCCAACGGATTAGTTGAACGGAAAATTTTAAATGTTGCATGTTGAACAAAATTTTGGAGTAACTCTACTGTTCTTAAACTTCAAGTTAGTCAGCGTATGTTTGAAGTATATATCCATAATCGGAATATACGTGGAGCGGGTGAAGGGAATCGAACCCTCGTAATCTGCTTGGGAAGCAGGAATTCTACCATTGAACTACACCCGCATTGTGTTGTGCTTAATTGGCAACGATCCTGAGATCCCATCTGAGTGTAAACCGATGAATTGCTTACTGTCCCTCGCTAGGTTCGACCTCAGCAGGCATCTTGGAAAGCTTCTACTCTACCATTGAGCTACACCCGCATGCTAAAATAAACGTAGGTTTAGGCTCCTGATTCAAACCGATACTAGATGTTTTTTTAAATTGATACAACTCATCATCAACGGTCAGCTACAACATTTTTGTGCCACATTGAGTGTGACGCAATTGCTGGAAAGCATGACACTAGAAAACAAGCGGATTGCGGTTGAGCGCAATGGCCAAATCATTCCTCGTAGTGAATTTGGCAAACAAACGTTGGTAAATGGAGACCAACTTGAAATCGTGATCGCGGTTGGAGGAGGATAGGTTTCTTCACTACAGAAGCACACCACTCACTACACTAAATGACTCATAGGACTCATGGACACTTTCATAATCTCTGATAAAGCATATTCCTCTCGTCTTCTTGTTGGTACAGGTAAATACAAGGATTTTACCCAGACCCGTGAAGCGATTGATGCTAGCGGTGCACAAATCATCACTATTGCAGTCCGACGAACCAACATTGGTCAAAGCGCCCACGAGCCAAACCTGCTGGACCTGCTGCCACCCTCGCAGTTCACACTGCTGCCCAATACTGCTGGTTGCTTTACTGCTGATGATGCGATACGTACTCTCCAACTTGCCCGTGAATTACTTGATGGTCATTGCCTAGTGAAACTGGAAGTACTAGGCGACTTAAACACTCTTTATCCCAATATAATAGAGACCATTAAGGCTGCAAAAATTCTAGTAAAGGAAGGATTCCATTTAATGGTATACACTTCGGATGACCCCATAATCGCAAAGCAACTGGAAGATATTGGCTGTGTTGCGATAATGCCGTTAGCATCACTAATTGGCTCCGGTATGGGTATCCTAAACCCATGGAACTTACAAATCATTATTAACAATGCGAAGGTTCCAGTAATAGTTGATGCTGGTGTGGGTACTGCCTCTGATGCAACCATTGCCATGGAGCTTGGTTGTGATGGAGTTTTGATGAATACCGCCATAGCTGCTGCAGAAAATCCAGCATTGATGGCTTCTGCTATGAGAAAAGCGGTGGAGGCAGGACGTGAGGCCTTTCTAGCTGGGCGAATGGAAAAACAACCATACAACGCAAGTCCCAGTTCACCCGTAAACAATATTATTGCCAGCAGTAAAAATAAAGCTGCATGAATTCTTGCCTATTCTCCCCAAATGTCACAACAACTTACTATTACTCGCAGCTTCGTGCTTCGCCAGGGGCGTGTTTCAAATGCTCAGCGCCGTGCCTACGAAACTTTACTATCAATTTACGGTATACAGTTTACGGAAAGCCTACTTGACTTAGAAACGATTTTTGGTAGAAGCGCACCAACATATCTTGAAATTGGTTCTGGTATGGGAGCAACTACTTCTGCTATTGCCAAGGCACATCCACAAAACGACTACCTAGCTGTCGAGGTTCACACGCCCGGTGTAGGTAGTCTGCTGATACAAATCGAAGAACTGGGATTGACTAATTTGCGTATTATCCAGCACGATGCAGTAGAAGTTATGAACCAAATGATACAGTCAGACTGCCTCGACGGGGTACATATTTTCTTTCCTGACCCTTGGCCTAAATCACGCCACCACAAGCGCAGATTAATTCAACCAGAATTTATATCACTTCTGTGTGAGCGTATCAAGTTTGGTGGCTATATACATGTCGCAACTGATTGGGAAAACTACGCTGAACAAATTCTAAAAGTGTTGTGTAATGAACCACAACTCTCCAACACTACAAGGGATTATGCTACACACCCAGAATACCGGCCGCTAACTAAATTTGAACAACGCGGTTTGCGTTTAGGCCACGGCATTTGGGATTTGGTGTTCAAGAAAAAATATCTAACTACAGACTTATTTAATCAGTGATTCTTCGTTAGTATCTTCACAAACCCCTGTATATTCTATCCTCCCTCATGCTGGATCAACGCATGCCTTCTGAGATACTCGTTCATCACAATCTCATTCTATTTCTCAAAGGGAAATAAGCGTTTTCTTTATATGTTACTTTTATCTGGCAAGAAAATCTGCAATAAATCATTGAGAAATCGCCTCCCAGTAAAAGTTGGTATAATACGCTGAGGATCACGCACCAATAGTCCGCGCTGCTCTGCTTCGTCGAGTTGCTGCTGGATGGCCGTAATCGATATGCCAGTACGTTCCTGAAACATTCCTATCTCAAATCCTCTAGTGAGCCGCAAGGCGTTCATCAAAAACTCAAATTGTCTGTCGTCACGGCTTACTTCGTGCTGCTCTTGCATCAGCATATTTGGATCAATCGTATCCAGCACTATTTTGACAAGATATTCCCTAGGCTTCTTATAGCGCATCTGCCTCACAATTTTGTCTGCAAAACTTATTTTACTGTGCGCACCTGCACCGATACCGAGATAATCGCCAAATAACCAATAGTTCAAATTGTGCTGTGACTTATATCCGAGATGAGCAAATGCTGAAGTTTCATAATTTATATAGCTACTACTCTCAAGTTCTTCCTCGACCATCAACTGTATTTCTGCCGATAGATCGTCGTTGGGTAGTGACGGCGGATAACGATGAAACAACGTATTTGGCTCCAAAGTAAGTTGATAGGCAGAAATATGCTGGACTCCAAAGGCACATGCTGTTTCTATATCGTTGCGGGCTTCCTCCAGTGTCTGGTTAGGAAGCGCGTACATCAAATCAAGGTTAACATTGTCAAAATTCCTCTGTGCGATTTCTACTGCGCGATGTGCCTCCCTGTCATTGTGTATACGTCCAAGTTTTTGTAGGTGTATTGGGTTAAAGCTTTGGATGCCAATAGATAGACGATTGATCCCAGCAGCTTGAAAATCAGCAAACTTTTGCGCCTCAAATGTGCCGGGGTTAGCTTCTAATGAGACTTCGGCATAATGTTCTAGAGGTAGCAATGTCCTAATAGTGGTTAGAATCGTATCAATGGATCGAGCACTGAATAAGCTAGGCGTTCCACCGCCGAAAAAAACACTGACTACTCTACGACCCCAAATCTGAGGTAACGCAATTTCTAGGTCTCTGGTTAGCCCAGCCACATATTCATCTTCCAGGATACTGATATCTCCATTAATTTCGTGTGAATTGAAATCACAATAGGGGCATTTCTTAACGCACCATGGAATGTGAATATATAGACTCAATGGCGGGAGCGTTCTCAGTCCCAGAGATTGAGAATTAAACATGTCGGAAGTAGCAATTATTGCGGCCATAGTAAAATTGATATCCAGCTGATAAAGTATTCTATTTAGCTTCTACAGCAATCTGATAGATTCTTACGATTACTTTCAAACATGACTTAATGTATCTTCCCTGATACGCTCAGTCATCCGTGCTAACGCTTTTCCACGGTGGCTAATTAGATTCTTTTGTTCTATCGAAAGCTCAGCTGCAGTCTTACCTAGATCTGGAAGAGAAAAATAGGGATCGTAACCAAACCCACCTTCGCCATGTGGCTCTAGAACGATCCTGCCGTGCCAGATTCCATCGGTAATGATGGGCTGCGGATCATCAGCAAAGCGCACCAGCACTATAATGCAGTAATAGTGGGCATTACGATCGGGAAGGATTCTTAGCGCCTCGATCAGTTTCTGATTGTTGCGTTCATCTGATTTAGGTTCTCCCGCATAGCGCGCTGAATAGACTCCTGGCCCACCACTCAGGGCATCCACGCAGATTCCAGAATCATCTGCCAGAGCAGGTAATCCGGTGTATTTACTAGCATGACGAGCCTTGGCAAGAGCATTTTCTACGAATGTATAGTAAGGCTCTTCTGCTTCGGTGACATTGAATGCAGACTGAGGTAATACCTGAATTCCCAGAGGCTCAAGCAAATGGCAAAATTCTTGTAGTTTGCCGGAATTGTTGCTGGCGATAACGATTCTCTTCATCTTTGCAAACTAACTCAGTTTGTTGCTAACACCTTTTTCTGAATTGTAATTAGTTCCTGTATTCCATGCTGCGCCATATCCAACATATCATTCAACTCCTGCCTACTAAAAGAAAAACCCTCTGCGGTCCCTTGTACTTCCACCAAACCAAGATTTCCGGTCATAACCACGTTCATATCAGTATCACAGGAGGAGTCTTCCAAATAATCTAAGTCTAGCACTGGAGTACCCTGATAAATACCAGTCGATACGGCGGCAACATGATCCAGTATCGGCGTGCTTTCTATCAGCTGTTGGCATAATAGACTTTCCACAGCATCATATAGCGCGACAAATGCGCCGGTAATGCCGGCAGTACGAGTACCACCATCTGCCTGAATCACATCACAATCAATCTGGATAGTCCGCTCTCCAAGCTTCTTCAGATCCACTACTGAACGCAACGCGCGCCCGATAAGACGCTGGATTTCCATAGTACGTCCAGATTGCTTACCTTTGGTGGCTTCACGCTGCATGCGCTCATCAGTAGAATGTGGCAGCATACCGTACTCCGCAGTTAGCCAACCCTGCCCCTTACCCTTGAGAAAAAAAGGTACTTTTTCATTTGTACTGGCAGTACACAGCACTTTAGTATCGCCACATTCAATTAACACTGCGCCTTCTGCGTGCTTAATGTAATGACGAGTAATTTTAACAGGGCGAAGCTGGTCTGGAGTACGATTACTTGGGCGCATAATTATGAAAACCTTTTTGATGGTGTATGGTCTGATGTGTATTTTCTATTACCGTTTTGAACAATATTTGTGAAAAGGTCATCAGAAAAATCTAAGAATTAGAGTGTGCTCCCATTGTGAACATAATCTGCGATAATGATACTTGTAAGCTCATACAATATTATTTTAACGTATTAAGAACTCGTCAGTGGATAAGTTTGCCATGATCTACAGCATGACTGGTTACGCAGTAGCTACTAAAGAATCCCCCCACGGCTCTCTGAATTTGGAATTGCGTTCGGTTAATCATCGCTATCTCGACATTCAGTTCCGCCTACCTGAAAAATTCCGTTCGCTGGAACCTACAATGCGCGAACTTATGACCGCTCGATTAAATCGTGGAAGAGTGGATTGCTATATAAGCTTCAATCAGCAATCAGGTAATGAAGATATGCAACAGCTTAATACTGTTTTGCTGCAAAGATTATTGAAATTAAACCATACTGTGAGAACTGCCCTACCAGATTCACCTAATCTAGGAGTCGCAGATATTCTTCGCTGGCCTGGCATACTAAAAACCGATATTTTACCTACCGAGGACTTATGCAATCTCTGTAAAGAACTGCTACAAACTGCTCTAGATGAATTTGCTGCTGTACGCGCCCGTGAAGGGGAAAAACTAAGAGTGCTTCTACTTGAACGCTTGACAAAAATGCGGCAATTAGCAACGAAAGCATCACCACGTATCCCTGCATTGCTGACAGCCTTTCAGGAAAAAATTACAGCCCGGCTGAGTGATGCCATGATAAATTGCGACGATGATCGTATTCGCCAGGAGCTAGCACTGTTTGCTAGTAAGATTGATGTGGATGAAGAACTATCTCGCTTGCAGACTCATCTAGACGAAGTTGAACGAATCCTGATCAAAGGCGGGGTAGTTGGCAAACGTTTAGACTTTCTGATGCAAGAACTCAACCGCGAAGCTAATACACTCGGTTCAAAATCAGTGGACGTAGAAGTATCTAAAATTTCCATGGAGCTCAAGGTATTGATTGAGCAAATGCGTGAACAAGTGCAAAATGTTGAGTAGTATCCCAAACCAAACTAGGTCATCTCAACAATTAATTGTCAATTAAAAAGTGTAGTCCCAAAATCTTAAAGTATGAACCCAGGTGTGTGCTCTCAAGATATCCCAAGCTTATGCCGTTTATGACCTATATTAAACACTCAACTGGAACTCAGCTAAACACTGAAGTGCAAAACATTGAATAGTGCTCCATTCTGTCAAGTAGTACAGTGATCTTAGCTCCACAGAAGATTCAATCCAGAGTCTAGACATGGTCTGGTTGACAATATGACTAGAGCTAGCTCTTCTACCGACAATCGTTCCATGGACTCTTGCATGCATTATTCCTACCTTGACAAATTAGTGAGATTCAGCAATTCTATCCTATAGTTAATAGCATTAATCATAGAATAAGTATGCAAGAAAGGAGTACGTATCCTGGTTAGCAATGAATGTACAAGACACAAGATAAGATGACCAAATATATTAGAAGTTACATTATGTTTATGATACTTGCTAGTATGCTGACTAACGCATTTGGCTGGGCGTTTAGTGGTGAGGTGTTTGCGCATGAGCTTGATCACGAGCACCCTATTCTTTCGCTCGATCCCACGGCACATCTAAAAGCACATCAGCATGATGCTGACAAAGATAGCAGCCAATTAGACGCCGCTACTCACTTGTGCCTTCACGCTTCCGGACAATACCAACCCTTTTATTTTACCGCTCTCCTCCTTGTTCCTGCTTCCACCAGCTCAGATGTTTTGGCTGTATTTATTTCTGACTTCATCCCCGACTCCATTTCGGATCCACCCCTTCGTCCTCCGCGAAATACCATCACAAGCTGAATCTGCAAGTTGCGCCGGAAGCTATCTTGTACGTAGCCTAGGCGAACTAAATTCACCTAAAACAACGTCAAGCGTTATCCACTGAGCGCACTTGCTGCATTTTATCTGTATTAGACCAGGCATACTTATCATACTAATTGTGACGATTACTCTGGACACTAATACATAAGGTTTGTGGAGGTTATTATGAACTTGAACTTATTGTTGGCGATCACCCGACGCTGGATACTAGACGGATTGCTTATTCTGGCACTAGGTTGCGCGTCTCAAGCAATTGCAGAAGGAACTGCTCTTAACACACCTCTTGAAGAGAGTTTGGAGCACTCTAACTCATCACAGATTGATGAGAGAAACGATCTCACCTTGCACGACGTCGTACATCTTATGTTACAGAACAACCCAGAACTAGCTTCCTTTGCCAAAGAAGTACGCGCACGGGAAGGCATAAAAATTCAGGCTGGAAAATATAAAAACCCAGAATTAGTTGTCGAATCGGAGGATATCAACGCCAATACGCGCCCTAACACCCGCGCTGCACAATTTACAACGATTCGGTTCAGCCAATTAATCGAGCTTGGCGGAAAACGTTCTGCCCGGATAAATGCCGCGTCGATAGGCCAGGAACTGGCAGATAAAGATTATGAATCCAAGCGCTTAGAGCTCATTGCTCGTGTAGCAAACGTATTTACCAAAGTACTGGCAGGACAAGAACGGCTACAGCTTGTAGAGAAAAGCATGCAGCTGGCACAGAAAGTTGTGAACTCAGCTACTAAGCGTGTTGAAGCTGGCAAAGCGCCCCCCATAGAGATAACCAAGGCCAAGGTAGCATTTTCCACAACCGGCATTGAACTTGAACAAACACGGCGAAATCTAGTGGCAACACGAAAGGAACTATCGCTGCTATGGGGAAATCCCTCCCCTCAATTCAAAAAGGTACTAGGAAACCTTGAATCACGTGTTGAGATACCAAGCTTTGAAGCGCTAGAACAACGCATTCATGAAAACCCTATCATTCTCCACAGTATAAAAAATATTGAGCAGCATAAAGCATTATTAGAAATTGAGAAATTGCGTCGTATTCCGGATATCACGATTGGTGCAGGTGTCAGGCGCTACACACAAGCTGATGAGACAACAGCCATAGTAAATATATCCATACCTATCCCATTGTTCGATCTGAATCAAGGCAATCTGCAAACTGCAAATCAGCGTATGGGTAAAGCTATGGATGAGAAAGCAGCAACTGATTTACAGCTCAGATCCGAGCTTGTAAGGGCCTATGAAGATTTGTTAGCAGCACAGAACGAGATCAAAGTACTGCATGATGAAGTATTACCTGGAGCCAGAAATTCTTTCGACATAGCTAATAAAGGCTACGAGTTAGGCAGATTTAGTTTCCTAGAAATGCTTGATGCGCAGCGCACCCTGTTCCAGAACCAAGTTCTGTATATCCGTGCGCTTGCTAATTACCATCACTTGATTAATGAAATCGAGCGCTTGATTGCCTCACCAATTGATAGAGTTGAAGATCAACTGATAAGTATTGGTAACAATAAAGATTAAGAGATAGATCATGAATAAAACTCAATTAAGGTCAATAATTATTGTAATTACAATCGGGGCTGCCTTGGGGTGGTTAATTCTTACTTGGGACAAAAACGTCTCTCCCACTGTAGTTGATACCCCAGTCGATACCACAATCAAAGCAGCAACAACTAAGAGTGCATCAGGAGGAAAAGAAGGCAAAACGCAATCCGTACCTGGTAAGGGATCCAGAGGAGGGAAATTATTTACAACAGACGGTTTCGGTGTAGAAGTAACGATCTTTGAAGTAAATACTCCGCCACAGTTTCGCCTCTACCTCTACGAAAATGGTAAGCCGCTTTCACCTACCGAAGCCAAAGTTGGTATCACGCTAACACGGCTTGGTGCGCCAGCACAGTTATTCAGATTCACCCCTGAAAGCAATTATCTAATTGGTGACCAGGTGATAGAAGAACCTCACTCATTCGAAATGGTAATTGCCGCCGAACGAAATGGTAAAACCATTTATTGGAACTATGACCAAATTGAAGGGCGAGTAAAGATGCCAGATGCTGCCTTGAAGAGCAATGGCATCAAGATAATTACCGCCAGCCCAGCAACAATCAAACCAACAATTACACTACCGGGCGAAATCATATTTAACCATCACACCGTCGTACAAGTAGTGCCACGTATGCCGGGCATGGTTACATCTGTTAGCCGTCACGTTGGCCAACAAGTAAAAAAAGGTGAGATATTGGCAGTGATTGAAAGCCCCATGTTGGCTGAATTACGTAGCCAATACCTGATTGCTCAGAAACGATTGAAACTTGCGCGAACCACTTTCGAACGAGAAAAACAACTATGGGAAGAGAAAATTACTGCTAAACAAGATTATCTTGCTGCTCAAGAAATGTGGGGTGAAGCTGAAACTAAATTAAATCTCGCCTTAGTAAAACTGCGCTCACTTGGAGTACAGCCTGAATCAAGTCACTCAGGACATAATCTAGCCCGCTTCGAGATCCTCGCCCCGATTTCCGGTCTCATCATCTCTAAGGCTATCGTACTAGGTGGAACACTCAAAGAAGACCAAGATATTTTCACCATAGCCGATGTATCAACAGTTTGGACGGCTATCACTGCTTACCCGAAAGACCTGAGTATTGTGAAAGTAGGACAAAAAGCAGTGATCAAGGCAACGGCGTTTAATGTTGTAGGCGAGGGGAAAATAACCTATATCACCACACTGATTGGCAAGCAAACCCGTACCGCCACAGTACGTGTTGAGCTTGATAATAAAGATGGCAGATGGCGCCCAGGCATGTTTATAAATGCAGAACTGATAACCGAGGAAATTCAGGTGCCAGTTGCAATAACAATTGATGCTATCCAGACAATGCGTGGCAGGTCAGTAGTATTTGGCCGCTACGGAGAATATTTCGAAATACGTCCGCTAGAACTGGGACGTAGCGATGTAAAAATGGTGGAAGTGTTAAAGGGGTTCTCTGCCGGAGAGCAATACGCGGCAGGTAACAGTTTCACTATCAAGGCTGAACTAGGTAAAGACAGGGCATCTTTTGACCATTAGGCAGAATAGCCACCCAAATGCCTACAAGATAACCTCAAGATACTAGCTAAAAATAATTATGTTTGATCATATTTTACG
>SMVA01212038.1_pt1 | contig 13075 bp, 8 predicted proteins | sample 2456451 | NCBI WGS metagenome assembly SMVA01 (sample SAMN11095933, study PRJNA526329) | marine sediment metagenome | biome: Marine sediment; feature: Surficial sediment; material: Deep marine sediment; isolation source: Hadal surficial sediment | place: Pacific Ocean | collected 2014-05 | depth 0-1...
ACTGACTGCGACTATAAAAACAATTACTGCCGGAATCAACATTGGCAGCCCGGTCGGGTCGGCGGTTTCGGAGAGCAGCGTCTGCGCTTCCGCTTTTGAAATAGCTGAACTGCCGCCGCCGAAAATAACAAACAGCACTGCCGAAATTGCGGAGGCAATCAAAACGTATTTAAGACGGGACCGCACCACCCCGCCGACATCAGTTTCCTGGGTTGCAGCGGAGACAATGGTCGTATCTGAAATAGGAGCCAAATTATCCCCGAACGCCGCGCCGCTGAAAATTGCGCCCAAAAGCGCCGCCGGGTTTGCGCCGAGAACAATGCCGGCCGGATACATCACTGCAGTGAAACCGACAATGGTTCCCAATCCTGTGCCAACCGAGGTCGCAAACAGTGCTGAAGAAATAAACACTGTGAGTGTGAACCAGGCACCGTTTAGACTGAGCTTCCAGCCAACCCACACGATAGCTTCGACCAGACCGGAGCTGGCCAGAATCCCTGAAAATGCCCCGGCCCATAGCCAGCAGACCACGGCAACAGTTGCAGTGCGGTTTGCCATCAAAGAAAATATGCGTTCACTATACCCTGCAAAGTCGCGGGCAAAGAGCATCCCAATTGAGATACCGAGCATGGCTGCCAGAATCATTCCCTCGACTGCAGGGGCGCCAACAATAACCAGCCCAATTGAGCAGAAGACAAAAATGGTCAGGGGCAAAACGCTAAGAATGGGTCCACCGCGGAATTCAATCTGTTTTTCTTCAGTCAAATGTCCTCCTTTTCTCATATAAAGTAGTTGTCCAAAAACAGAACTACCTGAAAATGAAATTTAGCAAAATTAAACCGACCTTTGCAAGTTAATGAGCTAAAATATTTTGGTAAAGCTAAGTCAATCAGCTCAAAAAAAAGATTGACTTATGCTCACATTTGTTATTGACTTTTCATATTTCTTTTTTTACATTGTCTCGCTTTTCAAGTAATAACCTTTTCACAAAATTTTTAGGAGGTCACAAAATGAGAAAATCATTTATCGTATTACTTGCCTTAACGGTTTGTATGGCCATGCCGTTAATGGCTCAAGATAAAGAGATGGCGAAAAAGGAAGATATGGCTGCCATGCATGCACCCCCGCCCCCGCTCGATAACGCGTACATGAGCTGGATGGTTGGCGAATGGAAGGGTTGGTCTGAAGGAGCGATGGGAAAATCTGAAGATTGGCTGAAATGCGAAATGAACTTCGGCGGTCAGTTCATGATGACAGAATACAAAGCCGACTCACCCATGGGTGAGTGGACTGGCGGCGGCGCTTATACTTTGAACGAAGAAGGTGAAATAGTGGCATTTTGGATCGATAGTCATCGTACCATGGCTACAGGTAAAGGCACGCTTGACGGCGATGCCATGACCGTACACTGGGAAAGCAAAATGGGCAACGGGACTCGCATCACAACAAAAATTAGTGATGATAAATTTGTTGTTACTTCCAAAATGGAGATGGGTGGTCAAGTGATGGAAAGCAAGTCAGAAATGACCCGCGTCAAAGAAATGACCGAGAAAAACTAATTCATTTTTGAAAGAATCTAATTCAAGGCCGGAGTTTTCCGGCCTTTTTTATTTAATCACGACTACTTATTTTCGGATCTAACAGGGACGGAGGAAACAAATGAAGCGCGCCTTGCTTACGGTTACCTTACTCTTCTCAATTTACTGTTTTGGCAATACACAAACCCCGAAGTCACTCCCAACGATTAAAGAAAAAACCGGCGACATGAAAAAATACTCCGGGTTCTTTGATTTTTACTGGGAAGAAAAAACCGGCAAAATCTGGCTCGAGATCGACAAGTGGAACGAAGAATTTCTTTATATCAACTCACTATCTGCCGGTGTCGGTTCCAATGATATCGGATTAGATCGCAGCCAATTGGGCGGCAGCCGGATCGTGAGGTTTGAGCGGGTCGGGCCGAAAGTGCTGATGATTCAGCCCAACTACTCTTACCGCGCAATGACTAACAATCAAGCCGAACGCAGATCCGTCAAAGATGCTTTTGCCGAGTCCGTTCTCTGGGGATTCGAAGTTGCCGCGAAAAAAAAAGAAAAGGTTCTCGTTGATGCCAGTAAATTCTATCTGCGGGACGCGCACGATGTCAGTGGCCGTCTTAAAGGTAGAAAACAAGGCGATTACAAACTCGATAATTCTCGATCAGCATTTTATTTGGCGCGGACAAAAAACTTCACCAAAAACTCAGAAGTTGAGGTGACCCTCACATTTGTTGGCGAGCCCAAGGGAAGGTTTGTCCGGCAGGTTGTGCCAAATCCACAAGCAATTACGGTACGCCAGCACCACTCATTTGTTGAGCTGCCGGATGATGGTTACGAGCCTCGCGCCCATGATCCGCGGGCCGGTTTTGGTGGAATTAGTTATCAGGACTACGCCACACCAATTTCAGAGCCTCTGCTCAAACGCTTTATTTCCCGCCATCGCTTGCAAAAAAAGAACCCGAAAGCTGCAGTCAGCGCGGCAGTTGAGCCTATCGTTTACTACGTCGATTCCGCCACACCTGAGCCGATTCGGTCCGCGCTTGTCGACGGCGCCAAATGGTGGAACCAGGCCTTTGAGGCTGCCGGATACAAAGATGCCTTTCAAGTAAAAATTTTGCCCGAAGACGCAGACCCAATGGACATTCGTTACAACGTTATTAACTGGGTGCACCGGTCTACCCGTGGCTGGTCGTACGGCAGCAGCGTGCGGGACCCACGAACGGGCGAGATTATCAAAGGGCACGTCTTGCTGGGATCGCTGCGAGTGCGGCAGGATTTTCTCATTGCCCAGGGATTGCTGGCGCCTTATGAAGAAGGCAAACCGGTCTCGCCAATTATGCAGGAAATGGCCCTGGCCAGATTGCGTCAGCTTTCCGCACATGAGGTTGGCCACACCCTCGGCATAGCGCACAACTTTGCGGCCAGTGTCTCCAACCGGGCTTCAGTGATGGATTATCCACACCCATTCATTAAAATAAAAGACGATGGTTCTTTCGACTTTTCAGAAGCCTATGACGCTGGCATCGGCGAGTGGGATAAAGTAACCATTGCTTATGGTTATCAGGATTTTCCCGACGATGTTAATGAAAAAGAGGGCCTGCGCCAAATCATACAAAAGTCGATCTCCGACGGCTTGATTTTTATCTCCGATCAAGACGCCCGGCCGGCCGGAGGCGCGCACCCGACTGCCCATCTTTGGGACAACGGCCCCAACGCCGCGGACGAATTGAATCGGGTGATGAAGGTGCGTGCGCTCGCCTTGAGTCGATTTTCAGAAAACAATATCCGGCAGCATGTGCCTTTGGCAAACTTGGAAGAAGTGTTGGTGCCGATTTACCTCTTCCACCGCTACCAGATCGATGCGGCCTCTAAATTGCTGGGTGGTTTGTACTATACGTACTCGGTTAGAGGGGATGGGCAAACGGTGACGAAAATGGTACCGGCAGCCGACCAACGCAAAGCCCTCGACGCTTTGCTCGGCACCCTCACCCCCGAGGCTCTTGCTCTGCCGGAAAAAGTTTTAAACCTGATTCCGCCGCGGGCATTCGGCATGCGCCGCGGGCGTGAGAATTTTAATATTCGCACCGGTCTGACTTTTGACCCTTTGGCAGCCGCCGAAACTGCCGCGAACATCGCCGTAGAATTCATTCTTCATCCGGCGCGGGCCGCCCGGCTGGTGGAATATCACGCACGGGACAATAAATATCCAGGCTTTATTGAAGTAGTAGACAAACTTATTTCCTCCGTGTGGAAAGCGCCCGCCGGCGCCGGCTACCATGCTGAAATTCGCCGGGTTGTGGGCACTCTGATTTTACGCCAAATGATGATTTTAGCGGCAAATGAGACTGCAGCCAATCAAGTACGTGCGATTGCTTCCCTTAAGCTGCAACACTTGGGAAACTGGTTGTCTCAGCAATTAGAAAAGACCACAGATGAAAGTCAGTTAGCCCACTTTGAATATGCACTCGGGCAGATTCGGCGGTTCCAGGAAGACCCGGAAGAAATGAATTTAAGTAAACCGGTTTCTCCGCCGGCAGGGTCACCGATTGGAATGGGGAATTTTGGTAATCATAACTTTCGATGTGGCTGGGAATAACATTTATTACAACAATTGAAATTTACCTTAAATTTTCTTAGGTTATTCAAAACAAAATAAATTTCTTTTTTGGAGGGTTCACATGGCAAAAAAAAGAGGCTGGTTGATTTTTTTCATCCTCTTCGGCGTGTTTGTTTTTATCGGGCTGATGTTCATTTTTGGAATTATGACGGCCCTGGAAAACAGGCCGGTTGTGCGAAACGATACTGTTCTGGAGTTTAATTTATCCGGGTTGATCACGGAACACTTCCCACGCGATGCGTTTGGCAGAGAATTCGAAGGTGCAAACTTGCAGATGCACGACATTCGCAAAGCATTGGCGATGGCTAAAGTCGATGAAAGAATTCGGGGAATTTACCTGCGGGTAAGCTCGCCTCAAATCGGCTGGGCAAAATCTCAGGAACTCAGAGATTTGCTGTTTGATTTTAAAGAGAGTGGAAAATTCGTAACCGCGTTTATGGAGTCCTGCAACGAAAAGTCTTACTACATTGCTATTGCCGCAGACGAAATTTATCTCCAGCCACACTCGTTTGCAGAATTTAACGGCTTCGCTGCGGAAATTCCTTTTTTAAAACGGATGTTCAATAAAGTGGGGGCAGAACCGCAGGTAGAAAACATCGGCAAATATAAAAGCGCCGGTGATATTTACAAGAGAGACTCCATGACTCCTGCTCATCGCGAAGTAACCCAGGCTCTTCTGGACGATATATTCGAAGAGTTTACTCAAGCTGTTATCCGGCAACGCGGCATCGACAAAGAAGAATTTATGGCAGCCATAAACCAGGGAATCTATGACTCCGAAGGGGCACTGGAATTGAATCTGGTTGACACTCTGATTTATGAGACGGAAGTGATTGATTTACTCAAGAAAAAAGTTTTCGGCGAAAACAGCGAAGATAAAGATTTGCGGGTTATGAGCCTGCCAAGATATGCCAAGATTCCATACGCTGAAGTCGGGTTGGACGGCGGCAGTAAAGTCGCTTTGATCTATGCGATCGGCACAATAGTTTCCGGATCAGGAGGTCATGATCCAGTAATGGGCAGGAATATGGGATCCAGATCTATTATCCGTTATTTGCGCTCTGCAAAGAAGGACATAAGTATAAAGGCCATCGTTATTCGCGTTGACAGTCCGGGTGGCAGCAGTCTTGCTTCGGACGAGATTTGGTCAGAAATTAACAGCGTCCGAAAAATCAAACCGGTGGTCATTTCAATGTCGGACGTCGCTGCGTCAGGCGGATATTGGATTGCCATGGATGCGGATGCCATCGTCGCCCAGCCGCTTACAATTACCGGATCAATTGGCGTCGTGTTCACTCTCTTCGATTTATCCGGAACTTATGATAAACTCGGCATTGATTGGGAGACCGTGAAAAAGGGCGCTCACGCCGACATGTTAACAGATAAAAGGGCGATGACGGATGCTGAATGGCAAACATTCAAAAAGCTCACCCGGGACGTCTACGACGTTTTCGTTCAGAAAGTCGCTGACGGCCGCAACAAGAGCTGGGATGAAATTGATGAAATTGCCCAGGGCCGAATTTGGACAGGCGAAGAAGCACTGAATCTTGGACTCGTGGACTCGCTCGGCGGCCTGAACATCGCCTTACAAATTGCAAAAGAGAAAGCCGGAATTGCCCGGGAGACACAAACCCAGTGGCTTGTCTATCCCCAGCCCAAAGGATTACTTGAATCTGTTTTTGACAGATTGAGTATTCGCGCGGCCGGTTTACTCTCGCAAAGCAATCACGACTTAGCTTTAATTAAAACACTACCGCCCGAAACGAAATCGATTCTCAAACGGATTGCAGTGATGCGCCGGGTCAGAGGCGGTGAAATTATGGCAGTTGCGCCTTTTATACCTGAAATTAACTGAATTAGGCTGCAAGTGTTCGATTTTACGTAGCAATATGGCACCCCCATTGGGGTTTTGAGATTTTGGATGGACATTTTTTTACAAATATTCCACGCCTACGACCTTGGTCAACAACCCTGCCTGGCTCTTTTACCAGATTCACCCCGGAGGGTGACATTTATAGCAAATCGGGTATAAAGAAGACCAGAAACCCCGTAGGTGAAATATTCTGCGAATACATTTCGTAAAATAAAACCTGCACCCATTGAATTATGTTCGAAGCGCGAGAAGCGAGGAGCAAGAGAAGCTAAAGCTTGAGCACCCAAGAATCCAAATTCAGAGCGGCAGGCGACCCCGTCCCGACTCTTCCTTAATTTTTTTATACTCGTTGAACTCGGGACGGAGGCGCCTGAAGCCGGTGGAGGATCCCTCGCCCTGTTGGATAGTTAAGCGGAGATAATTTTTATCAAAAAGTAGCACTCCTCCTACGGGGCGGGACTCGTTGTTCAGGGCGAGGAACCGGAGCGGCCCTAAATTGACACCCTCATCAAGAATTCATTTAAAGGGATAGGATATGAAAAACGCTTGTTTGTATTTAATACTAATCAGCATTGCACTGACCGGATGTTCTGCTTCAAAAAAAGCTCTAAAGGAGGCCAAAAAACTAGCCGACGCCGGGCTCTATGTTGAAGCGGCCGAACAGGATCTAAAAGCGCTGAGGGAAAAGCCCGGCTTCAAAGAGGCACTGGTTCACCTAAGAAAAGTGGGACCTGAAGCTTATTACGAATTGATAAAACGCGCCGCTACTCACGAAGCGGCTGAAAACTGGGACCTGGCTGTCAAAGAGTACAAACATATGGATAGCCTGCTACGCAAATTCAGCCGGCATGGCGTGGTTTTCGAAACAGTGAATATTAGAGAGAGATTATCACTTGCCAAACAGAAAGCTGCTGCTTATCATTATGCCAAAGCAGAAGACTACTTCAAAAACAGACGATGGCAGAACGCAGCATTTGCTTACTTGAAAGCGCACGACCATATTGACAACTATAATCGTTCGTTTAATAAAGCGATTCAATCCTTTCTTAACTCCGGAAACCAACGGCTGGCGGCAACAAAATTCAAGAAGGCACTTGACGCATTCCATAGAATATTGGAGCTAGCCCCGGGTCATCGCAAAGCAGAGCAAAAAATTGCTGAAGTACACTACCTGCTCGGCAAACAATTTTATCATGCAGACCGATTTCGTGAAGCGCTGGAGCAATTCGAATTTGCAAGAGAGTTTGTGACAAATTTCAGGGATGCTGCCCTTTGGGAGAAAAGAGCCTACGAAAATGCTGTGCAATATGTCGGTATTTTCCCATTCCTAAATCAAACCCAGGTGAGCATTGACGGCTATTTTATCGCGAGTGAAATTGAACACTATGTTAACCAGGCGGATTTAGAATTCCTCGATTTGCTGCCGAATACCGAAATCATTGGCCTGGTGAGAGAGCTGCGAACCAGCCGGTACTTTAGCGTAAGCGAATCAGAGCTACTGAGCGCGGCAAAAAAAGAAGAGATGAATTCGATTGTCTGGGGAAAAATCAGGGATGTCTATATAAAAGATGAGCCGGAATCTTTCACTGAATATGAGCATAAGAAAACCACGACCGTCAAAGACACTTCTGGTAACGATGTTGAAAAAACGGAGTCGATTTTTTACCGGGAATACAAAAAATCGAGGCGTGTTAAGATTGAATTGCAAACGATGATTCTTGATACGGAAACTGGAAAATACCTTGACGAACACAGGTACAGGGAAGAACTAACTGATGAAGCACGGTGGATTGCTTACCAGGGCAGCATTAATGATTTACCTAAAAAGAAGCGTAAACTTCTCGACGCCCCCAGAAACCTCAGACCGGAATATGTTATGATTGATGCGTTGTTACAGAAAATTGCCGAAAAAATTAGCCGGGAAGTTATTCGGTTTTATGAGTAAAAGCGGCTTGAGTTGTAATAACTACTTTTTGATCCTGTCATCCTATCAAAAACAATTTTCTTCAAAACTCACATAAACGCTGGCTTGACAAAACGTTACTTAAGGAAAAATATGACGCCAACCTTAATCGTAAATTCATTGGCGGTGATATCCTGTTTTTGGATATCTATCACTGTTCCTTGGTCATCCCTCACCTGGAATTCGGTTGTGATATTATAGATTGTCTGGTATTCAAATGAAACATCCAGCCACGGCCCCAAGCCAATATCATACTGAAATCCGCCGCCGGCATTCCAACCTAAAGCGGCATCACCGGTTGAATCTTGAAAAAAACCGAAACTTGTATTCACATCTGTATTTGTTCTAAAAATATAAAATCCCCCTAAAACACCGCCGTACATTTTAAAATTTCTTGACCCAAAAGAATATTGAGGGCCAAAAGTCAAACGAAAAGATTGGTGCCTGACTTCCGCAATAAAGGACCCTACGCTCGTGCCAACCTGGGTGAATTCTTTGCCATGACTTAAAAAAGCAAAGTCTCCTCGTAATCCAAAACCGCTGCGTTTACCGAAATCGCGGATGACCTTTACACCGAAGCCACCGCCTGCGCCGGAGACATTGGCGAAATCTGAACTGGGAATGGAAATAATAATCTGCGGCGCTGCAGACCACTGCGCCTGGATTTTAATTGGAAAATATAAAAAAGCGAATGTACTTACCAAAATAAAAAAGCGCTGCATTAGACTATCCTTTAGTAATTCTTCTAAATGTTCAAAAGATAATACGGAATATAGAGAATTTTATTCCTTCAAGCAAGTTCTAATTTAGTCATTCCTCTTGAAAATATCCTTTAATTTATTAATACCCTTTTTCTTCTCTTTTTCGATCTTCTTTTCTATTTTTTTTCGCTTCTCTTCGATGACCGCCAATTTTTCATCAACATCTTTTTGGATTTGATCTAATTGTCCGGTAATTTCCTGCCTGTTTTTATTTATGAAAGCCGATAGAGCTTGCTTTTTGGGTTCTGTCATCGAGGTAACTCTATTACGGATTTCAGTCCTGGCGGCACGTACTGATTCGCCAATGAGCGCCTGCACTCGCCGGGCGAGAATTTCATCAACATTCGAGCGAATATTCAGCTTTGGATTGTCAATGCGGCCTGAAATACCGGCAGAAATTTGTAATTTATCAATCGAATCGAAAACACTGCGGGTGGCTTTCGATATGACATCGATGTTTCCAGCCTCGTTTGCAAACAGAAATTTTACGGAGCTTGCAGTAAGGTTAATGTTAAAAGCAAAATCATCGCCAACTAAATTGAGATCTGCGGAAAGATTCCCCCGGTTCACATCGACTTTAACCGGCAGATACGGGCGTACGGGTAAATCGATTTCACCAAATCGTACCCCCGAGGCTTTGACTTCAATTCGATCTTCGGCGACATCATTGGTATGGTCGAACCTGCCGGTGATCGCGTAAGCTTTTGATTTCGGCAAACTGGCCTGTAGTACAAAGGTCAAAGGGTTGCCGTAAAGCCGCGGTTGTGAAGTAATGCCATTTACCTCCCCGCTTACCGACATGACCTGGCTTGTATCTTGCTGGTTGGTAGCTGCACTGATTAAAATATGTTCCATCAAGAAATCCGGCCGGGCATTTTCAAGAGGATAGCGAATGTCCTGCCCTTTCATACGCGGCGGACTCTCGACTTTTCCGGCAGCAAGAAATTGTTGGGCGATCGGCATATATTTTCTGCCAAGATCTATGTACTTTAAGAATCCAAGCGCCGGCAATACGATGGTTTCGCCGAATAACATTTTACCGATATTATTCGGCGTAAAGTCCCTGAGATTCGCTTTATCTTTAATCGCATTAAAATCGTTCTCGATCCAGCTATCGACTTCTTTCAAAATGTTGGTGACTTTTTTCAAATCAGCCAAAGCTGACTTCCTTTTTAAATCTAAATCCTTTTTAAGTTTATCCAGTGTATTATAAGCCGATTTAGCTTTATCCAGGGTGGCAATCATTTGTTTGAGGTTTTTCGGGTCACTTGATTTTATCTCATTAATCTGAGTTTCCATTCTGGCCAGATCATTTTTCAGATTAAAACCAGCAAGTTCAGTCCGCCATTTTTTGAAAGTCAGATCGGCATCTTGCCTGGCAGAAGCCATGAGCTCAGGCGATTGAATGTTGAACAAAGCGAACAGGCTGTCCACATTTACCTTCTGTTTTAAAATACCGAGGTTTAAAACCGGCGCCTCCGCAACCTGCTGTTTCAGGCTTTCCGAAGCTTTCTCAAACCAGCCGGGCGACGCATCGGAGGCGGTTTTCGGCAGCGCACCGTCCGTGTCGCGTTTGGTGCCAACGCGAATACCCGCAATCGTGATATCGTTAATTATTATTTTCTTTCGCGCAAGAGGCGCTAGCTCCATATCAAAAGAGATGCGGCTTGTTTCAAACAAGTTCTTCCAGGTATCATTTGGGTTGGTGACTTGCAGCCGGTCGAGCGAGATAGAAAGTTTAGCCAGGTTGAATTTAAGATTGTCGATCTCCACTTTGGCGCCGACTACCGATTCCCCCGCCTTTTCCAAACCTCTCTCAATGAGTTTACCGCTTAAGAGATAGAAGACCGTGCCAAATACCATTATAATGACGAGAAGGGCTATCATTCCTTTTGGTCTCATGATGTCCACTCCATATCCCGGATTCGTGCATACCATTTGTACAGGCCGCTGCCTTTAACTGCTTTTATAAATTTGGAATTTTCGACTTTTGGCGCCAAGGTTTTTCGATACGCGACAATGCCACTTTTACCTAAAATATAAACGGGAAAAACCAAAATTAATGCGGTGAGAAAACTCCCGGCAACAATTGTGTTATAAAAACGAGTAAAGGGAGCGATGGGCATATTATAAAATGCGGTCCACAGCCCGTTCAGTACCTCGACCTGCGCGAGTAGAAAATAACCGAGATTGTGAAAGAATGGATCAAAAAGATAGGCTACAAAACTAAATAAAAAAATGGAAAAAAACACCGCGCTAAGATTTACTTTGGTTAAAATTGCGATGATCAAGATAACGATATTTTGTAAAGTCCAGAAAGGCGTGAGGCCGACTACGAATCCCATTGTGAAGCCGCCGGCAATTAAACCGGGCGACTCTCCTGCGCGCAAGACTTTGATAAATTTGCTGATGAATTTAAGCCAGAACATAGGTCTCCTCTTCCTACTTATTTTAAATTTTTGTTAAAACAAATATACAAAAACTCAACCGAATTAGTCAAAGATTTTAAATGACCCGGTCAAAATAATCCCAAAGCCAATCCAAAAGCGATTCCAAAAAGCATGACTGCAACTAAAGTTTGTACCGAGTACAATGTCACTTTTTTAAGCAATTTATTTCCAATAAACGCTCCGGAGAATCCTGCCAAAATCGCTATGATCAGCAAAACAACACTTTCCTGGGTGAATTCCGCCGTGAAGCGTGACGAATAAACAAAAATCCGCGAGACATCGATGATGCAAGCGATGGCCACCCCGGTACCGATAAAGCTCTCTTTTGAAAGGCCGCATTGCAATAAAAAAACAGATCGCAGGGCGCCCTGATGTCCGGAAAGCCCGCCAAAAAATCCGCTTAACAAACCTCCAACGGGTAAAAATTTATGCGGCAGGGAAATCTTTTTTAAATTCGGAATTATTTCAAAAAGTGCGAAAAAAATCATTAATAACGCTACGGTCAGTTTTACCGGCATGATGCTGAATTCATGTCCGGCTATTTCATAACTTGCCAAAATCGGGAAGGTGGAAACCCGGAGTAAAACCCAGGCGCCTAGAAAAGCGGCCAGAATCGCCGGGATGCCAAATCGCGCAACCACTTTTAAATTAGCATACTTTCCCAAAAGTATAAGCTTGAAAATATTATTCAGTAAGTGTACAATTGCAGTCATGGCAATTGCCAGGTCAATTGAGAAAAACAGCGTGAAAACAGGCAGCAAAATTGTCCCAAGCCCGAAGCCTGCAAACAGGGTGAGGCCGGATGCGATGAAAGCAACAAGAAAAATAATAATGTGTTCCATTTCATTCCAAAGGTATGTCAATTCAGATCGAGTTAATTAAAAAAAATAGATTAAGAATGTCAAAAGATAAATTTGATTTGGTATGAACATTTGTTTCTGCACCGGCGTATTACAACTCATCGTCCAATCAAAACTTACTCATCTCAATTGAAGAAAATAATGGAAACAAAGTATTTTACTCTGCTTTGCGGATTGCTCTTATTTCAAATTGTTCATGGTCAATCCAAATCGCCTAATCAAAAGTGGCAGCAGGAAGTTCGCTACAAGATCGAAGCGGAGTTGGATACAACGGCAAAAAGATTAAATGGCAGGATGCAAATCCTCTATAAGAACAACTCACCGAATACGCTCAAGAAAATTTATCTGCAAGTGCCATCAAATGCTTTTCATGACAAAGAAAATACCGCCGTTCGGGAAATGCGTCGTTTCAGTGGCAACAACATGGATTTCTCTCAAATGCCGGGGCGCAAATTGACCATTGAAACTGTGCAATTTTTGTCGATTGGCAAGCAGACTCAATTCCCCCTGCAGGCATACGATTTTAGCGATACTATTCTCGACCTGACTTTACCGTATCCGCTGTCGCCCGGCGACACCCTTTCCCTCGGACTTAGTTTTTATCAGCCACTTAAATCTAAAAGACGCTCGCAGGATTTTATCCACTGGTTCCCTAGATTGTCTGTTTATGATCATGAGGGATGGCATCCAGAACCGTTTCATTTCATGATGCAACCGACCGACGTCTACAGCGAATTCTCTGCAATGGATGTAACGGTCAGGGTGCCGGGGAATTACATTGTGGTTGGCTCGGGTGAAATTTTCGAAGGCGAACCGGGTTGGAAATCAGTCGAAGCGGATACCTCGATGAATGACAGTACGTTTGCCGCCTGGCAAGATTCTCTTAAACAAGAGCTTTTCAAAAAAGCAAAAGTCAGTGGACCGCGACAAGTACGATTCAAAGCAGATAATATGCAGGACTTTATCTGGAGCGCATCGCCCAATTTTGTGTACTACAAAAAAGATGCAAAAATTCC
>SMVA01158047.1_pt1 | contig 13074 bp, 12 predicted proteins | sample 2456451 | NCBI WGS metagenome assembly SMVA01 (sample SAMN11095933, study PRJNA526329) | marine sediment metagenome | biome: Marine sediment; feature: Surficial sediment; material: Deep marine sediment; isolation source: Hadal surficial sediment | place: Pacific Ocean | collected 2014-05 | depth...
GCTATTTAGAGACTGAACTACGCAATACTCTTCAAAGCTGCCGCTGTCATGAATTCACTAAGAAAACTAACATTTCATATTGTTGGGATGATTGCTCTTGGTGGCCCATCTATTGCGCAAGCGAACATCATCGAATTTGATCTCGACTACTCACTTTCGCTTGCACCAATCTTTGGGAATTTTGGGGAGGGCCAAATCCTCGGCGGTGTGGGAACGTTTTTCCCGGACGATGCTTTTGTATTTGGGCTTGGAGACACGCTTATTTTAAATATCTTGTTCGATCAGTCTCTACAAGTTTTTGACTTCGGTGAATCAACCGACGAGGCATTCAGCTTCGGTCTCAACATAGTTTCTGGAAGTCCACTCTTCAGTGGTACATGGACAAGCTCGATTGAAGCTCTCGGAGGAATTGGAGATATTTGGTCCGACCCTATAACCCTGAATTGGATTGGGGGAGGGGCCGGTTTCGGTTGGGGAGGCCAGGGTGTCGAGATAACGGGTAGCCAAGGTATTTTCTCAGGAATTCGATGGACCACCACTTTGACAAGCGTAAATGAGGGGGATCCTATGACTCTCTCGGCATTTACTGGAGTGCAAATGCACGCTGACGGGATTAGGATTCTACCAACTTTGGTCCCCGAACCAGGCACTCTTGAACTATTCGGAATCGGATTGTTCGGCCTCTTACTCATGCGACGTAAACAGATTACTGTAAGAGATATATAGATAATCTAACCTAGCCTCACCCTACCTTTCCTTGCCTAACCTTCCCTAACCTAACCCCCCCTACTTAGGTGGGGCTGTAGGCTATATGTGGTAAGGGATACAGCAATATCGAATGGCAATAAATATTTGCTACCAATCATCGCCTGGAAGAACGCGCACAAGTCGAGCAATGCGGCTGTATTGAGCGTCCTCTGGGAGTGGGTTGTGGTGGTGGTCTTTTTTGACCGTCTCCAATTCCGCAATAAGCCGTTTCCCTTTGAGTGACCGAAAGGAAATGCGATCCCGTCGCTCCGGTTCTTTGACAGCCATTCTGAACTCACGAAATAGGTCGCCCCTAATTGGGGCAACGTAGTTTCCATACTTGCATGGTGGGCCGGTCAGTCTTGTAACGTTGTAGAAACGTTCGACTGGCGTCCCTGCGAATTCCTCAGGCTCGATAATTGCACAGCGCAATATAACTTTTGGATTGCCGAAGAAACAGGCGGTTTCGTAATCGATGTAGCGAATCTCATATTCACCATTTGGCATAACAATGCACCGGTAATCACCCCATTTTTAACTGACGTCAAAAGTAGAATTTTCTCGTAAACTGAACGAAGGAGATTCTCAAATGAAAACATCGAGATACAGCAATAGTCAGATTCTGTCGATTCTGAAGCAAGCCGAGTCTGGCACACCGGTTCCGGCTCTTTGTCGGGAGCACGGTATGAGTAACGCCAGCTTCTATAAGTGGCGGTCGAAATTCGGCGGGATGGATGCCTCGCTGATGAAGCGGATGAAGGAACTGGAAGACGAAAACCGGCGGTTGAAGAAAATGTATTGCGAAGAACGACTGAAAGCAGAAATTGTTCAAGAGGCGCTCGCAAAAAAGTGGTAAGGCCATCTCGACGCAAGGAGATGGCCCAGAAGGTGGTGTCGGCCCGTGGCCTTAGTGTTCGCTTAGTCTGCTTGGCATTTGGCATCAGCGAGACCTGCTACCGTTACCAGCCGGTATTGTCGGACGAAAATGCGGAGATTGCGGATTGGCTTATTCGCCTGACCGACAACCAGAAGGACTGGGGGTTTGGCCTTTGTCGTGACTATCTGCGTAACGTCAAACGCTATGAGTGGAACCACAAGCGTATTTACCGCATTTACTGCGAGCTGGAACTAAACCTGCGAATCAGATCAAGGAAACGAATACAGCGAGAAAAGCCTGTGCCGTTGGCGGTGCCTGATGAGCCCAATGACGTCTGGTCAATGGATTTTATGCATGACCAGTTGAGCGATGGTCGGTCATTTCGCCTGTTCAACGTGCTTGATGACTTTAATCGCGAGGGATTGGGTATTGAGGCGGATTTTTCATTGCCTGCGGTGCGCGTTATTCGTGCCCTGGATCAGATTATCGAATGGCGAGGCAAACCCAAGCGACTGCGTTGCGATAATGGCCCAGAATTTATCAGCCAGGATCTGGAGAAATGGACGGACGAACACGACATCAAGCTCGAGTTTATCCAGCCTGGAAAACCGCAACAGAATGCCTACGTCGAGCGCTACAACCGCACGGTGCGATACAGCTGGCTAAGCCAATACCTGTTCGATTCAATCAAAGAAGTGCAGGACTATGCAACCGGGTGGCTTTGGTTTTACAATCACGAACGGCCCAACAAGGCGAATGGTGGCTTGCCACCTAAATATATGCTGAGTGCAGCATGACCTCTGCTTTTGGCGTCAGTTAAAAATGGGGTGATTACCGTCTGTCCAGTCTTTTTCATGGTTTGTAATTACTTGATTGATCATGTGAGGATAGCGTCGACGTCGTAAATGAATTAGCCATTCAATAGGGCGATAATCTTTGGATTCCGCGTAATCAGCTCTCTGAAACCAATCCGGGAGTTCCTCTACTGCGTCTATCTTTTTTCTCACTCGACGCCCCTTCAAGCGCCCCTCATAGAAAGCCTGGGCAGGCCGGTGAAGGTATCCGGCTCTTCGGCAGCTAACCTAGCCCTGACTCAATCAATATAGTTGTTTAAGCAGACGATTGCCTGATTGGGATTACTTTGTCGCTCTTGTCGGCGCTCGCATACCCTGCCCAGGTGTCCATCAATTCACGGCGTTTATCGAATAGGTCACCACGCAAGTACGCAGCTTCGGTCTTGTTGGTGACGCTGTGAGCGAGAGCCATTTCGCAGACCTCACGTGGAAAGTTGGTGCGCTCTGCTGCCCAATCTCTGAATGAAGATCGAAAACCGTGTGCGGTAATGTCTTTCTTCATTCGTCGAATCGTCATTAGGAAGGCCGTATTGGATAACGGCTTTTTGGAGGATCGACCCGGAAACATGAATGTGCCGCCATTCGAAAAGTTTCGCGCTTGCTTGAGTATTTCGATACAACGGGGACTAAGTGGTACACGGTGGGGCCTGCCAGCTTTCATGCGTTCCGCCGGTATCGTCCACGCCTTATTCTTGGAATCGAATTCAGACCATTCGGCCAAAATAACTTCGCTCGTACGAGTTGCCGTAAGAACCAGAAATTCAAATGCTAGGCGCGTGGACTCGTTTGCATTGATCTTACGCAATTTGTTGATGAACTTACTTATTTCCTCATACGGAAGAGCGGCGTGGTGATCTTGTCGCTTTGGTTGTTTTGGTAGTCCCTTCTCAATGCCGATTATTGGATTATCACCCGTACGATGTCCTGCAGCCTTAGCCCAGTCCATAACGGTTCCGATTCTTTGTCGTACTCGTCGGGCTGTCTCTGGCTTGGTCAGCCAAATCTGCGAAAGCGCATTAAGGACTTCGACTGAACTAACGCTATTGATGGGAATTTCACCAAAATAGGGAAATGTGTATACATTGAGTGTGTTGATCCACTGAGCAGCATGTTTCTCGTTCTTCCAGGTCTTCGAATGTTCCAAGTGAACTTGAATGGCTGCTTCCTTAAATGTGGGCACCGTGACTCGTGCATTTCTACGGGCGGTCAAAGGGTCTTCACCGTCACGAGCAATCTTTCTCAATCGGGTAGCCTCTTCTCTAGCCTCTTTGAGTGATACAAGCGACAGCCCACCAAGCCCGATGTCTGTTCGCCGCGTACCGGACTTCTTGGTTGGGTCCGGTACCACAGTGCGAAGTATCCATTTCTTGCTGCCTGAATTGCTGACAACAAGATACAAGCCATTACCGTCTGCATACCGCCCAGGCTTCTTGAGGGCCTTCACAGCGAGCGGAGAGAGCTTATTGTGGGGATGTGGTCCCTTGGTCTTCATACGCGCCTCCTGAAGTACCACACTTAGTACCACATAATATGTGGTATGTCAGCAAACCTCTTCGTATGGCACTGGACAACGATCGCGCTGAACTCGTTGGTATCAAAGAGGTTGTTAGATTGTATGGGCGCTCCTTGGACACCATGTGAGCGGACACCCTCTCCGCCAATTAAATCAATAAACCCCTGCAAAAACCGGGGTTTAGTTTTCTACGCTTGAGACAGTCGATACTACATCGTTGAAAATGTAACCATCCGCTCCGGGCTGAAAATTCAACTAAACTAACAATAGTCACAGGGGATAGAGTCATGCGACCAGGTCTCAGGCATTTCGTTATTTTGTTGACATTATTTTGCACCATGCTGCCCGTTGCAGCGCATCATGGCATGTCGGCACTGTTCGACTTCAACGATCGATTTAGCCGCACCGGCACGCTCACCCGGCTCGACTGGCGGAATCCGCACATTTACCTTTATGTCGAAGCACGGGAAGCCGACGGGCAGCTGCAGACCTGGGCTTTCGAGGGACCGTCCCCCGTATTCTTTCGCAACCGCGATATCGCGAGCAAGAGTGACTTCGAGGACTCGATCGACAAGACAGTAGTCGTCGACGCCAGCCGCGCACGAAACGGCTCTCTGAGAGGACTCATCAGGTCGATCAAGCTGGCCAACGGCAAGTTTGTGCCGTTGTGCCCGGATAACTGTTAGTGATGGACAGAATTGCCGGCATGGCAGGCAAGGCTGCTCTATGTGTTGCGCTAATCCTCGCTCCCCTGTTCGCAAGCGGACAGGAATCAGCGGCTGCCGCAGCCAGGGCAGAACGACTGGCTGCAATTTTCGAGGAACGATCCCGGGTTCTTACGCTGTTCGACCGCAATGGAAACATTCTCGCTACTGTCGGTGAGCGAGGAATATATGGAGAGCCTGTCCTGTCTCCCGACGGGAAACGGATAGCGGTCATCAGGAGCGACTTCATTAATGAAAACGTAGACATTTGGGTTATCGATATCGAGTCAGGTGATGAGACGCGCATTACCAAGCATGGCAGCTGGGACAAGGAGTGGCCTGCCGCCCCGCTGTGGTCTCCCGATGGCAGCCAACTGGCCTTTGTGGGTATGCGACAAGGTTACGAGGGCGTGTACCTAATCTCCGCTGACGGCGAAGGGGCGGAGGAGCTGCTGTACCAACATGCCGGCGCGAATGTCTGGCTGGGAGACTGGTCGACCGACGGTCGGTATATCAGCATATCCACGAGTGACCTTGCAGGTGGCTTTCTTTACGTGCTGCCAATGACCGGAACAGGTGAACGCCCCGCTGTCGAGCTTCTTCGCAGTGATTCACAGCTACTGGCGGGCAGTTTTTCCCTCGATTCCCGACTGCTGTCGTACATGTCCGATCAGTCGGGTATCAATGAAGTCTATGTGCGGACGGTCGATCCGGAGGTCGTGTCCGCAGACGAATCCACTCCTGAAAGCTGGCAGGTGTCCGACCGGGGTGCGGCATTTGCGATACGGGCCGCGTGGAGTCCAGGCGGTGACGAACTCTATTATCTGGCCGCCGACCAAAGCATCGTGGCCGCCAACGTCGACGCGCTTTCAAGCTCGGGCGCGGTTGCGAGGACGACACTCTTCCGTTTGTCGCAGGCAGTCCGTGTTAACCCAGACCAAATTAATATAAGTCGGGACGGCAAGCGCATCGTCATTGCAGTCCCGCCCGAACCGAAACTCGAACAGATCACAGTGTTCGACCGCGAAGGCACCGTGTTGCAGCGGCTAGGGGACCCCGGCGTTTTTCGCAATGCCACGCTATCTCCCGATGGCAAGACCGTCGCCGTCATGACGCGCATGGCGGAGACCGGCAACATCGACATCTGGACGTTCGACCTCGCGTCAGGAGTCGGCACGCCGGTCACCGATGACGAGATGGAGGATAACTGGCCGGTCTGGTCTCCGGACGGCAACGAGCTCGCATATGGCTCGGAGCGCGGCATGTTCAGCCATATTTATCGAAAAGCATCGGCTGGCACTGGCAACGAGGCGGTGGTATTTAAATACGAACCCGGGGCATTCCTGGAGGTGACTGACTGGACTGCCGACGGCCAATACCTGACGTTTAACGATGGCTGCTGGGGCGTCCTCTACATCGTGCCATTGGACCGAGAACAGGATGGGCGGGAACGATCCGCGATGGAATGGCTTCGCGATGAGTACCAGGTCGCACAGGCAAGATTTTCTCCCGACTCACGCTACATCGCATACCTGTCGGACGAGATAGTACCCGACGTGTTTCAGATCAACGTTGCCCCGTTCGATTCCACACAACCGGATGGCCGTGTCGAGGACGCCACGCCAGTGCAGGTAACAGCCGATGGAGTCCTAGGCATGGTTTCCTGGCGAGGCGATGGAAAGGAGATGTATTACCTCACCAAAGACTGGGAAGTGATGGCGATCGACGTCACCACAACGCCCGTTTTCGAGGCCGGCACCCCGAAGTTGCTGTTCAAGTTGCCCGGCCCGTTGCCTGGAAATCCCAAGCAATGGAAGAGTGTCACCCCCGACGGTAAGCTTTTCGTCTTCGTACTCTATGTCCCGGCGAGCATCACTGAGTCGCAGTAGCCGCGAACCATACCGTCATTTCGTGACTTATTGGTGACTTTCCATATTTACGAGAAACCCCGTGCCATGACGGGCTTCGTTGATCTGATTGTCTAAATCTGGCTCCTCGGGCCGGACTCGAACCAGCGACCCATTGATTAACAGTTGACTCCGGGCGGTATTCTACGACGGCATTGCCGTTCCCGAGTGCGGTTACCGCTCCCAGGACATGATTGATGAGGATCTTTCCGAGGTGGTCGACATTCCTCCCGCGGGAGGATTATTGAGCAAGCGGGCAAACAAGGTGTCCGAGCCACCGCCGCTCGCTTATCTTCATTAGTGCTGCCCATCCGAGCTTGGATACAACCGGATTTGAACTTACGCCGTTCACTGGAATCTTGACGTGTGGTCACTGGCTACAGACGGCAGCAAGGATGACCTTACGGGCAGGTACATCTTCCGCCTGATTGTTAGCTCTCGCGGAGAGACGGCGACCGGAATACGCCGATCCTCGGTCAGGGTGGAAATGCGCTCACCCGATCGTAATTTATTCGAGTCGCATCCTTGCCACAATTTCGGTGATTTCTCCCGATTCCCTCGCCGCCTCAATCCGCTCCTCCATAGAGGCTGCTTCAGCCTCGCTGTTGGCCGGCACGATAAAGCGAATGGGCTCGTTTCGAAACACGGCATCATCGGCTAGTTCCAGCTTGTTCACGCGCATGATGCCTTTCAGAGTATCGACATACTCCTGGCCACGCTCGGAATAACGGATCAGGCCATCTGCCATCGCCATTGACGACATCGGTTTGCCAGCCGCTCTTAAATCTGCTCGGAGGCGTCTGAAATCTTCGTACGCGGGATGCGAGCATAGATTCAAGAAATAGCCGCGCACACTGTCGAACGGCCAGTCAAACGCGGCAATTCTATGATCGCCGAGATCACTCCGTTGTTGCTCGGGAATCAGCCCTTCCCCGCCAAAGGTCCATTGTCCGAAAAGCGCATTGCCGGTTACGGCAAATCGAGAAGTGCCATAGCCACTTTCATAGGCTGCCTGGCCGAGAGCGAGGCCGGCCGGAACGATATCTAGCTTATAAAGCGCTTCATCAATGATGCGCAGAAGCTCCGGAGAGTCCGCGTCGGCAATAAGTCCCGAATCGTTCTTGATAATGCGCAACAAAACAGCGGCTTGATGCAGCCAGGTCAAATCATCAGCCGACTGTGCACCTCCCGCGGTCGCCTTTTCGCGCATCGACGCAAGTCTGCTGCGACGATCCAACACCATTGAATTGGCGTGCATGATCAGCGGCAACATGAACCGATAAAAAATTTCCTTCTTCTGGGCAACGGGTAAGTTTTTCGCAGTTTGTTGCCATCTCGTCGGTATGCCAGTAAGCATGGCATGTGGGACCTCGAGTTGATTTCCCCGCTTTTCTTCGCCCCACCATTCCTCAGATTCCAGCCAGCTAATAGCCTGATCGAGGCTTCCAAAAACGATGACCGACTGGGCGTAAACTGGTGTGGCGGTATGGGTCAGCACCATACAGGCGAGCGCAGCTGTGCGAACAAACAATCGTTTCACCGGCGAATTCACTAGACCCTGCACGAAAAACTCCTGACCATTACGCTGGCTGCATCATTGTCACCGGCGGCGACGCTGCTGCCCGCCCGCGCTGGCTCCAGCTACCGTCATTATCACCGCGTAGCTCCTTCGGCCAGCTGAATTCCTGCGAGTGCGCTGCAGAAGATAAACCGGTCAGACCCGCCAGTAACAGTGCAAGTGTCCTCATTTAGTTTCCAACCTCATTCTCCCGACAAATCAAGGCATGTCTTGAAATTTTCAATACGGCCAAATTCCATCAATGCACATTAGCATAACGGGTTTCCTCAATTGCTGCGCGTTGCGCGAAAGACATCCAGAGAATTCCGGCAGCCGCGCTGTCCCGTCAACCTGATCAGAACGCCTCGCCAACCCCGAAGTAGTACTCTGTTCCATCCTTGCCGACCGCGATATCTGCGGACAGGCTGATGCGATGTTTCTGCGACAATACGAACCGTGCACCGACCCCGGCCGCCGGGAGAAAATTCTCACCGAAGCCGCCGAAATCCTTAGCGACTTCGCCGAAACCTGCGAATCCCGTGAATATCCATTTGTCGCTGACATGCCAGCGATATTCACTTTGCAACGCATACATCATGCGGTCACGATAGCGGCCGGATGGATAACCCCGTAAATCTGTAGTGCCGCCAAACGTGCTGAGCAGGAAGAATGGCGCGCCACTGCTCGTCGACCGTGCATAGGCTCGAAAGGCGAGCACATCTTGTTCACGAACCGGCCTGTAGTGATTGATGTTGACCACAAATATGTCGGCGTCAAAATCACTGCCGACGGACTCACGATAAAGAGCCGTACGTACATTGATCAACCAACCGCTGCGAGGCGATTGCTCATGGTCCCGAGTGTCGAACTGCATTGGTATTGTAACTGCAGCCAAGTCCAGCTTCAGATTTGGATCAACGAATGGCAGCGGATCGGACAATTCGAATCGCAATCTCGAATCCACGGATCCGGTAAGGAAACCCAAACCGAGATACAACTTGGACCACACGCGGTAGGATGCCGAGCCAAAATACATCGGTGCCTCCTGCAGAATATCGACAGAAACCCCCAAGCCTGGCAAATCATTTCCAATACCGTAAAACGCATACCTGATGTCAAAATAGGCCGCAACAGCCTTTATCCTGAGGTTGTCTTGCAGTAAATGAAGATTGGCGCCTGCACCGTATGCATAGCTACCGTTCTCTGCCACCATCCCGAAAGCACCAATGGCTGACTTGTGCGTCTCATCACCATTGGCTCCACCTTCTTCTTCTGTATTGTCGAAGAAATAAGCTGCGGCGAGCGTCAGGTTCCAGCCAATCTGCGGTGAGCGGCCCGGCACCGGCACGATCACGAGATCTTCAGGCCATCGCGGCGAAACGTCAGCCAATGGATTACCCACCGAACTGGTGTCCGAAAATTCAAATACGCCACCTTCGCCGAATGTGGCGGCATCGGCACCGACGATCTCGAGAACGTCCTCCTCATCGCCATCCTCCTGTTCTCCATGAACAGCTGTGACAGCAGTCAGACCGACAACGAGCAAAACCATGATCTTGCGCATGGGCCAGAACCGTTTAACAACGTAGTTGGATTTCGAAGATGTTTTCAAGATAAATTGCTGTATCGGACATGCCAAAACTGAACCAGGCACGAGCGCTGAATTTTTCCTACCATGTGAGTTGAAAACCAAGACTGAACATCAACCCCTGCGGCAACTTTGTGCCATCAATGTTGACCGTGTCCAAAGCGGATGCGAGATCGATATTAACAATCTTGAATGCGGTCACTCCGATACTGGCATATTTCATTTTAGTGCCAGCGAGATTTTGCCTGTAGCCAATACGCACGCCCGGTAGCCACCAACTCTCGGTCATGAAACCGGCACTCCAGGTCATCCACTGGAAGTCATCGCCCATAGGATCCGTCGCTGAATCAGCATCGAATCCAAGGTGGGTTGACCAGCTTCGATCTTTTGTGAACAAGGATGCCTCAAACTTCAATTGTCGATCCATCGTATAGGTCTGGTCCCCTCGAATTAGATCGATGATTCGACCATCTCTATAGTGGTCCAGGTCAATGTCGGGAAAGGTAAACTTGGGTTCATTGACATTTGTGAGCTGCGCGCCAAACTGGTAATTCTCACCAACCCACAGAGCGCCAATATCGATGCCCACTCGATTGTCATTGCTGAAGTTGCTATCGCGAATCGCATCGAACAGTTCTTCGGAATCCGTGATGTCACCGAATCGTACGGTCAGACGCGACAAACGCATTAAATAGAATCTCGCTTCGGCACCAAGATAGAGACGTCCAGCGCCATTAGACCGAGCGAGACGGCTGTAACCGACATTCAGTTCCGTCGCTTGCGATGCTTTGGTAACAATCGAGCTATCATTGTTAATGGCAAAACTCACCGCATCCGTCAGCGGGTCTATCGACAACAGCACCTCTTCACTCAACTCGAACTGTACAGGGCGATCAACTGGCAGGGTATTGAACCAATCCTCCAGCGCCTGGCGTGCGGCATCCTCATCGAAATCGATCGGTTGAACAATGCCAAACGCTTTGGAAGTGCCCGACCAATTTACGCCAAATGTCCAGGTTCCGCCGAAGTGCTCAGCCCCCAGTACGAATGGAGCATCGGCAGCGACCCAGGCTTTGCCATAACCTTCATCTCTTATGAGTGCCAATAACGCCGTCTGCGTAACAACTTGACTTCAGCAAGCACCTTCATCACTGATCGTCGAATGTGAAACCCTTCGCTTCGGCAATTGAGCGCAGGCCTTCCTGCATCACTTCATCAAGGCCCTTCGCCCCTGCTTCCGTCTGTTTTGCACGCTCGTTCGCGATGTAAACGCGACGATCTTTGTCCAGTTCGCTGATTCGGTTTTGTATCACATCTCTTTTTTGAGCGTATTGGCTGACATATTCTTCGCGTTCTTTCTTGTTCATCGCCTGCATTTCGGCAGGAAGGTTCTCTGTTTCGAACTCCTCCAAATCGGCACCGGATTTCAGTGCATCAACGATGTCCCACTCTGCATTGTCATACAGACGACCCGCTTTGGTTACGGTACGGCTGGCTGCCGCCGAAGGGCTCATCGAATATGCATTCTCATCCTGCGCCATCTGATTGGCCCTGTATCGATCTGCATCCTGGCCATAGGCCAGATACGTACCGTTAAGTTCGGCATTGAGCTGCGCAAGTTCCTCATCCATGGGGCTTGCTATATTGGCTACTGTTGCCGAATTCTGATCAATGCTTGCGTACAAACCCTGCGTAAGCGCTGCAACGCTGCGCCAACCGGCCGCTACGCCATCGTTATCCTCACCACAATAGATCGAATTGATAATGATGCCGTTTTCCACGGCCGCTTGGGCAGCCCTGGCAATCGATATTTGTGGATCCTGATCGGCCGCTTCATTGCCGGCGATGAACAAGATCTTCAGGGCATCAGCATCGTCGCTCCAATCAAGTTCATTGATGGCTGTCGTAGCTACTCTTGCTACATATTCATCGCCACCGCTGGTGCCAAAGCCGAACAAAGTTTCATTGACTGCATCGAGGTCACTGGTAAACGGCAAGTCGATTCTCACGAACCCGGATGCTGCGCCGTAAGAAGGATTGCCGTAGCTCAAGATCGCCAAACGAAGCTCTGGCTGTGGCTGCGCCCGGCCAAGCTCGTTGATGACGTCCCACAGCCGTTGTTTGGCTGACGAAATCAGCCCGGACATCGACCCACTGACATCTAGAGCAATCACAATGTCAACGTGGCGTCTTTCCTGATCAATCTGCGCATACGACCTTGCCAGCGCGGATTCTGCCAACGTCACGCTGACCAAAACGCACCACATGATCGTGAATACTGTTTTATTGATGGGTTTCAACATAGCCTGTCTCCTCGAGAAAACCTGGTAAGAAAATCACGAGTATCAGTCTGACGATGTGATGTCAGTTCAAGTAGACATGGACAGGTAAATACTGAGGGCCGTTATTTACACAATTTTTACATCGTGTTTGTCGCCATGTTGCATGTGGCGGAATCGGCCATAGACAGCAAACACTGATTGAGGGGATACTGTGCCGAACCTAACGGAGGAAACAACAATGTTACGGCGCATAGTGGTAGGACTGATTCTCGCGTGCCTGGCGAGCCCGAGTATCGCCGTCGAAGCTGGAGAAATGGCGCCGGCCTGGACGGGATCTGATTTTTCAGGCAATGAGATAGAGTTTCCGGCGGCGACTGCCGGCAAGCCAACGATCATGATTTTCTGGGCCACCTGGTGCCCTTATTGCAATGCATTTATGCCTTACCTCGCACAGATACAAAAGGACTACGGTGAAGACAAGATCACCGTCGTGGCGATCAACCACAAAGAGAGAGGTGTGGGTGACCCGGCTGCTTATGTTGCCAAGCTGGATTTTGCGGTTACAGCAATCAGGGATGGTGATTCCATAGGTGACACTTATTCTGTGGATTTCATTCCAGGGCTGATGATTATTGATGGTGAAGGAAGAATTGCCTGGAAACGCGCTTCAACCGATCTTCCGGCTGGCAAAACAGTCGGGGAATTATGGGATGAGCAGGTTCGGGAACAACTTGATCTTTTGCTGTAGCTCATCAGGCAATGTCACATCGCTTCGCTGTCCCAGGAATATGTACAGCAGAAACGTAATCGTCGCGATCAGCAGTGCGTACGGTAATTGATAAAAAGGACCCACCTGATGTCAGGCAATCAAACAAAAAGTTCATTAGCGTTTCTGGTTTTTGCGGTAGGCGCCATATTTTCCGCGACAGTGAGCGCGCAAAACCATGCGCCGAATCCATACGAAACCATCGAGGGTTGGGCCAAGATACCCGCCGGGCGCGAATGGGGCGCAACAAGTGCGATTTACCCTGCCAATGACGGCAA
>SMVA01014202.1_pt1 | contig 13073 bp, 10 predicted proteins | sample 2456451 | NCBI WGS metagenome assembly SMVA01 (sample SAMN11095933, study PRJNA526329) | marine sediment metagenome | biome: Marine sediment; feature: Surficial sediment; material: Deep marine sediment; isolation source: Hadal surficial sediment | place: Pacific Ocean | collected 2014-05 | depth...
GACGTAGCTGATGAAGCGGCCCAATCGCAGGATCGCCATGAGTACCATGGCGATGCCGGTCAGGATCAGGACCATGTCGATGAACTGTTCCGAGTCGGCGCCGGGGACTTGGGCCAGCAGCTGGTCGTAGGCAAAGGCGATCACCACGGCCGACACCGCCGTCATCGGCGCCGTCGGGCCCGACGTCTGGACCCGGGTACCACCCAACGCCGCCGTAATGAACGCGATGATGCCGGCCGAGATGATGCCGGCGAACGCCCCGCGACCGGAGAGGATGCCGAAGGCGGCGCCCAGGCTGATGGCCACGAAGCTCACGGTGAGCCCGGCCACCATGTTGTGCCAGACCACGATTGGGGTAACGCGATCAGGTGGTGTCATAAGGGGCGGTGATCGGTCGGAGGCCTATGGGTTGCCATACACTGCTCACTGCTCACTATTCGCTCGCAAGATCAGATCCGCCACCACCGGTAAGTGATCCGTTACCACGTCGGTATCCTCCACTGCCAGTCTCCAATCCTCCAGCGTCTCCTGCGGCAGCGACGGCGTGTGCAACACGAACCGGTTGCCGATGTCCAGCGTCGCGTCGCTGTAGAACACATAATCCAATCGGCCCGGCGGGAAGTCTTCGCCGTGCCAGGTGAACGCTTGCGGCCGGTGGGTAAGGCGCGGCACGAGATCGGCGAGCGGCGTGCCGTCCCAGTCGGGAAGCGCGCCCGGCCCGTGGGTCACCGTGTCGACGATCTCACCGTATTGCAGCGTGCGCCGGTCTTGCACCAGCCCCACCAGGTTGGCGTCACCCATCAGCACGATGGGCGTGCCCTGGGGAATCCCAAACTCGCCGGCTCCCGACTTGGCATCCCGCACATAACCGGCAATGAGGTCCGCTTCGGCAGCCCGACGCTGCGATTCGTCACAACACGGCAGTGACAAAGCTATCAACAGAAGCAAGTCCTGCGGTTCGCTGCCCCCGCTGCCCCCGCCCTCGCCCAGCCTCAACAGCACGCCGCCGCTGTCCCCCAGCGAATCAGCCCGCAGGATGGGAAAGGAACTCAGAATCACCGTGCTCTCGCCCCCGACCTTGGCAGTGTACCACGTGTCGTGGCCGCGGTCGAGCAGCGCCAGCACGTAGGCGACCGCCTCCTCGGTCGGGGTGTCTTGAACCTCCTGGAGCAGAATCACGTCGGCGTCGACGGCGTTGAGGATGCGCGCCAGGGCCGTCCGCCGTTCCGGATCGGTCAGGTGGTTGTTGAGGTTGTAGCTCAGCAGCCGGACATGGCTGGCGTCGTATCGGGCGATGTCGATCGGCACCAGCGGGGGAGGGGGGGCCTCGCTCAGTATGTACCGGGCGCCACCGGGTGCCGCGGGGACCACCGCACCGCTGGCCCCATCTCGCAAGACCAGGCGAACGGTGTCCCCCGGGAACAACGGCTCGCCGGCAGACTCGGCATCGAGGGCCAACCCGATCTCGAAGTCCGTTCCGGTAACCGTCGGCGCGGTGACCAGGCCAACGTCCTGGTGCTCGACCTCGATCTCCCCGGTGGCGCTCACGAACGTCCCTCGCCGGTCGCCGAAGCGCCAGCACAATTCGGCGCCGATGCCGTGGACCGAACGACCCGTGGTGGCGTCGTTGTCGGTGTCGAGACACAACTCGAGACCGTTGTCCGCCTGGAGGCTCAGTTCCGGCATCACTTCGAACCGCACCAGGAGGGAGTACTCGTCGTTGGTGACCCACAACCGTCCCAGGCCGGCCACGGTCCCTGGATCCAACGCATCGCCGGCGATCGGGGTAACCGCGTCCCAATCGGCAAACCGGCCGTCGAGCACGATGCGCGCCGAAGCCTGGGGCGCACCCTCGCCGCAGGCCATGACCGTGCAGCAAAGAAGAACGAGGAGCAATCTTGGCATGTGACCCCGTCTCCGGGTGCGTAGTGCGTGGCGCGTCGTGCGCAGTGCTGGAATTCGACGCAAGACCCCTGCGCACTGCGACCTGCGCACTGCGCACTGCCACCGACCATACCTTCTCCCCGTTGGAGGCGTCAAGCCGTGGCCTGGGGAAAATTGCCGTGGTAGTGGTGCCATGTTTCGAGCTCGCGGCCCCGCACCACCCGTTGTCCCTTCATCGAGCCCTGGTACTCGGTGACGACGGTGGCTTGGCCGTCGCCGACGTAGCCGTCGTAGTAAATAACTACCCAATCCTTTGTCCGGTGCAGCCGGTGGGCCCGGCGGGTTCTCCCAGCCGCTCCACGGTGGCCGCCGCCTGGCGGTAGGCCCGGACTCTGAACAGGTTGGCCGCCTGTTCCTCGAGCAGGCGGGCAGTCGCTTCCAATCGCTGGGCGATGGCGGCATTGCTGGGTGCGGCTATTTCATGCTTGCTCATGGCGACTCCGGCCTGATGCACGCCGGAAGCCTGCATTACCGGGACGTAAGTCCCGGTGAGATCGCCGTGAAAATTGCTTCATGGGACGATGGTTACAACGGCCGACCGGCGTGAATCGAACGCCGCCGTGTTGTACGGGACAGCCAAAGGAACGCTCGACGACGGCGATCGCGCCATTACCGGCATGGCCGACGTCGTGCCGTTGCTGCCGTTCCGCTGGCGATAGGGGGCTAGGCGCCCGGCGTGGCAGCCGGTGAAGGCTCCCTGTCGAGTGATGGTGCTGGTACTGCTCGCCGCCCGCCCCGCACTATCGTCTGATATCCCAGCCAAATCAGGGCCAATCCGAGGAACTCGGTGACGTAGAGAACCTCTACGTGGCCGAACCGGGTGAAGGCACCCCCGATCCCGGGAAGCAAGGCACCGATGGCGATGGCGATATTGCCAAGATATCGGTGGCGCATCGCCGGCTGGGTGCGGTAGCGCCAGGCGGACACCAGTGCGCCCCCGATGAGGAACGTGGCCGCGTACAAATTGATGAACGGACTGAACAGGCGCACCCATTGCCACTCGAGCGCGGCTCCCGAGAGCCGGTACGGCTCGACGGCGGCGTAGTTGATCGGGCTGAGCAGGACGCACACGGCTGCCGTGGTGATGACGGGTACCAGCACGGCCGTCAGGATGTTCGCCGTTCGCCGGCGCAGGAGGAGATAGATGGTGCCTTGGGCGAGGGGGGCGCCTCCCAGCAGGGCTCCCGAGATGTACCACATGCGGAACACGTCCTCTTGCCAGCCGAAGAGGGTGGTCAGCGATTCGGTGAGGGTCCCCAGGCCGTACATGAGCAACCCGAAGCCCCACCAGGCCAGGTGGAGCTTGTCCGGCTCGCGGCGCCAGCCGCGCAGCACCACGATGGCGAACGCCAGGGCGAACACGGTGGTCGCGATCGGGATGTAGTGGACTGCACTCCGCATGATGTGCTCCTGGTAGAGGCGGCCGAGGCTCGGCTAGAAGGCGGTCGTCCAGGTGACGATGACGTTGCGGCCGGGATCGGGACGGAACAGCCCCCTCGCGTTGGCGGGCTCCGCGTACAGCTTGTTGGTCAGATTGCGCACCGTGAGGCTCAGAGTATTTCTGGTACCGCCCAGGTTCGGGAGGCGGAGGGATCCATAGATTGTATGAACCGTGAACGAGGGGAGCACCGGGCCCACGGCGCTCACCGTCGGGAAATCCTCTTTTTGCTCCCCGTTGTGTCGGACGCGATACGCCAGCATGAAGCGGCCTGCTGGACGCCGATAACTCACTTCGCCGACGATCTTGTCGGAATAGGTGTCGCCGACCGGATTGATCGGATCATTGACATCCTCGGACGACTGATGGGCGTAATTGCCCTCGATCCAGAAACCGGCTCCCAGCCCGACCTGAGCCATGATTTCCACGCCGCGGAACCGGAGTTGCTCGACGTTGACGTTCTGAAGCACCGGGAATCCGCCGGCAGCGGTATCGCCAGTGGCGGCGATGCGGATGCCGTTGCGAATGGTGTTTTGGTAAAGGAAAGCCTCGACGTACAGGTTCCGCCGTCGCCACTTGAACCCCACATCGACGTTAACGCTCGTTTCGGCCTGGAGATCCGGATTCGGCTGCTGGAACGCTTGACCTTCCGGCGTGAAGCCGCTGAAGAACAACTCGGTGATGTTGGGCGCGCGGAACCCACGGCCGACCGCCCCGATCAGGTTCAGCTCGCTGGTCAGGGAAAACAGCATGTTTGCTGACCCTACCACCGTGCGATCGACGCTTTCCTCGGGCGGAGCAGTGAGATGTGGTGTTTCCCGCGTCTTGGCTCGCACTTCTTGACCGCGAACGCCAAGGACGGTGGTGAAGCGGTTGCCGATGTGGAATTCGCCCTGCACGAAGGCGCCGGCACTCCGATAGGTGGCGTTGGGCACCGACGGCGTAGAATCCACCGACGGCGGCGGTCCTCCCCCGATGAAGGTTAGGGTGCGGACGTCCGTGTTGTCACTGTGGTCCTGAAAGAAATCCAGTCCGTACGTCAACAGGTGGCGGCCACCGATGACCTTCATGATCTCGAGCCGGGCTCCGGCCGTCTTGACGTCGGTGAAATTCTTCTGGGTCGTCGCCAGTCCCGCTCCCGGTCCGAACGGGATGAACACGTTGATGTCGAGATCCCGTTGATTGCGGCCGTAGTAAGCCTTGATGCCCAGGCGGTCGGCGATGCCCCAGTTCAACCCTTTGCCATCATACCCGAGCGTGAAGCGGGATACCTGCTGGTCGGGATAGAGGATCTGGATGAACGGGGAGCCGGGGCCCAACAGGGCTTCGTCGATACGGCCGAAGCCGGCATCCCGCGCCTGGTAGTAAGAGGCCTCGCCGTAGACCGCATGCCGATCGCTGAGGTCGACGCCGACCCCCAGTCGATAGCTCTCGTCCTCGAGGCCGGTGTCGAACACCGTCGTTTCGGTAGGCAGGGTGATGGCGCCGAAGGTTCCGGACGGTGCGGTATACGGCTGGGCCTTGCGATAGGTGGCGCTGGCTTGCACCCCGACCTTTCCCCCGCGCCACGCAAGCATGCCGTTGGGCCGTACCTGGTCGTCTCGGCCGCTGGCCAGGAATGCCACCTGTCCGTGGAGGCCTTCACTGGCCGCGCTGGGGTAGGTCCGCTTGATGAGATTGATGGCTCCACCGATGGCATCGGTGCCGTAGAGGACCGAAAGTGGACCACGAACGACCTCCACGCGATCGATTTGATTGACATCGACCAGGGCAGGGAGTTCGCCGAATTCTACTTGGCGCCTGGCATTATTGAGTCGCAACCCATTCTCCAACAGGAGAATGCGCTGTCCCCGTTGGCCTCGGATGATCGGCCGGGTCTGGTTGGGGCCTACCCCGCTGATGTCGAGCCCCGGGAGGCGCCGGAACAGGTCGGCCGCCGTGTTGGGCGTCTGCCGTCGGATGCCGGCCGTGTCGATCACGAACACCGGATTGGCGGTGTGAAACACCTGCTGCAGCGTTCGCGTCGCCGTCACCGTGATCGGTTCGAGCTCGATGGGGGCTGCGGTCGTGTCTTGCTGCGCCAGGGCGGCGGTAGGGACCGCCGTGAGCACGGCGAGCGACCACGCCAACCGCGCTCGCTGCCATGTCGATGGACGCTTGGTGTAGCTGATCATGATTCCGTCTCGGGGCTTAGTTCACTGAGGGCACGCACGAATGACGGACCATCATTACCACTCGATGGCTGGCGGCGGTATTGGAAGTGTTACCCATCCACGCGGGGTCGACTACGGACCCAGGGGTCCGTATAATCCCCAGTAGCGATTCCTCCGGTTGCAGGCAAACCCAGTGCGTCTGGGCCCGCCCGCGTGGTGGAGGTTCCGGTGGCCGATAAAAAAGGCCGAATGTCCGATCCTGTAACTTCATAGAACCTTGTGACTGACTTTATCAAATCTTCATGGCCCTGGGTCGTGTCTCTGGCCGCGTTCGCCCTGGCGGTCGTCACCTCGGCCCACGTCATCCTCTACAAGCGGGACGTGCGGGCGGCCATCGGCTGGACCGGTCTCATCTGGCTGTCGCCATTTATCGGCGCCATGCTCTACCTGGTGCTCGGTGTCAACCGGCTGCAACGCAAGGCCGGCAAGCTTCGCCGGAGCCTGCTGTTCCTGCCGTCCGATTCGAGTGCCGTCGATCTGCTGCCACGGCAGGAGCGCGGCGCCATGCTTCCCCAGGGCGACCCGTTCGCCACCCTGGCCAGTTTGGTCGACGGGATCACCCGCCAGCCACTGACCGACGGCAATCGCATCGAGCCACTGGTGAATGGCGAGGAGGCTTATCCGGCGATGCTGGAAGCGATCGATTCCGCGTCCGTCAGCATCGCCATGATGAGCTACATCTTCGACTACGACGCCGCCGGACGGATGTTCGTGGAGGCGCTGGTACGGGCTGTTGATCGCGGCGTGGATGTCCGCGTGCTGGTCGACGGTGTCGGGGCCAAGTACGGCAAGCCTCGGATCACCAAGGTGCTGGCAGAGCGCGGCGTCAGGGTCGCTGCGTTCCTGGATACCTGGGTACCGGCCCAGATGACCTACATGAACATGCGGAATCACCGCAAGATCCTGGTCGTCGACGGCCGGATCGGATTTACTGGAGGGATGAACATCCGTGAGGGGAGTCTCCTGGAACGGGAGCCGGATCATCCGATCCAGGACTTGCATTTTCGTATCGAAGGACCCGTGGTGCGTGAGCTGCTGGACACCTTCGCCGAGGATTGGCTGTTCGTTACCGGCGAGCGGCTGGAGGACGACAGTTGGAGGCCACCGCTCGAATCCGTCGGGACCTCCATTGCCCGTGGCGTCCCCGACGGCCCGGATGAGAACTTCGAAACCCATCGCTGGACTTTTCTCGGGGCCATCGCCCAGGCGCGAGAGAGGATCGAGATCGTAACTCCCTATTTCATACCCGATCAGACACTGGTCACGGCGCTCAACACGGCGGCAATGCGTGGGGTACACGTGGAGGTGCTGATCCCCGAGAAGAGCAACCTTCGCTTCGTCCAGTGGGCCAGTACCGCCGGCCTGTGGCAGCTGCTGATCAGGGGGGTGGATATCCGGCTCACCCAGCCGCCGTTCGACCACACCAAGCTCTTCGTCGTCGACCGGCACTGGGTCATGTTCGGTTCCTCCAACTGGGACGCCCGCAGCCTGCGATTGAATTTCGAGTTCAACGTCGAGTGCTACGATCCCCAGCTCGCTGGAGCGGTGGAGCAGCTCATCGCCGCCAAGCGGAAGACGGCCCGGCCGGTGACTCTGGCGGAAGTCAACGGGCGGCCCCTGCCGGTGCGGCTGCGCGACGGAGTGGCCCGGCTGTTCTCCCCCTATCTCTAGCGATCTTGCGGCCTTGCCTCCCGGGTAGGGGGCCTGCATTCTTCGGTAGACCCGAACCGTTGAGGAGTACTGGATGCCGCTCAGGAGTGGAGGCCTGGACGCCTACGGAGCCACCCATATCGGGAAGGTCCGCAGCGTCAACGAGGACCAGTTCCTCATTGCGTCACTCATGAAGCTCGTCGAGATCGAGCAGACCAGCCTGCAGGACTCTGACCTAGGCCAACTCACCGGGCCCGGCCGCGCCGCGTTGCTCATGGTGGCCGACGGGGTCGGCGGGTTGCAGGCGGGGGAGAAGGCAAGCGAGACCGCCCTGGAGAATGTGGCCCGGTACGTCACCCAGGCCATGCGCTGTTACTACACCGTGGACGAGGCCGCCGAAGAGCGATTCATCGAGGAGCTGCGCACGGCGGTCATGCGCACCCACGAGGACGTCCAGCAGGCGGGTGAGGCCCATCCCGGGCAAGAAGGGATGGCTACCACCTTGACGCTGGTCAATGTCGTCAACCGGCGGGCCTACGTGGTCCAGGTAGGAGACAGCCGCTGTTACTTGTTCCGCGACGGCGAGTTGAGCCAGATCACCCGCGATCAAACCGTCGCCCAAGACCTGGTGGATCAGGGTGTCATGTCCGCGGTGACCGCCGAACATTCGCCCTTCAGCCATATCCTCTCGAGCGCCATCGGCGGCACGGCGTCCCCCGAGGTGTACACCCTCGATCTGCACACCGACGACATGCTGCTCCTCTCGACCGACGGCCTGACCAAACACGTATCCAACGTCGAGCTGCGGGAACAACTCGGTTCGCCCGACAGCGCCGAAGCCATCTGCAACCGGTTGCTGCAGATGGCGCTCGATGACGGAGGATCCGACAACGTCACCGTGGTGGTGGCGCGCGTGCTCGAGCCTCCAGTAGAGGACTGATACCCGTGGCCCGATTCCGACTCCGCCGGAGGGATCAGGATGCCCCCGAGTGGGTGGTACTCGACCAGGTCTACTACGGCGACCTCGACCGGCAGGGTGACAGTGACCGGATCTGGCTGCACCATCCAGCCGGTCCCCACGCCGGCAAGTACCTCGCTGCCCCCGACGATCTCGAGCCCGTCGAGTAGCGTCGCTCCGCGGCGTCCGGCCATCCAGCGGGGCCGGTCACCGGAATCTCCATGACGGAACCACGTGCCTCCTGGCCCCGCCGGGCCTACGTCGTATCTCACACCCACTGGGATCGGGAATGGTACCTCCCGTTTCACCGGTTTCGCGTGCGCCTAGTCGATGTCGTCCGCCGCGCGCTCGACGCGCTGGAACACGATGCCGACTTTCACCACTTCCTCCTCGATGGGCAGAGTGTTCTGCTCGAGGACTACTTCGAGATCCATCCCGAGGACCGGTCTCGCGTGTCCCGGTTGGTGCAGGCGGGCGCGCTGGCCGTCGGTCCGTGGTACGTCCTCCCGGATGAGTTTCTCGTCAGTGGCGAGGCCCTGGTGCGGAACCTCATCGTCGGGGACCGAGTCGCCCGTCAAGTTGGGCCGCCCCAGAAGGTCGGCTACCTCCCCGACTCGTTCGGCCACATCGCCCAGATGCCGCAAATCCTGAGGCTCGCCGGCATCGACACCTTCGTCTTCACCCGCGGCACCGGTGACGAACTCGACGACCTCGGCTGGGAATTCCTGTGGCAGGCGCCCGACGGCAGCACGGTGACGGCCGTCAATCAGTGTGACGGCTACTGTGCCGCCGGCGGGCTCGGATTCGAGGCCATGTCCGAGGCGCCAACGGAGCGAGCCATCGACCCAGCGAGGGCGGTGGCCCAGGTGGGCGCACTGTTCGAGCGCATGCGCCCCCTGGCCCAGGGGGACATCTGCCTCCTGAGCAACGGGTGCGACCACGACCCGCCGCAGCAACGCATGGGTGAGGTGCTGGCAGCTTTGCGGCAGGCGTTTCCCAACACGGAATTCCTTCATGCCAGCCTCGGGGAATACCTGGATGCCGTCAAAGCCGGAGGTTACGCTCGCCGGCGCCACCGGGGCGAATTTCTCGGCGGCAAGCGGCAGTTGATCCTTCCCGGGGTGTGGTCGGCCAGGATGTATCTCAAACAGGCCAACGACGCCGCCCAGTCATTGCTCACCGGGGTGGTCGAGCCGTTGGCCGCCTACACCCAGTTCCTCGGTGCCAGATCGTATCCCGGCCGGCTCATCGACAGCGCCTGGAAATCGTTGCTCCAGAATCATCCGCACGACTCCATTTGCGGCTGTAGCGTAGATGCCGTGCACCGGGCCATGATGACACGGTTCGACGGGGTGCTGCACACCGGCGATCAACTGGTGCGCGATCACCTCCGGGCGCTGGCTCCGGGTGTGGCTCCCGAGTCCGAAGGAGATGCCGGGTCGATCCTGGTCGTGTTCAACCCGCTGCCGTTCCGCCGGACCGAAGTGCTCGAGCGTCTGGTGGTGTTGCCCGATTCGTCGGAACCGAGGGAAGGATGGGAACTGATCGATGGGGACGGGCACACGGTGCCGTTTGCCCTGGTTCGGTACCACCGGGTGGCACGGTTCTGGGGCACCGACTTCCTTACCGAGTGGCAGGGGGATCGTCAACTCGACGCGTTTGAACACGCCGTCGAGTCGCTGGGCGATCGCGTCATGGCCGACGTCGAGGGCGAGGCAGCGGACAGGTATTACCAGATGCACATCCTGGCTTCCGGGCTGCCACCCGTGGGCCACGTCAGCTACCGTCTCCAAGCTTCGTCCGGAACGAAGGGGCGAGGTGCGGCGGCGGAGCAGGGATCGATCCGTGCCGGGGCCGACTGGGTGGAGAACGACCTGGTCCGGGTCCAGCTCCATTCCGACGGCACGTTCGACCTGCATGACAAGGCGAGCGGTGCCCGATATCAGGGCCTCAATCGCCTGGTGGACGAAGCCGACGTCGGCGACGAGTACGACTTCGCCCCGGGTGCGGTGCCGGGGACCGTTACCAGCGAGGGTGTGGCGGGCCGGGTACGGCTCCTGGTCGAGTCACCTTGGCTGGCCCGGTTGGAGCTGAGTGCGGTCTGGGCTCTCCCGGAGTCGATCATGCCCGACCGCGCTACCCGCTCGACCTCCTTGGCGGACTGCGCCATTCGGCTTCGGCTGACGCTCCGGCACGGCAGCCCGGTGGTCGAGGTCGACCTCACCATCGAAAACCGGGCTCGCGACCACCGGTTGCGCACGGCGTTCCCCACCGGCATCGTCAGCGACACCGTGCTCTCCGATGGCCACTTCATCCTGTCCCAGCGGCCCTTGAGCCGGCCGGAGCGACCCGATTGGGTGCAGCCGCCCACCGGGACCTGGCCGCAGCAGGACTTCAGTCTCATCCAGGACGGCACCCGGGGCCTGGTTCTGCTGAACCGGGGATTGCCCGAAATTCAGGCTACCCCGGACGCCGCCGGGGAAGTGACTCTATGGCTCACCCTGCTTCGGGCGGTGGGTTGGTTGTCGCGCGACGATTTCGCCACCCGCAAACACACCAACGCCGGTCCCATGATCCCCACACCCGAGGCCCAGTGCCTGGGGCCCCAGCATTTCCGCTACGCCGTGGCCTCGTTCACCGGTCCGGCTCTCGCGGCCGGGGTGCCCCGGCTGAGCAGCGCCTACCACACGCCCATCCCCACCGTTCAGGGTGTGGCCGCCGGACACGTCCCAGGTGGCCAGGGGCTCCTCGAAGTCGCCACGGCCAAGACCATGGTCACGGCCGTCAAGCAGCACGACCGCCGGGATTCCCTGGTGGTTCGGTTGTACAACATGACCGGCGACCCGGTCGAGGAGACCGTGACGGTGGGACGCGCTATCATCGAGGCTTGGCGTATCGATCTCCTGGAGGAACGGCTCGAGCCGGTCCCCGGTACCGGGAACCGGCTGGTGATCGATCTGCGTGGTCATGAGATCGTGACCCTCGAGCTGGTACTAGAGAGTCACCCCTGATTCCGTCTCACCGTACCCGATAGCGCCAGTTGACGATTCCCTCGACGTTCCCCTGGGCCACGAATTCGGAGCGGCCCTTGGGCTCCAGTGCCGGGATGGCCACTTCGGACGATGCCAGGACCGCGCCGTCTTCGCCGATGAACTCGAACACCAAGTTGATGGCCGCGGCGGGCTTGTCGCGGCCGAAAGCCACGCCGGTGATGGTCATGAGTCCTGGCGAGTCCTGGACCGTGAGACTGTCGATGGTGATCGGCAAGCCGTCGAGCCGGTTGGTCGCGTCATTGGCCTTGTTGTTCCGCTGATAGACGTAGCCCTGCACCAGAAATTGGTATGACAACTCGTGCAGCGGTTCACGGGCGATGGATCGCTCCGCTACCTCAACCAGTTTGGGGCCGTCCTTCAGGTTGTTGTATGCCAGTCCCAGATTGATCATGGCCAGCCGGTTGCTGGGCTCGGTTTCCAGGGCGCGGATGAAATCGACCGCCGCGGCCTGGTAGTTCTGTTCTTGGAACTTGTTGACGCCGCGGCCGATGAGGAATCGTGCCGAGGTCGTGTCCATCGTAGCCCCGCCGGCGCCACCCAGACCAGCCATGACCGCCTGGGCGCTGTCCATCTGTCCCATGGCCTGGAACACGGAGGCGATGTTGCGCTGAATCATCTGGTTGTCGGGTTTGCTTGCCGCCAGGACCCGGAACGCCACCAATGCCTCGGGGTAGCGCTCCCCGGTGAAATAGGTGCGTGCGATCTGGGACTGCGCCGACCACAACGAGGTAGTGTCATCCTTGGCGGCCGCCATGTCGGCGACTACCTGGAGGTACTTCACCGCGCTGTCCACCTCTCCGGCGTCGGCGTAGATCCTCGACAATTGCCGCACGGCGTTGCGGCGAACCCGCACCCCGGATTCCGTCGTGTCTTCGACACCCAGCGCCGCGTTCAGGTAGTAAAGGTTGCTGTCCGGGTTCTCGGCACGTCTCTGGATCGAGGCCATGACGTAGTACGCGTCAGCCTCACCCCGGTAGATCTGCAGGCCCAGCCGGTAGGTGGCTAGGGCCGAGTCGACTTCGGAACGCTGCATCTGCCCGAGTGTGTAATTCCGGATGGCGATCCAGGTGTTGCGGCGAAGCGTTGCCACTTCAGGTGTGCATTCCGGAGCCAACGCCTCGACCCGGATGAAAGAACTGTCGGCTCCCCGGATATCGGCCTGATAGAGATATACCCGGCCCAGGATGTACCAGGCTCCCGGGTTGTCGCCCTGTTTGTCGTCGGTGATCGCTTCAGCAACGGTTCTTCGCGAGTCCTCCAACAACCGTTCCCTGTTGCTCTTGTTCCCCATGGCGGTCTCGATGTAGACCGCCGCTCCTCCGACCCGAAAATGCCCCGGCTTGATGCCGCACTCCGGATCCTCGAATTGTATAGGCTGGGCGCGGAGCACCAACTCTCGGAGTTCCGGGGAGAGTTCCTGTGCGGTGAGGGGCGCCGCCCATGCGAAGGCAAACAGCATGAGACACGATCGTCGCATGATTTCTCCCGAGGCCGTTCGTGGTGGAATGAGTCGGCCCAATCCAGCCTCCTGGCGGAGTGGCAGGGCCGGGGACTGTTTGTCCAAGGTACCGCCAGGAACAAACTCTGCAATACCGGGAGCCTGGGATGGATGGCGTGGCCCGGGCCCGGGCCGCCGTCCGGCGCCACAACGCCGATCCCGGCGCCTATTGGCAGGAAATCTTCGTGGCGGAGGCCAGCTGATCCCTACGCCGCCCCGCCCCAGGGCCTCGCGAGAGCCGTGGAACCGCTCGCCGGGTGAGTGTGTTTCACTTGCGGGCACGGACACGGGCCCGTGCCCCGGGAACGGCGAAGGAAGC
>SMVA01391573.1_pt1 | contig 13072 bp, 10 predicted proteins | sample 2456451 | NCBI WGS metagenome assembly SMVA01 (sample SAMN11095933, study PRJNA526329) | marine sediment metagenome | biome: Marine sediment; feature: Surficial sediment; material: Deep marine sediment; isolation source: Hadal surficial sediment | place: Pacific Ocean | collected 2014-05 | depth...
CTATGAGACAAATAAGCCAATCGAGGATGTCTTTCATAACGCCTATATCAATCACGACAGCACCCTAGAAGATGTTAAGGAAATTCTGCATAACATACAGGAAGGCAAAGTAATCAATGTCACCAAGATTCGGAAATCGGTTAAATCCTGTGTCATCAGTATTGTCGAAAATCCCAACGCCATGCTCTGGCTAAGCAAATTACGAAGTCGTGATCAATATACTGCTGAGCATTGTCTAAATGTGGGTATCCTTTCCATAGCTCTGGGTCGCCACTTGGGGGTTGAGCAGAAAGAATTGGAAACCTTGGGATTATGCGGCATGTTGCATGATGTTGGTAAAATTAAACTGGATCAGAAATTACTCAATAAACCGACTCGTTTAACCGAGGAAGAATTCGAATTAATTAAGGCGCATTGTCGATTCGGAAAAGAAATACTTGAAGAAGATACAAGTGTGCCTGTGGAAGCTATAGAGGCTGCTTTTTCCCATCACGAACGAATTGATGGGAGTGGTTATCCGCTAGCTAGAGAAGCTGGGGCTCTCAACCTCTACACCAGGATCATTTCAATAGTCGATACTTACGATGCCATCACTACGAATCGCTGTTATGACAATTCCCGGCCAGCCACTGAAGCTATCAAAATACTCTTTTCATTTCGCGACATACATTTTGATGGCTGGCTGGTGGAACAATTTATTGAGTGTCTGGGTATTTATCCAACGGGGTCGTTGGTTGAGTTGCACACCGGTGAAGGTGCAGTCGTGATTGATAGCAACAAAACCAGCCGTTTGCACCCTAAGGTAACTATTATTCTTGATGAACACAAAAGAAGCTGCAACCCGATTATTGTTAATACAAAAGATTACCAGGATAACCCCGGTGAACGAACCATCAAAAGGGTTCTCGATGAAAACGAATTTGAAATCGATCTACAAACTATTTTTTCCCACTTTCGTGTTTAGGATAGATTCCCTTCACTCACTAGTCAGAATAAACGCCGATTAAGGGGAAAATGAACGATCAAACGTCGAGTAAGTAGTTTACCTGACGCTATTGATTTATTGTCGTCAACTTACGCACCCATCCATCGCCCTTAGTCAAGAAATAAAGCTCCCCCATAGAATCGATTCCCAGGCGCAGGCCGGCACGATTACCACTAGAATAGGTGTTAGGGAAACCCACTGCATCCGCTATGTTTTGTTCACGACCATCAAGCACAATACGAAGCTCTTGAATTAAAGCCGGGTTACCTGGTTGAAGATTGTCCGTGTCGATGTAAAAAACACGGCCTGTAACCATGTCGGTAAATACATATTTATCTACCAACTCGGGTATGGAGGTGCCGCGATAAACATACCCACTGCTTACGGCATTGCCTTCATCATGATCAAATTGAGCTACCGGATAGACAAACGCTTGGGTGTCATTGGGCCGAGGATAAACCGGGTTCAGCCTCACACCACCGATACCAAACGCGGTTGCAAAGGTACCCTCCCTCAATCGCCAGCCATAATTAGCACCCGCAATTCCAATATTAATCTCTTCAATCTGGCTCTGTCCAATGTCTGCAATGTACATTGTGCCATCTGTATCGAAGGAAAAATGCTGTGCATGACGTAGCCCATAGGCCCAAATCTCCGGAGCAATATCGCCGTTTCCGACAAAAGGGTTATCTGCTGGAATGCCATAGGCATCTCCACCCTGACCGCCCAGAGGATCTATTCGCATAATCACCGACATTGGTTCAATTAGCGATTGCCCGTTTTCATTCGGGTCATTGGCGCCACCACCGTCACCGAAACTCGCATACAACAACCCGAAATCAGTTGAGCCTGAAACCACCGACTGGTCAAATGTGATCGTTCCAATATTGTGATTTTGGGCAAATTGACCAATACGAAACACTTCCCGTGATGTTCCGTTAAATACATTGGCGGTTGGATCATCCACTGTCCATTCACGAATGACGCTTTCATGGTTTTCCGCATCATCATCAAGATAATCGGCAATTCCACTACCAGAACTTGAACTGTAGCTGGTATAAAACTTGCCGAAGCCTGCTCTACCAGGTTGAGAAAAATCGGGGTGAAAAGCAAATCCGGCCAGACCGGTCTCATTGGGAAACATAGAGTCTTCAAAATCAACGTTTTGATCGCGTAGATCAAGGAAAACAGTGGGTGCCCGACCGGTTTCATCGGTAATATAAAGCAAGCCACGCAAATCGTTAATGACCAGCCGACCTGACCCATCGGGAATAGGCGACATGTACTGTATACGCGCGTGGGCATTATTAGTGCTGGCCACGGAACTTGAATCAACCGAGCGAGGAATCCTAACGAATTCTTCCGCCACAACGGTTATTGATCCTTTTTGAATTTTCTCGGGAATAGGATCCTGCAATGGTTCCGGTGTTAATTCTGCGCAGTTGGCAAGAAACGAACCGCACAGTCCAACAAGCAACACCGAGATTACTTTAATCATGGCTTTATTCTCTTCGGTTGGTTAAAACTGTTCAAAACAATCTGTCAGCGTTTGCAGCATAAGGTGTTGCCGGCTTTCCAAAGAAACATAAAACTCATCCCGATGAGGCTTGGTGCGTTACTGTTACCTCTTAGATCGGCGGAATGACAAGCAACACAGGATAGGTCATAAACTTCTCGTCCACGCGCCGCCTGCTGTGCGGAATAGATACTATCCCAGAGTGTTTTTTCAGATTGTCCATAGCTATTTATAGTTACAATCAGCAATCCAAAAAACACCAGATTGAATGTTGGTATTTTTCTAAAACACATTGAATTAGTCCGGCAAAGTAAATACATGAATAGCGCTTCCAGTCATTGGACGTCGTAGTTCTGGAGCCAGTTCATTGGGTAACATTGAAGACCAGCTCGCACCACTCAATCCCGAGGGCACGGCAATGAATTGTTTACCGTTGACCCTATAACTTATAGGAAACCCCTGGGCAGAAGTCGTCAGGCGGGACTGCCAGAGGATATTGCCATTTTCAGCATTAAAGGCATAGATATACCTATTCCAGTCCCCGGCGAAAACCAGGCCACCAGCTGTTGTCAATGCAGCCGTATTGATTGGCGCCCGTGATCTGTATCGCCACTTGACTTCGCCGCTTGGAATGTCCACAGCCAAAAGTTCACCTAGATTGCCATCTGCATCCGGGTGGGGATAATTTATTCTTCTTACCGGGCCTGTTCCGCCACCGCCCAACTCTCTTTCAGTAGGCCCGAAAGTGGCAAGTTCACAATTTAAAGTAATGGGTATATACAAGGCACTGGTTTGCGGCAGATAGGCCATGGAACGCCAGCTCTTGAAACCCGACGTGCTTGGGCACATGTCCACCTGTTGTCCGATGACAGGAATCAACCCGTCTCGATAGGTCACCCGACCACTGACAGTATCAAGGTTGACTATGTTCTGATAACCCAGATCAGTTGCGTTAATGTATTCACCTGTTACTCGATCCAGTTGCCAGAGAATAGCCAGCTTGCCAATTTTGAACAGCGACTGCCGACCCCCGATATCAATCAGCACACTCTCGAATACCTCATCCATATCATGGGTTTCACCAGGCAAGTGCTGATAATACCAGACCATTTCCCCGGTATCGGGATTTAATGCTAGGGTAGAATTGGTGTACAAAGCCGCTTCATCGGTGCCTCTGACTGCCCTTGCCCATGGTTTGGCTTGGGACGTTCCCCAATAAACCAGGTTTAAATCAGGATCATAGCTTCCGGCAATCCATGCGTCACTTCCAGCTCTGAACTCCAGAGGCAGGTCTCCCCAGGTATCACCACCTGGTTCCCCGGGTCGGGCCACCGTCGAGGTGCGCCAACGTTCTTCACCTGTGGCCGGATCATGACCAGTAATGAAACACACATCTTCTTTATAACGATCACAACCGGTAATGCCAGTAACCAAGGTTCCATTCGCTACTATAGGTCCGGCGGTATAATAATAGCCAAGGGTGGGATCGGCCGTTTGAGTCTCCCAGACCAGGTTTCCAGTACGCGCATCCAGTGCAACTATACTGGCATTTTCGGTGGCAGCAAAAACCTTGTCACCGTACAAGGCGATATTTTTCTGTACACCCCGACCCACCCCGGCAAAGACTGAAGCGCCCAGGATGGCACCGCGTCTTCGAGGCCCACCCCCAGGAGTATCTGCAGACTCTTCAGAAACGTCTGGAATAGCCGGCCGGTATTCCCAGATCAAATCACCATTAACAGCATCCAGGGCTTGAATTACGCCACGCGGGCTCGGTACAAACATAAGTCCATCATGCACAAGCGGCGCGGCTTGAACGGCACCGGTATTGTCCAATGCCCAGGACCAGGCCAGTTGCAACTGATCAACGTTTTCTACAGTGATCTGCTCGAGCGGACTATAACCCCATGAATTATCACCACCTCGCCAGTTCAGCCACTCACCCGAAGGTGCAGTATGCAGCATGTCATCGGTTACCAGACGGTAATCATTCGCCTGTGCAATGACATTTAGGCTTGCAAGCGCAGATACTGTGAAAATCCCCAGGGAGCGATTTATTTTCATAGTGAAGACCTGAATGTCCCTTGAGGAATTTATTGGAATGGACAAAAAGCATAAACATTCTCCGTTGCAGAGTCCACTACATTGATTTTCAACTGGACCTGAGTGTTAGACAACGGAAGATTGAAGGAATATGCTCTCGATTGAATTCTTCTAAACAGGTAAAGAACATGCAAGCAATAAGAGCTAGAAAAACTGTCGTAATTCGATTGGTTTCATTCATTACTACCTGTCTCATTTGTATGCATGGAGTAGCTCAATCTAATCAGACTGTCACAGCGGAAATGGTTGAAAGCTGGATGAGCGAATTATCAAACTGGGGTCGCTGGGGTGCTGACGACCAGCTTGGTACGCTCAATCTGATAACACCCGAAAAAAGAATAGAAGCAGTCAAGTTGGTACAAGCTGGCATATCTGTTTCCTTGTCACATGACTACATTCTGGAAAGTGCCGGCCGTCAAAATCCACCATTCGACCATGTGATGTCTGGAGTAAATGGACAAGGTGCATTTGTCATGGACCGAATATCATTTTCATACCACGGTATCTTACACAGCCATCTGGATTCATTGTGCCATATGTCCCACAATGGACAAATGTACAATGGATTTTCGAAACAAGAAGTTAACCAGGAAGGTTGTCAGAAACTGGCTATTACGGACGTAAAAGAGGGAATAATGACGCGAGGTATTCTTATAGATATTCCCCGACTGAAAGGAGTTGATTATCTTGATCCCGGGACTCCTATCTATGTCGAAGACCTTGAAGCTTGGGAGCGCCAGGTCGGCATCAGAGTCCAGGCAGGTGACGTGCTTTTTATCCGGACTGGACGTTGGGCTACACCCGCAGGCGCAGGCCAGGGTTCTGCAGGCCTTCACGCCTCTGTGGCGCCGTGGCTCAAGCAACGGGATATAGCGATGCTTGGCGGTGATTATGCTAATGATGTGACACCATCGGGAGTCGATGGCATAGCGGTGCCAATCCACCAACTGACCCTGGTTGCAATGGGGGTGAGGCTTTTCGATAACATGGATCTGGAAGCTTTGGCTGAAGAGGCAGTAAGGCAACAGCGGTGGGAATTTCTGTTGACCGCGGCCCCTCTAGCCGTTGAAGGTGGAACCGGGTCGCCGATGAACCCTATCGCTACGTTTTAGCGGATTCAGTTAACCTATGGCCCGCTTTTCATAGTTGGCGATAACGTTGAACAAATCGCTGCAGTATTAAATGCGCATAGGGCGTACTTTCACCCTCAATTGACTGAATTAACTGATCGGCTGATTCGGCTGGAAAGTATCCGTGGTTTTTGTAACTGTTAATCCTGAGAGTAAATCCTGCTACATCGCCCTCGGGATGAAATTGCGTTGCAAATATATTACGTTTCAATCGAAACATTTGCACTGGACAGCTCGCATTTGTTATTAATAGCACGCACCCGGATGGAAGCGTATCGCAGGCTTCTTTATGCCCTGATAGAACCCTGAATCTGTCTGGCATGTCTTTTAACAAAGGATCTTTTTTACCGTCTTCGGTGACGATCACATCTATACCGCCAACAGGTTCAGCATATTTACTGGAAATGTTGGAACCACAATAACTCCCCAACAAACTATTACCGGAGCAACACCCCAGGAAAGGGAAATCCTGCTCGACAACATCGTCAAACAACCGGTTAAAAGCGGACTCTATATCAATCTGAATAGCGCTTTTTTGATCCTCCTGCGTACTGACATCAAAGGGACTTCCGCCGACAATTATTCCAGTAAACTCTTCCAGGTTAATGTCAAAAAATCCATTTTTTTCGACCCTCATCCTTACCACTTCTGTTTGCTGTAGCTCAGCATAATTTTTAATTGCTTGAAATTCATTATCTGCTGTCTCATCTTCCGGTCTAAGTTGAATAATGAGAAAGGGTTTCGACATTGCCGTGGTAAATCCCATAATGAAAATTCACGCCCATTATACCTTTGAATGCTTTAAAAAACTGACTGCTCATCCAGGAGATCTGATTACCACCAGCGCCCCAGTAATATCGTATGCATTTCGTCGCCACAGATTGACTCTGAGGTGATCCGGCAAACTAAATCTGTAAGTCGGAGCTTCATATCGAAAAAGCATCTCAACCGTTCCCTGCTTAGAGCAAGCTCTGATGCTTGAAGAGGTAAAGCTTTCTTCAACTAAATTTTTTTCGATTTTTGCAAACGATTCCCCGAACCAATCGTCTAATGCTCATAAGACAATACAAGAAAAGCTTATGTTTCAGGAACCAGAGGTCCAATCGACCCCTAACAGGCCTCAACGCTCAGACCCCCTCGTGAAGTCTGAGAAGCTTTTACTCGACCGTATTAAACAGGGCGATCGGTCTGCTTTCAGACTAATTGTAGAAGGACATAAAGACCGTATGCACCAGGTTGCCAGAAGCGTTTTAATCAATAAGGATAATGCCGAAGATGTGGTCCAGGAGGCTTTCATTAAAGCCTATAAAGCAATACCCCTCTTCCAAGGCAATGCCTCATTGGCCACCTGGTTGCATCGAATTACGTTTCTTACGGCAATCGACTTTCGCCGTCGCGAAAAGCACAATCCTTTAATAGCAACATCGAACGATTCAGAAAAGAACCCGCTCGCTGATCTTAAAAGCAAAGACAGGGTCGAGTCAGCCATCGAAGCTGAAGTGCTACGACAAGAGATCGAACGAGCTATTCAACTGCTGACCCCGTTGGAGCAATCAATTTTTACCCTCAGACACTTCCAGAGTTTCAAAATCAAAGATATTGCCATGATAGTGGAACGCTCAGAAGGCACAGTTAAAAATATTCTTTTTCGGGCAATACGCAAATTACGCAGAGAGTTAAATGACTTTGCGGTAATTGAAAGCCAAGCGGAGTATAGATCATGTTGAACTGTAAAACTGTGCATAAATTGTTAATGAACAGCCTACAGGATGAACTGAATTCCAAAGACCACAATGCAATAAAAGAGCACGGTGATCGCTGTGTCACATGTCACGCCTTGATTTTCGAATTCAGTGCTTCAAATAAGTTTATTGATGAGCTACAGATGCATGTGGAAATAACGGAGAGCCAATCATCGAAGAAGCTGGACGATTTATGGTCCAAGCTCGAACCTGAACTAGAACGTATTGATACAAACCGTGTTAAACAGTTAACCCATTCTCGTAATCGGTGGAGAAACCTTACCACGGCTATGGCGATCGCTGCCTGTGCAATTTTGGCTGTGGGATTTGCGTTTCTACCTAACGACCAGCGCGGAGTTGAAAACATCATTAATCCTCAAATAGTAGCGGTAAATTCTACTGCCTCTGACCTACGGCAATATTTGAACCGCGCACAACCAATCTTGCTGACCCTGGCCAACACCAACACTTATGACGGTTTTGTCCCTATAGACAAAGGGTATGCTGAAATTATGGCATTGCAGGCCGAAGTGCTGATCGTTGGGCATGAAAGCGAATTGAGTGTTAGTCAGCATCGACTTTTAAAAGATGTGCAATACCTGCTAACACAATATGCCAACTTGGAAGATGGCGATATGCAAAGCGGACTTGAAGTACTGCAATACTTTCTTGGTGACAACACAGTGCTTTTCCGTATGAACCTGGCCGAATTACGTGGCGAAATTCCTATTATTTAAAAATAGGCCCTAGTCTGATGGAGTGAACGAACATGATCAAAAATAAACTTTTAGTTGCAGGTCTGATTAGCACAAGCTTTTTCAGTGCAGCTATTATGTCTGCTGAAGAAACCACCTCTGCCTATCAAAGTGCCTACCAATACCTGGTCGAACAGCGCTGGCCTGAAGCACAGGTGTATTTTGAGCGCTTTTACCAACAATGGCCCGACAGCGAGTATTCGGACGATGCCGGTTACTGGCGATGCTTTGCTCGTGAACGGGAACAGGGGCCTGGCGATGAGCAATTTGAGTGTTATGGCGAGTTTCTGGAGAGATGGAACAACAGTGAGTGGCGAGATGAAGTGCGGGATCGATTAACGGTCATGTCTGCTCAGCTAGGTGGCAACCGTAATTATGACCAGACTTATCGAATAATTCGTGAAATCAACTCCAATCAAGATTTCAATTTTGATTTCGATAGCGATGCTTTGGCAATGCTCGATGAGGCAGGGCGCCTTCGCATCATGGAACAGGCAAAACGATCTCAACAACAGGCAGTTCGTGTGCGAGAAAGCGCTATGGTGCAATTGGAAGACCAAATTCGCCGGCTACGGGACAGCGGCGCACCTGAAGGTACGCTATTGGCCGTGCGCGAGTCTCTGGAACAAGTTCGTCGTAATCTAAATAATGTACAGATGCGACTGCGTTTTAACCGAAGTATTGACAGTGAGCTGCTCGCTGTATTATCAGCACTGCGTGACGATCCTCGAGCAGCTGACTTACTTATCGAAAAACTTTTGCAAACCGATGATCCTGAGGTCAAGGCACGAATAGTATTGATGTTGGAGGAATTTGACAGTCCAGAGGTAAACGAGTTAATGCTGGAACTGGCGCAGGATTTTGCAAATGCAAGGGTACAACGTAATGCCATAGTCGTATTGCTGGATAGAAACGATGAAAGTGGCGCCACTAAAAACCTGCTTCGAGATATTGTGACTTCGAATGATTCTTCTGCCGAAGTTCGTGCACTGGTTATCTCTGAACTGGATGAATGGGATGAAGCAGAAGCTGTTGATCTTCTCGAGAATATATTGAGCCGGGAGTCAAATGAGCGCGTAGCTGGCGCTGCAGCTCGTAGCTTGATGCGAATAAATAGTGAAGATTCTCGTGCTGTGCTGATGGATAGCTATGAGCAAATCGAAAGCGCTAATGTAAGGCGGCAGATTCTAGAGCAAATCAATGTGCGGGAAGCACCTGCCATGATGAGTTTTCTGCGAGACGTGGCACTTTCTGAACCTGAGCAGACATTGAAATCATTGGCAGTAATGCGAATTGCGACTGCCAGAAACGCCATCTCCTTGAACGTTCTGCAAGATATCTATGCACAAACAGATGGACCCGAATTACAACTGGCGATAATAAGCAGCTTGCGGTCAACCAGAATACCTGTGACGGTAGAGTTTCTCCGGGAGCTCTCAAGCAGTGGACTAAACGAAGAACAGCTCCAAGCGGTTGTACGCACGCTGGACCGACTGAATATGGAAGAAACCATTCCGGTACTAATAGACATTTATGAAAATTCTGACGAGGCGATTCTTCGTGCGCAGACATTACGAAGCCTTCAGCAATTCGATGATTATGACGCGCAGACCAGGGATTTTCTATTGCGCGTACTGGAAGACAGATTGAATTCGGTTGAGACTCTTTAAATGAATCAGTGATTCTCAGTGAATTACTCGGGCTAATTATTCGTCGTTACAGCGGTCGAATCTGCATACTACGAAAGCGCAACTCACCACGCCCCCACTGCAGAGCGATGGGTCCACTGGAAAACTGCGTGTCTTCTGCCTCGGCCGTAGTCTCACCGTTCAGCACTACAGTCATGCGCGAACCCTGCATGGTAATCTCATAGGTATTCCACTTCCCGCCTGCTTTGGGATAGGGTTCCGCAACTGGAGCTATGTGCACGACGCCTCCGGTGCCGAAACTGAGGTCGCCTCGCTGATCAAAGATATTAGCCTCATAGCAACTTCGATCGGTAATAGTATTTGCATCCTGGCATCGCATAAAAATACCGCTGTTGGCATCATCGCTGGCCCAGAATTCGACCCTTAACTCAAAATCATCATAGCTTTCCTTGGTAACCAGAAAACCCGGTCCGTCAACACTGGAAGTGGCCCCTATAAAGCCGTCAGCTGGCGCCCAATTAGCCTGCCCTACCCGGTTAAAATTATCGATGCCGTTTGCACCGTCTATCAATGTTATCCAACCAGAATCAGCGCTGAAGACCAAAGGGCCACTAAGCGTAGTTAGCAGACCCGTGATAAGGAGAAAGTATTTACGGTTGTGATTCATCTTGTCGTCCTCAGAATTTAAATCGATGTGGGTTGAAGCAATACTCACTTTAAGTCCTATTTAGACTTATTTAAATCAGTTAAGCAAGAACCTTGATGGTTTCAAGTCGAGCTAAGCCTATGGGAATAGTATCTACAACGGATACGAATAAAGTAATATCCGTTCAACCCTAAGTTATCTCGATCTGAAATTAATCGCTCAACAGACTAATTGCTTGTAACGGTACTGACTTCAGTTTCTCCCCATCATTCTGCGCATATTCTGTTAAGGTTTTTATCATCGAAGGCGCCCAGAATTTTTTGACATGGGTCGCCACGCCGCGAGCTTGCACATCATCACCCTCATTATTTCACTTCCACTGGGTGTGAGGTTAGTTTGGCGACGATCGCATCAAACTTCGCCGTATCGACCAGACCGAACACTTCATTCCCAACTCTCACGGCAGGAGAGCAGGCACAATTACCCAGGCAGTAAACTGGCAACAGGGTGATCTCACCATCGGCGGTGGTCTGGTGAAAATCGATGTTTAATGATTGTTTTGCATGGGCTTCCAATGCTCGACTACCCATTGCCTGGCAAGATTCAGCTCGACAAATCTGCACTGTATTACGCCCCGGTGGGGGGAGAGAAAATGATGATAGAAACTCACCACACCATGCACTTCCGCACGAGACAGATTCAGTCCGTTTGCAATGAGTGGCAGTGTCTGTGATGGAATAAATCCAAACTCACCCTGAACAGCATGCAGAATGGGTAGCAAGGCTCCTGGCTTTTCCTGTAAGCCTGAAATAATCTTCTCTACAGCCGTCGCATAATCCGGTAAGTGAGTAACTCGTGAGCTCATAGTATATTCTTTTGTCAAAGTCATTGGCCGTCACGCCAACTAGCAGAAGAGTAAAGGCTATCTTAGTTGAAGTCCATGTCCCCTATAGGGGGAGCAATGCTATTATCTTGGGATTAAGTAAGGAATAGTAACAGGCGCCTTACCCTTACTTCTAATGCTAATGTTTATTTGATCAATGTAACCGCACAACCAATTTACTGGAACGATCGATCTCGTAGCGCGCCAGGGAGAGTCCGATTGTGAAGGTGAATGGGCGTCTTGCAAGGTCGCTCCGTTCAAAGTATTTGACAATGTTTATTATGTGGGGTTGTACAATGTGACAGTTTTTCTGGTAACTACCAGCAAAGGATTGATGTCGTTGGATGCCAGACATATCTATTGAGCGGATCTAAAAAATTAGTAACTGGAATTTTTCTGACTATATATCAAATTCTCGTTGGGATAGAGTATTAGCTGTTGTAGTTATTCATTGAGGTAACGTTGTGTCCCACGGTTCTGATCCCAAAAGAGCTATTTTTTATGCCTTGAGTGCCAATGCGACTATCGCTACTGCCAAGTATATAGCCGCTGTTATTACCGGGTCGGGGTCAATGATGGCAGAAGCTGTTCACTCTACGGCAGATTGCGCTAACCAGTTATTACTACTGTTGGGGATTACGCGTGCAAAAAAACCTCCTTCAGATGATTATCCATTAGGGTTTGGTAAGGAAACCTATTTCTGGTCATTCATTGTAGCCTTGCTATTGTTCAGCATGGGCGGGCTGTTTTCCATCTACGAAGGGTGGCACAAATTGCACGAGCCAGAGCCCTTATCCTATGCCTTATTCGCGTTGGTGGTGCTTGGTTTTAGCATCGTAGTCGAAGGTCTATCAATGGCGGGCTGTCTACGAGAGGTGAATAAATCTCGCGGTGATCAGAGCCTTCCGGCTTGGTTTCGCAATACTCGAGAAGCAGAATTGTTGGTCATTTTTGGCGAAGATCTGGCGGCATTGCTTGGTTTATCTTTTGCTTTTGTAGCTGTGCTTGCCGCATGGATTACTGGCAACCCGATGTGGGATGCCCTGGGTAGTATGGGGATTGGCGTCCTACTTATTGTTGTGGCGTTTTTCATTGGCGTGGAAGTGAAGTCACTGTTAGTTGGCCAGGGTGTTGCCCCAACAGTAAGAGAAGACATGTTGCTGTTTCTCAAGCAACATCCCTCCATCAAGCAAGTTTTCAACTTACGCACGCTTCATATGGGAGCGGATGTGATGGTAGCTATCAAGGCCGAAATGACAGAGCAACAGGATGCACAGACACTGATCGCGGACATTAACCAGGTTGAAGTAGCCTTTCGCCAACGTTTCGCCCAGGTCGCCTGGTGTTTCTTCGAACCCGACAATGAAGACGATGACTAGGGCCAGAATAAGACTACTTTCTTAAGACTCTGACCGTGAAATATCCCCATAAAATATAGTGTTCGGTATGTGAATGTTGTAAGTCGGAGTACGTGGGTTCAGGAACATCTGAGAGAACGCACTGGCTCAGGGGGTTCTGTTAACTCAGCTACTTGCACCCCTCCGGGGTTCCCTCAATCCCTCGGGAGCCTGAAAAGCGGTCTCCCTCGTTCATTCGGTGCGGCGCTTTATTGCTGAGTTAACAGAACCCCCTAATCCAGCGCTTGCAGTGACTAGCAAACTTC